>Ga0326514_10000941_pt1 | contig 19130 bp, 37 predicted proteins | sample 3_2548_0518_D_FD_203653 | JGI IMG/M metagenome (GOLD analysis project Ga0326514, IMG submission 203653) | Bovine rumen microbial communities from UC Davis, California, United States - 3_2548_0518 | ecosystem: Host-associated > Mammals > Digestive system > Stomach > Rumen | place: USA... | reverse complement strand
ATAAAATCCCCTCACCTTTTTCAAAAAACACTTGACAGCTTGCCCCACATGTGATAATATATAATCAAGAAAGGAGCTGATGGCTATGACGAAAGATGCACTGATTGAAAGAATTATGAAAGAGTGTCTTGCTGATGGCGAGCCCGTCACACGTGAGGAAGCTGCTGAGATGGCTGAGATGGAAATCAAAGCAGGTAACATCAAGCGGTATGAACAGTCCGACAAGCCCAGAAAATCAGCCAAGCGTGAACGCAAGGTGGACACAACGAAAGCCCGCCTGCTGACAGACGTGCGAGTTCTGGTTGAGGGGCTTGGCGGTCAGGTAAAGGCAGTCAAGACTGAAACTGAAATCACGTTCGACTTCGAGGGCGCGGAGTACAGTTTTAAACTGATTAAGCACCGCCCCAAAAAGTAACCAAACGCTCCGAGTAAAAGGCTCGGGGCGTTTTTGCGCGCAAAAACGCCGAAAACCATTATACCACACCTCAGCAGCTTTTGTCAAGTCTTTTTTACAAAAAAACTGCACAAAAATAATTCCCAAAATTAGTGCAAAATTCCGACTTGTATTTTTAAAAAAATTTTGTTATAATTATTATACAAGATAAGGGAAAAAGCAATAGCAAGTCAAAAAAAATAAAAAAAATAAAAAAAGACTTGACAAGCTGAAAACCTTATGATATAATAAATATACAGTGAAGGGCAAAAAGACTATCACTAAAATCGCCCACAGTGAAATTAAGGTCGGAAGGGAGTCACAATCAAAGATGATGATGAAAATGAGGAAGTAAGCGTTACTGCGACGCTATGACATAAATAGCAGAAGGGCTTAAAAGGCGGTGGACTTGGCCACCCACCGTCGCCCGCCTTGATCGTTTTAAAAAAAATAAAAAAAGTATTGACAACCAAAAACATCTATGATATAATAAGTACATAGTAAAGAAAGAACTTGCTGTCATGGCGCAACGGTAGCGCATCTGACTTGTAATCAGACGGCTGAGGGTTCGAATCCCTCTGACAGCTTCCGCATCCTTCGCCTAAAGGTATGGCACACGACTCTTAATCGTGAAAATGTGGGTTCGAATCCCACAGGATGCACTCCGCACCTTTCGCCTAAAGGTATGGCACACGACTTTTAATCGTGAAAATGTGGGTTCGAGTCCCATAAGGTGCATTTTATACGCCCTTCGCCTAAAGGTATGGCATACGGCTCTGAACCGTAAATAATGTAGGTTCGAATCCTACAGGGCGCGCTCTGGGTCTTTAGCCTAGTGGTTCGGCGCACGACTGTTAATCGTGTTTACGTGGGTTCGAATCCCACAGGACCCGCTCATTATCTAAAATCTGTTTCCTCCTCTCTTAGGGGCTTAGTGTGAATTCACACTAAGCCCCTTTAAAATGGGCGGGGCGTCAGCCATAGGACTGACGCCGAAAATTCCATTATACCACGTCCCGCCCAATTTGTCAAGTCTTTTTTGCCAAAAAGTTGCACAAAAAAATATCCTGAAATTAGTGCAAAATTCCAACTTGCATTTTTAAAAAAATTTTGTTATAATATATTTACAAGGTAAGGAAAGTCAAAGAAGTCAACCGAAAAAAATAAAAAAAATAAAAAAAGGTCTTGACAAACAAAAAGCCTTGTGATATAATAAAGATACAATAAAGAAAGGGGAAAACAAAATGCGATTTAGGAAATGAGCGCCATGTAGGTGGATGTAAGGCGCTAACATAAATGCTATCAGCCACGGGTGGTTAGCGCTGACCATCCGAAAACAAAAAAAAATTAAAAAAAACTCTTGACAATAAAAAATAAATATGATATAATAAATACATAATAAAGAAGTTGATTTGATTCTTGGGAAAAAACAAGACCTGAAAAGGATAAAAGGTAGCACTAGCAAGCGGAGTTGATCGACCGCAAAGCAGGAATCCGATAAACATACCTAGTAGGATTGAAAAAATTAAAAAAACTTCTTGACAATAAAAAATAAATATGATATAATAAATATGCAAGATAAAGAAAAGCAAAAAGAAAGGTGGTATCATTATGACGAAGATGACTTATGTTGAGGCACTGGCAATCGCAATCAACGCTCTTGAGGACGCTGAGGCAGTTGAGAAGCTTGAGGCTCTCAAGGCACAGCTTGAGAAGCGTAATGCTTCTAGGGGTCAGACGAAGACTCAGAAGGCGAATGAGGGTCTTAAGGCTGAGATTCTCGCCTTCGTGGGTGAGGCTGGCGCTGTTCGCGCTGGTAATGTGGCTACACACTTCGGTGTGTCTGGTCAGAAGGCTTCGGCTCTCCTGAATCAGCTTGTAAAGGCTGAGGCTCTTGAAAAGTTCGCTGAGAAGAAGGTTACCTTCTTCAAGGTCGCTGAGGCTTGAGTCAAAGGGTTTGCGGTCCATCCCTTAAAACCGCCCTTTATGGGGGCATCGTCTAAGCGGTCAGGACATCACCCTTTCAAGGTGAAAATGGCGGTTCGAATCCGCTTGCCCCTGCTCAACTTCTAAAATCTGTTTCCTCCTCTCTTGGGGCGCCCCGAAGGGCGCCTTTTAAGATGGGCGGGCCGTTTTTGCGCGCAAAAACGGCGAAATCCATTATACCACACCGCGACGCTTTTTGTCAAGAGAAAATTGCGAAAAAAATAACCAAAAATATTTCCCAAAATTTGTGCAACATTCCAGCTTGATTTTTTGTCTCCCCTTTGCTATAATGAATATACAAGGTAAGGGAAGTGAGGTAGGGTGGTCGGCAGAGCTTCGCGCCTATCGGTCACCCGAGAAGCTTCAAAAAAATTAAAAAAAGGTCTTGACAGACCGTACACCGCATGATATAATAAGTATATCAAATGAGAGGAGAGCGCAAATGATTGACAGACGTATTCGCTACATGGTAGGGCTTGACACTGAAACTTGTAATGGCATTAACCTTGAGGATGGCAAGGTTGATTTAACGCAGTCACTTGTGTATGATATCGGCTGGGCTGTAACAGATAAAAGAGGAAAGATTTATAAGACACGTTCTTTCGTGGTTGCGGAAACTTTCCTTGACATGAAAGATGTTATGAACTCCGCTTATTACGCTGAAAAGATTCCGAAATACTGGGAAGATATTAAAGCAGGTACAAGAGAAATCAAAACTTTCATGGCAATCCGCAAAATTCTCTTTACTGACATGAAAGAATATGGTATCAATATTGTATTCGCACATAACGCTTCTTTTGATGTTCGGGCGCTGAATAACACTGTGCGCTATATTACGAAAAGCCGTTTTCGTTGGTTTTTTAAATACGGCACTGAAATCTGGGATACTTTAAAAATGGCAAGACAGACAATCGGAAAACAGAAATCCTATATTACATGGTGCATAAACAACGACTATCTTACAAAACATAAAGTTCCTAGAGTACGGCTCACCGCTGAAATTCTTTACAGATACATTTCAGGCAATAAAGATTTTATTGAATCTCATACGGGTTTAGAAGATGTAATTATTGAAACAAAAATCATGGCTCACTGTCTTAGACAGCATAAAAAACTTGAAAAAAGATTATATTAAGGGTTGACAAAAAATTCAACCCTTGATATAATAAGACTATCAAAAGAAAGGAAATGAAAAATGCTTTATTTAGTAATGTACCGTGATAACATTATTGGACGATTTAAAGATAATAAAGAAAAAGCTATTAATTATATGATTGATTGTTGGTTCGATGGTTTAGAAAATGTTACCCTTAAAGCCGTGACAAAAGAAGAGTATTTAGAAATGAAAAAGGAATATTTAGAAAAAGCAAGAAAGGAAGTGGAGTCATGAGAGAAACAATTTTTATTATCTTTGTAATCGCGGTTGCCATCTGCTTCACCCTTAACGCCTACACGAAATGGTACGATTGCGAGTGGTCAGTGTTTGACCTCATGAAATCCGCGAGCGGTTGGACAATTTTTGTCTGCCTGGTTTACTTCATCTTTATGTAAACTAGGTATAGCCCCGAACATCTGTTCGGGGCTTTTTGCCGCCCGGTGGGCGTTCGGGCAAAGCCCGAACTTCCATTATACCACACCTCAGCACAGTTTGTCAAGACAAACTTAAGAAAAAACTACACAAAAAAATATCCCGAAATTAGTGCAAAATTCCAACTTGCATTTTTAAAAAATTTTTGTTATAATTATTATATCAAATAAAGGAAATCACAAAAAACTCACTCAAAAAAATTTAAAATATCTATTGACAACTGAGCGAGTTTGTGATAATATATAATTGTCAAGGGGATGACAGAAACGGAGTTCCTTAGAGTTGGTAAAAAAGAGATTCGTGCGCACGCTCCGCTTTCCACTCTCCCAACAAAAAAAAGTTTTGAAAACCCCTTGACAAACAAAATTAAATATGGTATAATAAATACATAGTAAAGAACAAATCAAATTTTGAAAGAGGTGTTGTATATGACCAAGAGAGAATATTTCGTGGAACTGAAGAACCTTGTTGCTGACCATGCTGATATGGTTGAGTTCATCGACAAGGAGATTGCCCTCCTGGACAAGAAAGCTTCCAGACCGCACAAGCCGACTGCTACGCAGGTCGAAAATGAGGCTTGCAAGGCGGAGATTGTCGCCTATCTGACTGCGGTTGATACGGCAAAATCCATCAAGGAACTTCAGGCGGAAGTCGATTGCCTTGCTGGTATGTCTTGCCAGAGGGTCACTCACATGCTGACAGCCCTTGTTAAGGGTGGTGTGCTTGTGAAGAACTACGTTAAGAAAACACCGTTCTATTCGGTGGCGTGATTCCCTCACGCATGAGGGAGAGAAAAAACTCTCCCTCATTTTCCTAAAAACACTTGACAAGCTATCGGGAATAAGGTATAATAATACTATCAAAAGAAAGAGAGGTCACACAAACAATGAAGTATAACTTTAATGGCAAGGAAATCCGTATTCCCGATGCTGAACTGGAAAAGAACATGAAAGTGCTTGAACTTTCCAAGGATGAAGCAATCCAGATGTACCTTGAGGATGAGGGATACCTTGAAAATGAAGAGGTTGAGGCTCTGACTGAAAAGGCTAAGGTTAACAAGGTCAGCCGTGAAGCTAAAGCGGATAAGCCCCGTAAAAAGACGGTCAGAGAGCGCAAGCCCGACGTAGAAAAGGAAAATCTTATCGTTTTACTGGCAAATTGTCTGAAAAATGAAGGTTTTCAGGTCGAAATTACCAACAAATCCAAGCTGATTGAGTTTGTTATCGGTGAAAACCGTTATAAGCTGGACTTAATCAGACAGAGACAGCCGAAAAAGTAAGCTGTCTGACAATTTTAAACCAGTTTTTCGTCAAAAATGACGAAAAACTGGTTATTTTTTTGTTAATTTTGCCTATTGACAACCATAAAATTTTATGGTATAATGGCGGGCCGCGATGAATCGCCGCGGCCCCAAACCACCATTATATCATACCTCCGCACTTTTTGTCAATAGACAATTTGAACAAAATATTTACTTTAAAATTCCCAAAATTAGTACAATATTCCCACTTGATTTTTATAATAAAATTTATTATAATTATATTATCAAAAGAAAGGAAATACAAAAATGACAGAAAAAATTGTAAGTGTTCATAGCTTATCTTCTACCTTAACGACATTTCATTTTCAGCACTCTTTGAGACCGTTTCTCTTAATCCATAATACAGATACTAGTGAATCAATGTTTCTTGATTTAACTTATGGGACTGCATATACATGGGAATCTTTAGAAGACCTTGATTTATATTTTTATGAAACTGAAGAAGATGAATGTTGTGTTGCTGTAATTGGTGAAATTAGCTATTGACAATAAACTTTTTATTTGTTATAATTGTATTATCAAGAGAAAGGAAATAAGAAAAATGACAGGAAAAGAAATAATGGAAATTTTAAAAAAAATACGTACTCTTGACAACACTCTCCGTTATTGGATATTCAAAGAATATATTGAAGACTGTAACGACCTTGAATTTCTTAAAGCGGAAATTGAATGTGAGATAGAAAAAAGAAAGGAAAAATAAAAATGATAAATCCTACTAAAGAATGGCTTATGGGTGAAGCTGAAGCGGTTGCAGAATCTGCTATTGATGACATTTTGTTTTATATGCAGGAATACGGCGGAGAAAATTTTACTTATTCAGAAATTGCTGAAATTTTCTCAGATGCTTATAGTAAACTGATAAAACAAATAGCTAAAGATTTTGAGGAAGATGAAAATGAGAATTTATAAAATTACTGTTGTTCGTGCGGATGGTACAGTTCTTGATTCTGTAAAGTTAAACACTTATAAAGAGTGTATGGAAGCCGCTAGAATCTTAATGAAACCGTCAATGTTCGGAACTACAGATTTTAAAATTACTTTAGAAACTTTGTGGGAAAGTATTGACAAAGCGGAAAACATTTGATATAATTACATTATCAAAAAGAGAAAAGGAGAACAAAAAATGATTATTAAAATTGATATTCATGGTTGTAATAATTGTCCTTTTTATGATTCAGAGTGGGGTTGCAATCTTGTTGAAAATGGTTTAGTAAAAGAGTGTCCTCTTGATACTGAAAATGAAATAATTATTAAAAATGAGAAGGAGAAATAAAAATGCCTGCATACAAACTTTATTCAAAATTATCAGACCATGAAACCATTCTTGAATTGTGGGGCGGAAGTACGAAACATCCTGATAGCAAATTTTTCTTTTCTGATTTTACTCCGTGTTGCTTCATTGACTCTCAGGAACAGATTGTTCCGTGGATTTTCGAATGTGCTAGTAAACTGAATTTCCCCGTTCACGCTTATCTGCTTTCACAATGGGCTTGTGAAATCTATGAAGGATATAGAGGGTGAGAATAAAAATTCCCACCTTTTTATAAAATTAATCTTGACAAATACTATGCGGGCATGATATAATAGTCGGGCCGCCGGCCCACGGCCTAGGGCCGCTCTCCCCACCTAATCCCATATGGCCTTTTTTTCTAGAACCTTGGCCCCATATGGCCTCGTCCCTCAGATTCCCAAAATGAGGGGCCGCCGCTCTCCCGCTCTCTCACTTGACAACAAAAAAAATTTTTGTTATAATATTAAAAAAACCCTATAGAGCCGACCGCCGACTTGACTTTCAAAAAAATTTTTATTATAATATATATATAAAATAAAAAAGGAGAAAAAAGTATGGATCTATACGAAGCACTGAAGAGCGGGACTCCCGCAGATGAACTTGTAGCTACGTTCACCAAGGAGCTGGAAGCCGCTAAGGCAAAACTGAAGGAAGAAACTGAAGCAGAGCAGATCACTGAATATCGTGAATATCTAGCTGAAGCTATTTATGATTATATATCTGCACTAATTGGATTTGAAACTCCAAGCTTCACAGTTGCAGATATTGAAAAAGAACTGAAGGATATTGAAAAGGATCTTGATCCTGTTCTTACTCTTTTGTCAGGTTTTGCATCTGCAAAGAAAGAAGATTATAAGCTGTTTAAGACTGAAAGCAAAGCTAAGACAGATGGTGATATCTTAGCGGAGTTTATTAAAAGTCTTAAATAATGAGAACCTCGAGACTAGTCTCGAGGTTCTTTTTTTATGCGATTGTACGCAGCCGGATACCTAAGTACGATCGTATACGGGGACTAGTCCAGTGCTCCACACTTCAATGATTTCTATTAATTTCTAATAACTCAATAGCCTAATAACTTAATAAATCTAATAATTTAATAATCCAATAATCCACACTCTCCTCCATCCCCTCAATTCTCATTTAAAATACCCTATTCCACTCACTCCTCCTAACAATAGCCAACATTAACCATCAATCATCCCTTATATCTCCTTTCCTTAAGCCATTCTCCATTCTCTATCTTACACTTCAAATAATACTTCCTCTTTGTTCCTTTCTCCCTCATTTTCAAAATAACCATATCTAATTCGTACATAATAATAACTGATTCAATCTTATAAGTCTTATCATCTCTAATCCATGTAAACCGCCATTCTCTATTTATTAAAAAATCCGCAATAGCAAGCGCTAACATTCCCCCAATAAGTACAAGAAAAATCCCTACTACTGTTCCTTCTATCATTTTTCACCTCAATTATTAACTAATTCAAATAATCCTAAAATAGTAATAACTAAATCAAAAAATAACACTATTACTTTTACTTCCATATTAAATCCTCCATAATACAATCATTACAATAATAAATACAATCAATACTTTCATTTTTTTAAATCATGCGGCGGTTCCAGCTAATTAACAAAATTAGCTATATGAAACTCCTCTCTAAAATCTTCTTCATTATGATAAGCAAGCGGATAACTATATCCATCATAATCAATAACAGTTACAACAAATCCACCATTCTTTAAAAACTCTACCTTATCAATAGTAAAGAATCTATTGTCTCTTACACACAACTTATTTCCCAATTTCTTCGCTTGTATAAACTGCATATTATCCTCCAAATTTTAAAATCATTTTTCAAAAATTTCCTTCCAATTATGTGGCAGTTCCTTCCGCCCCTTCGTAAAACCCCTTCTTATTTTTTTAGTCCCCCTTTTCAAAAACCTTATATCAATTTTGCGGCAATTCAATTAACTTCCCTCATCACCGCCCCACACCTAAACCTTATCCACATTTTAAATTCATTTTATGGCGGTTTCCGCATTTTCTTTCCCTTCGAAAATCGTTCTTGCCCTCTCGCCCCCACATATCGAGCCCATTCAATTTGGTCTAGCGAAGCCAGACCAAATTATTAACTTTTAAATGTTTGCAACAAATTTAGAAAAAATGGTAAGGTATGAGCAAAATATCTAAAATTGTCTAAAATTGCAACTTTTTTAATTCAACTCTTAAACATTATATATTATACTTTATTTTTAAGAGTTCATTCAAAAATCTTATTATTTTAGACAATTCTAAAAATTTATTAAAGTTTAAAAATCACCACCAAGGACAAATATCTACGTTTTTCCCCTTACAATAAATATAACCACCTACCCGCGAAGTCTTCAAAATATCGCCTTCGTTTTCAAGTAATTTTATAGCCTATCTAATTTGATAAGCGGATAAGTTTGTTAATTCTTCTAATCTAGCACTTGTAAAAGGTTGATCTTCATAACAAATTTGAATAGCTAACCAAACTTTCATTAATTGGATTGCTTTATCAAATGTTTTATTATTTTTCTTTGCAATATTGCGGCAACGATTTATCATTTTAGGACCAATATTCATTTCTTCTTCGATCTTTTCTCGAATATAAACAATTATATGTTTACCATCCTCGCATAAAGCAATATATTCTTTTTCAACCAAAATTAAAAATGCCTTATCTAATGATTCTAAATTCTTCTTATTCTTTTTTACTTTTATATATTTTAAAAACTATTCTCTAGTTCCTCTAAAAACTCCCCATGGAGTCATTACAATTCCCAAGAAAACAATAAATTCAAAATTCTCCAATTTTAATACTGGTTGACCAATCTTCATTTGCTTATCTTCCTATTCATCATATAAAGTTTTAGCCCTTCCATCCGCTACTTCATAACATAACTCTCCTAATCCATTATAATATCTTGTTAAAGTTACATTATATTTTTTCTAAATTGATGCAGCAGTCCTTTTAAACTGAGTCTTTATACTACTTTCTGAAAAACCAAACTTAATACTTACTTCTTGTAATGTCATATTTTTAACCATTTAACGCATTTCTTATTTTATTAAATACGTTAACTCCTTTCAAATAATATCAAAATTATTTAAAATGAATTATTTAAAATTGACCAAATCGACTGATTTTTTAAATAGTTTTATTTAACTATATGAATTAAACATTTTTACCCAAAGAATAAAAGCTTACTCAAAATTTACCCATCTTAAATATTTTTACCTAACAAACATCACTTTTTGCCTAAAATTTTTACCTATACGATAGCGGCAGCGGCAAACCTAGCTATAAGACGTCCTCAATCCAACTACCCCATCGCATCTTTCATATCAATCACCACAGCATTCTCAAAAATTCCACTTTCAATATCGAGAGCCTAATCAGTTGCCTCGTCAATAGTAGAAATACAATTTTTCAGACTCTTAATCATTCTTTCCGAATCTCCAACAGAAAAAAGGCAGATTTTGTCAAATAAGAAAATTGCCTTTGCGCCGCTTTCCTCAAAAATTTCTCCAATCATGTCTGCGGTCTGCTGAGCAACATCCATTTCAACAAAAGGTAACCCCTAATCATCCGTCTTTATAAAGAATAAAAAAACATCTCCTGCGGCGGGGGTCAGCTTTTCAACCGCAGAAACCAGTTCACTCTATTTAATCATTATAGATTTCGTCTGAGAAATCATCTTCATAGTCTCCTTTCCCATCATTCAAAGTTTCATCATCCGCCCACCGTTGCATAAAAGTTTTCTCTAAACCATCCAATGCTTCTTGCGCGGCGGTCTCCACAGTTTTCTTATACCCCGGAATCTTCTTCATCATCTTCCGTCTCTGCTCTCGGTTCATCTAACTCACCTCGTTTAATAACTCTTTCATATTCCTTAATAATTTGGTTCATTCTAACATACATCTCATATTCATTAGCGGTAAGCTTTTCATAATGCTATACCTTTTCTTCAATATCCCAAAGCTGATTTAATACTCCATAAATCACAAAAAAATAAATACATAACAAAATCAAAATTATAGCAATAGCAGTTTTCATTTGCGGTGGAGCCGTTTAAGAGATCGCAGAGTCGGCTCCCGCCTCCTTTCTAATTTCATTAACCTCCGCGTCTATCACATTTACCTTTTCTCTTGTGTAAAATTCCTTAAATAAAGCGCGTTGCTGACCCTTCCGCCATAGCACACTACACATTCCCATCTAATCTATATTTACCGCCCCAGGTTTAGCGCAAAATCCTCTATCATGATAAGGACACTGATTCATTTTGCAACTAACTGTCATTTTTTTCTCCCATTTGAACTTGCTTTTGAGCAACTTTCACCTTATCAATAATAGCTCCCCAAACCTAATTACCCTAATCATCAATAAATTTCGCTACACCAACAGCCGCATCTATCATATCAACTATCTTTTCCGCGGACTCTTTGCTCTTGTCTTTCGGGTAAACTGTGGCAAATAAATTATTTTCTAACATGGTTTTAATATATTTCTATTCCATATCTCTATCTTTTGTCATAATTAAACTCCTTTTTCATTTTTATATCTATATTATAAAATATTTTTTTCATTTTGTCAATTCTCAGCCTTAATAAAGCTTTACTTCTATTGATTTTTTTGAAAAATTTTGATATAATATATTTAGAAAATATAAAGGAGGAATCCTATTATGAAGAGATACGCAACGGTTGAAGCGGCGGTTGGCCTGGTAGTTGACGTCTATGAAGCTAATCATATTACTTGCAATACTGATTTTATTCGGGATAGAGTGTATAGCTGGTATTGCCACTCTGATACAGGAGATGTTGAAATGCTTGCGGGATGCGCGCTTATGGGAACAGATTGGTTCCCGGAAGCTACATATCAGATGATGGTAGACGCAAAAGAGTACTGGTTCCCGCATGACATTGAGAATGAGTTCTCTATTGATGAAATTGAAATGGCACAGCATGACGCTAGATGGTGGTAAAAAATGACAGATGAAAAAATTAAAATGGATTGTCCCTTTTGTCACACAAAAGCTGAAGAAATTCAAATTAAAATTTGGAATCAAAAGACAGAAAATGGAACAATATATTGTCCAAATTGCGGGTGCGCCTTTCATGGCGAAGGTCGCCAGAATTTAATTGATAAATGGAATCGGAGATGAAAGATGAAATCATATATAGGTACAGCAGAGTTAATCTGGCATGAAAATGATGAATATGAAGTTTTAACAGACCCCAGCGGCTGGAAAGTTGTATTTATAATGAATCATTATAAAAATGAATTTTGGTATGAATTAAAAGACCCAAATGGGCATTATTTAAACGAATTTTATGATACAGCTTTTAAAGCTATAGTAGCATGGCAGAGAATAATGAAAATTAAAGAAGAGGAGTTAAGATATTAAAATGGAATATATGGAAATTATAGATGAAGAAAATATGGATAAAATGGATTTACTTTGGCATCAAGATGATGAATTTGAAGTGTTATCCGATAAAAGTGGATGGAAATTAATATTTGTGATGAATCATTATAGAAATAAGTTTCGATATGAAGTGAAACAGCCGAATGGAGAACGTATAACTGGACTTTATCTTAATGCTTATGATGCCTTAGATGCTTATAAATATTGGAAATATTGGAGAACAAAAGAAGAAAAAAACTAAAGCTGCAAATTGCAACTTTATTTTTTTAAAAAATTTTGTTATAATATATATAAGATAAAGAAAGGGAGTGATGATTATGGATAAGTTCTTCGTTGCTGATTCTTATAAAAACATGAAAGTTATCTCTGAGCCTTTTGAAAATGAAAAAGGTAAGATGGTCGTCAAGATTGAAGAAACCTGTGACCGCTGCAGCGGGCTTGGCTTTATAGTATCTCGCGTTGAAAATAATGTGCCTATTCCCATTCCTGTTGATGGCGGCGTTTGTTATAAGTGCAACGGAGCCAAGGTAGTAGCTAAGGTCGTTCGCGCTTACACTGAAAAAGAGTATAATACGCTTCAGAGAGCAAAAGAGAGAGCCGCTCAGAAAAAGAAAGAAGCGGCTGAGGCGCGTGAGAAAGACGCTATTGCCAACGCTGAGGCATATAAGCATCAGGTCGCACTAAAACTCGGATTCGGTGAAAATGAGAAAGTTTATCTCGTTTATGGCGATGATACTTTTGCAATCAAAGACAAGCTGAAGGAGCTTGGTGCAAGATTTGACCCGACTCTTAAATGGTATTTTGCTCATGAGGTTGAACTTCCTGAAGGATATTCTCTTTGTGAAATGAGCTTTGACGAACTTTATGACTACAATCCGCGCGCAAAGTGGGCGCAGTTCAAAGAGGATGCTAAAGAAACTGTAACTCGTAAGATTGCGGAGCTGAAGGGGCCGTTCACATCTGTGTATTATCCTGGCGTAGAAAAAGAACGTATCCGCAACATCACAGCAAAAGTAAAAAGCATCCGCGGTTTTCAGGGTGTATACGGTTACACATCCGTGTACACTTTCACATCTGAGGATTATGTTTTTGTGTGGATGACATCTAAGACTCTTGATATTGCAACAGGAGAGACAGTGGACCTTACTGGAACCATCAAGAAATTTGATGAGTATATGGGAATAAAAAATACCTATTTAACTAGATGTATTGTTAAAGCGGTGGAGGAATAATTATGTTTAAAGCAAAAACAGCACGTAAAGCAGCAAATAAATATGAGCAGAAACTCAATAGAATGGAGTTAAAAGATATTTCCAAATTGATTAATGAAGCGGCGCATCAGGGCTATATGGGCTTAACCTGGTATGGAAATATTCGTAAAGATAATATCCATACATTAAGAAAGGATGGTTATAAAGTAACCCGTACCGCACATCGTGTCTTTGATATTGATTGGTAAAAAACGGGGGATAAATATCCCCCTTTGATTTTTTTAATAAATTATATTATAATATAATTAGAAAATTAGAAAAGGAAAAAATCAAATGACTTTTAATAATCAATTAGTAGATAAGTTTTTAGATGCGGTATTTCCTCTTCCTGCCCAGTTTGGAGTTAGTGAAGATGATATGTCTGATTGTATTTGTTTCTTTGAATCTGCTGTAAAAGAGGTAGACCCCGCCGCTTATATTAAATATGGCGTTAGTAAAATAGCTATTCTTTCACCCAATTTAAATGGAATTGTCATTAAAATTCCGTTTAATGGCTTTTATTATTATGAATATAATGAAGATGGTGATGAAGAAGAAGCGGAAGATATAGAAGTCTGGAAGCCTTTCTGTTGGGCAAATGGATCTGATGAATCAGATTATTGCCTTGCAGAATACGAAAAATATCAAAAGCTTAAGACTCAGAAACTGGATTGTTTTGTCGCGGAAGTAATTTATTATAAGACAATAGATAACACCCGCATCTTTCTCCAGGAGGAAATTACTCCTGACCATGAGTTAAATCACAATTCTCTTAAAAAGCCTTCAAAGAAATCTCGAAAAATAGCTGATAAATGGTATAGAAAAAGAAAATTTGACATTAATCCTAACTGGATTGCCAGCTGCTTAGATAAATATGGACAGGCAAAAGTAAAAAGGTTCTTAAGATATTGTAATACAGTTGATGCAGATATACTAGAGGACGCTCACTCTGGTAATTTTGGGTACCGTAAAGATAGTACACCATGTATTTTAGATTATTCTAATTTTAATGATTAAAAGGAGTTTGTCATGAAAGACAGAGAGGTTCGTTGTATTTATTATGATTATGAAGGTAATTGCTTAAAAGGTAGGGAAGGCACTTTTTGGGATGCTTGTCAGACTTGTAATAAATACAAGCCCGTGAAAGGCGGCGCCCCCGCACGCAAGAATTTAAAAAGACAGAAGATGGAAAAAATTCAGAAGCGTGACATCAAAAGAATGTTAAATGATTATAAAAATTAATTGCCTTTTTAGAAAATTTTTGATATAATAATAATAGAAAAAAGGAGATAAAAAATGAGTAGAACACCAAGATTTTTTATTGAAAATTTTAATTCTGAAATTGGTAAATATGAACTTCAGCATCCTTACGTCTGGAATTATGAACATACAAGACGAGAGGCGGCAGAACTGTATCCTTATAATGGAGACCATGATCTCTTTTCTATTGTAGAAAATGACAGAATTGGTGTTCATTTCCCTGAACTGCATGGTATTCACAAAGGACTTCCTAAGGAAGTATCAAATGATATAAGAAAAGAATTTTATAGTTCTTGCTATGAAAATGATTATGGTGAAAAGAAATATCTTTATACACCTAATGTATATTGGTTTACATATGCGGATATGTATATCTATTGCCTTGAACATCCCGAAGTAATTGACGAAGAAGCTATGGATGAAAAGGAAACAACAGAAAAAATTATGATGCCAAACCCGCTTACAAGACTTAAGGCGCGTGTAGATGCTTTTCTTGAAGTCGCTTCTGAGTGGCGCGAATGGAAAGACGACTATAGCCAGATTCGTATTGTTTATTGGATTGAGTAAGGAGATTTATTATGGATTGTATTCATTATCATGAAAATCAGTTCGCGGCTTGGTGTGATTATGAGGATGAGTTAGGAATGGATATGAATTGCGATGAATGTCCATATTATTATTCAAAAGAAGATTATGAAAACGACCTTGCCGATTATAAGTGTGACACCTATAGAGACTTCCTTTGATTTTTAACAAAATTTTTGTTATAATATATACATAAGATAAAGAAAGAAAGGAAGTATAAATTATGGATATGAATTATATCTTTTATATGGCAGATTGCGAAGGGTTACTTGATAACGAACCGCATCAGGTTGTTGATTATGAAGATATTCTTGATGAGTGCGGCGTTGAGCAGGATGAACTTTCAGACCCAGAAAACAGATATTGCCGCTTCTACCCATTTTAAAGACGGCGACAAAGAGACCGCCGCTTGAAAAGTTTAAAAATTTTTGTTATAATATATACATAAGATAAAGAAAAAACAGTTTCTAAAAAGAAAAGGAGAATGAAACTATGGAAAACACAGTTAAGATGACAAAGGCTATGTATTTCGCTGAGCTTCGTGAGATGGTTCTTAACACTGTAGAGGATGCAGAGAAGCAGGATGAGCTGATTGCTTTCATCGACAAGGAGACTGCAATCCTTGAGAAGCGTAAGGTTGCGGCTGCAAACCGCGCAGAGAAGAAGAGAGCTGAGTCGGATGCTCTGACAGACGCAATCTTTGCGGTTATCACTGATGAGTTTGCAACAGTCGATGAGATTGTTCTTGCTCTTGGCGCTGAGGATGTTACTCGTAACAAGGTAACTGCTCGTCTTGGTAAGCTGGTTAAGGCTGGTCTTATCGAGAAGGACGCCGTTAAGGTCGAGGGTAAGAAGAGAATGGCTTACCGTCTGCCGGGTGCGGAGGGTGCGGATGCCGCTGAGACAGTCGAGGAGTAAGTAACTATTAACCAACACTAAAAGAGGAGATAAGCAATTATCTCCTCTTGTTGGCGTGGAGGAATATATATGTTTTGTTTAAATTATTATCCTTCTTAGAAATATTTATAGGATGCGGATGAGCTTAAAATCCGCTACAGACCAGCTGACCGCACCTTAAAGGATTTCTTAGAAGCATATCAAAATAAGACTATTATAATTGATGTAACTGATTCTTTTGAAGAGGTAGATGCTCAATTATTAAAAGGTCTATATGATAAATATAAAAATATTAAAATTATTTTTGATTTTTATAATAAGGAATTTTTAGCAAGAGCGCAATAGATAGAAATACCATTTTTCTTTACTAATTTAATCACAACAATAGATCAATTACATGGTTTATTAAAATATAATCCTACTGATATGTATATCTGTGAAGAATTAGGATTTTCTCTTGATAAAATTAGTAAAATATTACATGATAATAATGTAAGAGTTAGAGTGTTTCCAAACATTTGTCAATCAAGTTTTCCAGAAACCCCAAGTATAAAAACTTTTTTTATTAGACCCGATGATATTACAGTTTATGCTACTTTTGTTGATGTTTTTGAACTAATATCTGATAAAGAGCGGCAGCGGGTATTATATAAAGTTTATAAATAGGAAAAATGGTTTGGGAAAATAAGTGATCTTATTCCTTCGTTTAAAGGTGATCTTGACAGCAAATATTTGTTAAATAATTTTGGTATGATTAGAAGCCGATGTGGTAAACGCTGTCTTTATAAATAGGGCAGTTGTGCTATATGTGATCGTTTTCTAGAACTTGCGGATACTTTTGAAGATAATAAGATTGTAGTGCATAAACAAAAGAAAGAAAATTGATATATTTAAAAAATTTTGATATAATATATATATAATAAAAAAGGAGAAAAAATATGGCGGCAAAAGGTGCTCAAGCAAAAATTGATGTAACGCAAAAGATACTAGAAACTTTTCCTGGGGCTTTTGTTTATAATAAGGAAATTCGTATCCCCTATACTGAGGACGGTTCTCCTGGACAAATTAAGGTAGTTTTGACTGCGGCAAAAGTTTTAGTTGAAAGTGGGGAAGATACTTCTTTGCCTGGAGAAAAGGCAGTAACTATTAAAAATGAAGTTTCCCCTGAACCGAATGAAAAAATCCCACAGGAGCCAACCGCAGAAGAAAAAGAAAGACTTCAAACACTTCTAAATAGATTAGGATTATAAGATATGGAAAAGGAAGCGCATCTTTATAAAATGACATGTTGGGAAAATGCAGGAGTGTGGCGTGTAAATGACGTTAAAAATTTATGCGGACGATCCGCAAAATGGTATACACCCATGCGAATTTTAAACCTTTCTGTTGAAGAGTATGTTGATTTATTATTGAATACTTTTCATGCAAAAGGTTTTCGTTACCATACCACCGCAGATTATTTGGCTTTTCATTTTACAACAGAAAAAGATGCAAAGGCTTTCTGTTCATATGTGAATAAACAAGCAAAACGTAGTAATTATTATTGCGTATGATTTATTGGAAGTTGAGTAGCGTCTTTCATTCAATTCGCGGCAAGAATGAAAGCCGGAAGGTGTCTCCAGATTTGAGGTGCTCAATATAATCTGTTTTCAATACCGAACAAGAGACAAGAGTAGGGTCTACCAAACCAGAGTCTCAAATATTTTCTGTTAGGGTAGACATCTTTACAAAGCTAATTAAAAAATCTCTTTTTGATTTTTTAAAAAAATTATTATATAATTATTATATGATAAAGATAAAAAATAATAAAGGAGTTAAGTATGGCAGAAGTTATGGTTAATGAAAATTCCAATGCAGTAATTGTTAATCCTGTAAAAGTGTACTTAAAAGGAATTAGTCAATATACCCTTCTGACAAAAGAAGAGGAAGTTGAACTTGCAAAAGCCGCAGCTAAGGGAAACCAGTCCGCAAAAGAAAAGCTGATTAACCATAATTTGCGCCTTGTTGTTTCTATTGCTAAGCGTTATATGGGACATGGATTGCCGCTGCTTGACCTCATCCAGGAAGGAAATCTTGGTTTAATGAAAGCGGTTGAGAGATATGACGTAAGTAAGGGGTTTAAATTCTCAACTTATGCTACATATTGGATTAAGCAGGCAATTTCACGCGGTCTTGCGGACCAGGCTCGTAATATTCGTATTCCTGTTCATATGATTACTTTTATGAGCGAAATTCGAAAATTTGAACACGATTTTCAGCAGGCTCATAATAGAAAACCGAAGGAAGCGGAAGTTGCTACCGCACTTAAAGTTGATATTAAGAAGATTAAGGAAGCATATTCCTGGATGAATGATACCACATCTCTTGACATTGTAGTCGGAGATGATGAGGATGTTACAATCGAATCTTTTATTGAAGATGAGTCTGCTCCGACAGCTTTTGCTTCTATTGAAGATGCTGATAGAAACGCCGCTATTCAGAATATTCTTAATACTCTGAGTGACCGTGAGAAGGTTGTTATTATGAGACGTTTTGGTATTGGATCTTCTCGTGCTGAGACTCTTGATGAAATTGGTAAGGATTTTGGACTGAGCAAAGAGCGTATTCGTCAGATTGAAGCTACTGCTCTTCGGAAACTGCGGAATCCGCGCCGTGCAAATGTACTCAAGAATTTTTTCTAAAATTTTTGGGTAAAGTTGTTTAAACTATTTCGAGTATTTTTTATAAAGATTAGACTTTTTAAGAACCTTTTGATTTTTTAAAAAATTTTTGTTATAATATATATATAAGATAAAAAAAAGGAAAATCTTAAAAAGTTTTCACGGGGGTCGAGCTATCGCGCCGCCCCTCGTGAAAAGATAGAGGTGCAACATTATCCCGTCTGAATTTATCAGAAAAAATGTCAGTATTTTGTATTTGTTTGCTGTCTGTGAAGAAAAACAAATTACTAAGATACCCGTCCTTGGGGTGGTAAAGAAGGACTGCCATGTTGGGTTAAGGCAGACATTCCCCAACAAAAAAATCAAATTTGATTTTTATAAAAAATTATTATATAATAT
>Ga0326514_10000940_pt1 | contig 19137 bp, 15 predicted proteins | sample 3_2548_0518_D_FD_203653 | JGI IMG/M metagenome (GOLD analysis project Ga0326514, IMG submission 203653) | Bovine rumen microbial communities from UC Davis, California, United States - 3_2548_0518 | ecosystem: Host-associated > Mammals > Digestive system > Stomach > Rumen | place: USA... | reverse complement strand
TCTTATCTTCAGTCCAGACAGTCTGTTCGATGTCGGCTTCCAGCTGTCTTTCCTGTCAATGCTGGCCATCCTTTTTCTGCAGCCTCTCTTCGAGAGTCTGGTGTCTCGCAGATGGCTGATGGATCGTCCTGTGTGGCGGTGGCTATGGGGACTGACCACTGTCTCAGTGTCGGCACAGTTGGGTGTCGCCCCGTTAGTGGCTTACTACTTCGGACGTTTTTCTACCTATTTTATCCTGACCAATCTGGTGGCCATCCCTGCTGCTACCCTCATCTTATGGCTTGCACCAGTGTCACTGCTGTTGCCGGTAGTGGGCACGAAGGTGCTCATGCGTGTCGTGGGCTGGCTAAACAGTATTCTTGCGTTCATGTCCGCCAACCTGCCCTGTGCCAGCATTGAGGGACTGCACCCCTCGGCCCTTCAGACGGCCTTGGTCTATGTCATTATGGTTTCCACTTATTGCATCTTGAGAATATATGATAAGCGTATTTGATCTTTTTCTGTTGTCCGTGGCACTGGCCATGGACTGTTTTACGGTAAGTATCATGGGTGGTGTCATCTTGCGCCGTCCTATCGGCAACGCCATCGTGCGCATGGCTGTGCTCTTCGGTCTTTTCCAGGCCGCCATGCCTTTTTTCGGCTGGCTCGGCACGGCCAATTTCAGCCACTACATAGAGGCGGTTGATCACTGGATAGCCTTCGGTCTGTTGGCATTCATTGGAGGGAAAATGGTGTGGGAGTCGTTTGGCGAGGAAGAGCAGCAGTCTTTCAACCCCCTCTCGTTGCGCACACAGCTTCTTTTGGCCGTGGCTACAAGCATCGATGCCTTGGCTATTGGCATCAGTATGGCCTGTCTGGGTTACGAGCGACTGTCACAGTTGTCATTGCCTCTGCTGATGATTGGCGTAGTGTCGCTGCTGTTCAGTCTGTTGGGCTATTGGCTTGGCGTCCGTTTTGGCCGTATGATTGCCCGACGTCTGAAGCCTGGGCTGGTAGGAGGTGTCGTCCTGCTGTTTATCGGCGTGAAGGTACTGGTTTCTCATCTGTTGGGATAAAATCAGAATTTCCAGCGTATCTGCAGGTCAAGGTCTGTTGCCGAGGAGCTGTTGATTTCCTGTAGGCCACTGCCTATAGTACTTCGGTCGAAATAGTGAGTCAAACCAGCTTTGGCGGTCAGTGTTAATCGCTGGCTGAGTGCCGACTGTACCATCAATGCCGCCCGTATGCCCTCGCCGTAGTAGGCAGGAAACGAGAAGTTGTATAGCGGACTGCGTTCGTAAACGTAGAGTCGGCTGTTGTATCCGCCGGTATGGAAGTAGCCGGCATTGAGGTGGATTTTCGTCTGTCTCCATTGGCAGCTGACGGTTTCGCTCAACATACACCCCGTTTCGCCTTCACCGGCATTGGTGCGGACAACATCTGCCTGAGTGGTGGTACCGACAAGTCTCCCTTGCCTGTTGATAGTTATTCTGGCACGGTGCTCTGTCTGGTCGGCAAGGGCTTTCTTCGTTTCATCGTCTTTTTGTCGGAGGTGCAGGCGATAGCGGCCGGCAAGGGTCCAGCTGCCACGGGTATAGGTTGCCGAGAACAGGTTGTCCCAGGCGCGTGATGATTGTGAAACCTGATAACGTGCCCAGGCAAAGTAGGCATAGTCGGTATAGGCCTGCAAGCGAAGCCTGGGTGATAGCTGCCACGAGGCTCCGAGGTATAGGGCACTTTCATTTTGCACATGACCTCCTTCGGACAGTGAGCGGGCGTACAAGGCTGTATAACGATAGCTGTAGAAACGTTGTAGAGCCATCAGGCTCAGTCCGTCTGCTGCCCTCAGACTGAGACTGTTGATGGTGGCTAAGGCACCGTGGCGGTTGACGGCAGTTTCGCCGTTGAGGCTTAGCCGATGGTGCAGGTAACCGTAGTCAGCACTGAGGTTCAGGAAGTCGTTACCTTGGGCGTTATGCCGTTGGTAAAGAATGGTTGTCTGAGGAGACAAGTTGCGGTCAAGGTGTGTATAGAGCATGGTGGCACCGACGTGGAATCCGCCCTGTCTGAAACCGAGGTGTGTACCGAGGTCTGCAGCATGGCTGTTGTTCTTTTTCTCCATTTCGGTGGGTGTGCGGTGATAGCCGTCAGTGACGATGGTGCGGATGGTGCCGTCCGTGTTGAGCGTGGCATCGAACGGACGATAGGAGGCAAAGGCAGTCAGCATCCACCTAGGTGCTAGACGGATGGTAGCAGCCGCTCCCTGCATATAGCCCGACTGCGAACGAGAGGAATGTGCTCGCAGAATATTGGTATGACGTCCTAATTGCTGTAGCATGGCCAGCTTCCCCAATCCGAAGCTGTTGTTCAGAACCAGTCCCATGCCCACGGACAGCTTGTACTTGCCCACGACGGCACTCTCAATACGGCCCAGGTGCCTGACTTGGAGGTAATAGGAATAGAAGTCGTACCCTGCTTTGTTGCGGTTGGCGAAGAATGGTTCACCGGCATCCTGTGACCCTACGACACCCATCTTCACATAGTCTTTGTAGCCGAACTGGTAGCGCAACCAGTGGCGGTAGCGATAGCCAAGATAGCCGTTCTCATCGCCTTTCCGGGTGTAGAGAGGTACGCGGGCATTGGCCATCACTTCATGCCTTCCGTATTTCAGAATGTTTTCCAGTGAGGGGAAATCGCTTTCGCTGCGCTCTTCTCCGATATAGGTGAAATAAGGTAGCAATTCTATCTGAATATAGTCCAAGGAGCGTATCATCCGCAATTCGTTCATAGACTTGATGGAGCCATAACGATAAAGATACTCCATGATATCTTCCACCTGCACGTCAGAGAGAAATGGCAGAGCCTCGAGTTCCTCACGGCTGGCGGTGTTCAGGTCCAGAGGCTCCTGCTCCAGTTCGCAAAGCATCTCGTAGGTGTTTTCCCACGCCGCAGACTCCATGTCTTCGGCTGTCATGTCGGCAGTCAGGATTTCTACCCACGGGCGAAGTGACTGGCTGTTTACATTCAGGGTAAATAGCAACAAGAGGAGTGCCGTTGTTCGTTTCATTTTGCAAACATACACAAAAAAACCGAATTATCTCCTATTTTGGCAAAATATTTAATAATCGGGCTAAAAATGAATTGTTATTCACAAGAATTACGAAAAAAGGGGCTTGAAAAGCATTTTTATTCAGAAACGTTTTGTGGTCTCACAAAAAATAGGTACTTTTGCACCCGATTTTGCAAAACGTAGTTTAAACGATAATAGAAAATGGCAGAGAAATTGGAAGTGAAGGAGCTGGACCAGGTTGTTGTCCGCTTCTCAGGTGACTCCGGCGACGGCATGCAGCTGGCCGGAAACATCTTTTCTACGGTCAGTGCCACCGTTGGTAACGGCATTTCGACATTCCCCGACTATCCTGCGGACATCCGCGCCCCGCAAGGTTCGCTGACGGGTGTGTCGGGTTTTCAGGTACACATCGGCGCGGGCAAGGTCTATACGCCGGGTGACAAGTGCGACGTCTTGGTGGCTATGAACGCAGCAGCACTTAAGACGCAGTATCGCTATGCCAAGCCTGGCGCCACGATTATCATCGACACTGACTCCTTCGGTCCGAAGGACTTAGAGAAGGCTCAGTTCAAGACTGAGGACTATCTGGGCGAGATGGGCATTGACCCCGACCGTGTCATCCAGTGCCCGCTGACCACGATGGTGAAAGACTGTCTGGCCGACACGGGCATGGACATGAAGGCGATGATGAAGTGTAGAAATATGTTCGCCCTCGGACTTGTCTGCTGGCTCTTCGACCGCGACCTGGAGCTGGTGAACAACTTCCTCCGTGACAAGTTTGCCAAGAAGCCCGCTATCGCCGAGGCCAACATCAAGGTGATTCAGGCTGGTTGGGACTACGGCCACAACACCCACTCTTCGACCACCAGCGTCTATCGCGTGGAGTCGAAGGAGAAGGAGCCCGGCCGCTATATGGACATCACAGGTAACAAGGCTACGGCCTACGGCTTCATTGCCGCCGCCGAGAAGGCTGGGCTGAAGCTGTACCTCGGTTCCTATCCTATTACTCCTGCTACCGACGTGCTACATGAACTGTCGAAGCACAAGTCGTGCGGCGTCATCACCGTGCAGTGCGAGGACGAGATTGCAGGCTGCTCGTCGGCCCTCGGCGCTTCGTTTGCCGGTGCCCTCGGCGTGACCTCAACCTCTGGCCCTGGCATCTGCCTGAAGTCGGAGGCCATGAACCTTGCCGTCATTATGGAGCTGCCCTTGGTGGTGCTCGACGTTCAGCGCGGCGGCCCCGCCACGGGACTTCCCACGAAGTCGGAGCAGACCGACCTGCTGCAGGCCCTCTTCGGCCGTAACGGCGAGAGTCCGATGCCGGTGATGGCTGCCACCAGTCCCACCGACTGCTTCGATGCAGCCTATCAGGCTTGTAAGATTGCCCTCGAGCACATGACGCCTGTCGTGCTGCTGACCGATGCCTTCGTGGCCAACGGAAGCGGTGCCTTCAAGTTGCCCGAGATGGATAAGCTCGACGCTATCAATCCTCCCTACGTTTCCGAGGAGTTGAAGGGCAAATGGACGCCCTACATGCGTGCTGAGAACGGTACCCGCTACTGGGCTGTTCCCGGACGTGAGGGCTTTGCTCACATCCTTGGCGGACTGGAGAAGGACTCGCAGACGGGCGCCATCTCCACGAATCCAGAGAACCACGACCTGATGACGCGCCTGCGCCAGCAGAAGATAGCCAATATCGAAGTGCCCGACTTGGAGGTCAGTGGCGATGTCGATGATGCCGACCTGCTCATCGTGGGCTTCGGCTCTACCTACGGACACCTGCATTCGGCGATGGACGAGCTGCGTGCGAAGGGCTACAAGGTGGCTCAGGCTCACTTCAAATACCTGAACCCGCTGCCTAAGAACACCGCCGCCGTGCTCTCTAAATATAAGAAGGTGGTAGTGGCCGAACAGAACATGGGTCAGCTCGCCGCCTACCTGCGCATGAAGGTCGATAACTTCGTTCCCTTCCAGTTCAACCAGGTCAAAGGCCAACCGTTCGTAGTAGAAGAGTTAGTCAACGCATTCGAGGACATTTTAAAGTAACCGCTTTAGCGCTTTTACAAAGCGTAGCGACTAAAAGAAGTAAACTATTATGAGTTATACAGCACAAGATTATAAGAAAGGACAACCACGTTGGTGTCCGGGATGCGGCGACCACTTCTTCCTGGCATCGCTCCATAAGGCTATGGCCGAGATTGGCGTGGCCCCTGAGAATATAGCAGTCATCAGCGGTATCGGCTGCTCCAGCCGACTGCCGCACTACATGGCCACCTACGGCATGAACACCATTCATGGTCGTGCTGCCGCCATCGCTACCGGCGCCAAGGTCGCCAATCCCGACCTCACCGTCTGGCAGATCAGCGGCGACGGCGACGGACTGGCCATCGGCGGTAACCACTTCATTCACGCCAATCGTCGTAACATCGACCTGAACATGATTTTGCTCAACAACCGCATCTACGGCCTGACCAAAGGCCAGTACTCGCCGACGTCGCCCCGCGGCTTCGTCTCAAAGTCCAGCCCTTACGGCACTGTCGAGGATCCGTTCCGTCCCGCCGAGCTGTGCTTCGGTGCCCGAGGACACTTCTTCGCACGTTGCGTGGCTACTGACGCCAAGGGCACCGTCGAGGTGCTGCAGGCTGCCTATAAGCACAAGGGTGCAAGCGTTACCGAGGTGCTGCAGAACTGCGTCATCTTCAATGACCATTGCCACGACGTAGTCTATAACAACGAGGGCCGCAAGAAGAACGCCATCTACGTGCGCCATGGCGAGAAGCTCGTCTTTGGCGAGAACAATGAGTTCGGACTCGTACAGCAGGGCTTCGGCCTGAAGGTTGTCGAGATTGGCAAGGACGGCTACACGTTGGACGACGTGCTCGTTCACGATGCACACTGTCAGGACAACACCCTGCAGCTGAAGCTCGCCTTGATGTCGCCTGAAGACGGGTTCCCCATTGCCCTCGGTGTCATCCGCGATGTCGATGCTCCCACCTACAACGATGCTGTCTATGCACAGCTCGCTGAGATTTCGGCACAGAAGAAATACCACAACTTCGCCGAGCTGCTGGAGACCAACGACATTTGGGAAGTGAAGGAGTGAGAGAAGTGAGGAGTGAAAAGTGAGAAGTGAAAAAAGGAGTCCCCACGACCAAGCGTCGTGGGGACTCCTTTTTTCACTCCGTGTAGTATTTGATGAGGCGGATGATGAGGTTGTTGAGCTGTTCCACCTCGTAGTCGCCGACGGTGGCCCTGATGTGCCTAAGCCCCACGCCGCTATCGTTGGTCAGGAACACGTAGGTGCCACCGGTGGCTACCGCAAAGAAGCGAAGCATAAACTCGGTGTTCTTGTCAACACCGCTGGCGGCGACGGGAATCAGTCGGATGCCGCGACGGGCACACTCCTGTACTGATGCCTGCAGCGACCTGATGACATTGGTCTCGTGGTGGGCAGGAGCATCGAGAATGAGGAAGACGATGCGGGTGCGTGCCGCAGCGTCCCATGACATTTTTATCAGCGTTTGCTCCAAGGCCGTGTGTACGGCTTCCGGATAGTCGTTGCCGCCGTCAGCCTGTTGTTCGTTCACGAAGTCGGCGGTGTTGTTCACGTCGGCAGTGAAGTCTGTGTAGCGTGTCAGGTATTCGTCACCCTCGTCGCGATAGAACAGTGCCGATGTGCGTATCTTCATACCAGGTCGCAGCTCCGACACCTTACTGATTATATCCACCAAGTCGCTCTTCAGGAAGTCTATCTCGTCCATCATCGAACCTGTGGCATCTACCACAAAGGCGATGTCGGCTTGCTGTTGGACGGCGACGGAAGCATTGTCGCAGACATATTTGTTGGTTGTCAGCTGCCCCAGCGAGTCCCAGCCGCAGACGACGGGCTGCTTGTCCATCAACTGACCACCGACATCGATACGCAGGGTGGAAGCATCGGCGCTCTCACTTTTCTGCCAGATACTGAGCCAGCAGTCGGCTCGTCCGTGACAGTCGGTGACGGCCTCCCATACTGTCGTCTGACTGTCGTCTGCCATACGTACCAGTTTCACCGGTATTCCTGCCAGCGTGGTGCCCGCCTCATCGGTCACTTGCACTGCCACACGGTGGTTGGTGTAGCACTCCCAGTAGCTGCTCTTGTCGGCATAGTCGTCGCCAGTCATCAGCTTCGACCAGAAATCCCAGTGGTCGAGGTCGTTCCACTCGCCCGCTGTCACCACACCCGCCTGAGTGTTGCCGTTTTGGCTATTGCCGCCATTACTATCTCCGCTAATACTCATATCAGCCCCCGCGCCATCAGATTTGTCTCCATCTCCACCCACTGAAGAGTATGCTTCTGAAGCACTTAGTTCTTTTAACTCATCCTCTCCGTCACCAGTTGAACACGATGAGACGGTTGCTCCTGCAGCCAGCATCATCAGACCAGCCAATACAGGGAAAAACTTGTTTCTTTTCATTTTGATTGTTCTTTTATTGTTCATACTTTTGTTGCTGTTTCTATCTCTATAAACATCGCAAAGGAAGAAACCTTGCACGGAGGGACAGACTGTTTAACCGTTATTAACGCTTTGGCAAAAAAACTCAAATCATTCTTTTATTTGGAAATTTATGTCTAATTTTGCCGCTTGATAAAAACATTGTATTTTTGCAGAAATATGAACCGGATTCTATTATTGTTGTTCGCGCTCGTCTCGCTGTCTGTTTCAGCTCAAGACACCACGGCTGTTGTTCAGTTACCTGTGCTGAAGTTTGGATACCTCAGCTACGACTCAGCCATACACGCCGTGCCTGGTTATGCACTTGTGCAACAGTCGATGAACGATTTGCGTGCCCAGTACGAAGCTGAGCAGAAGAGAGCAGAACAGGATTTTAATCTGAAGTACGAGGAATTTCTTGAGGGTCAGCGCGACTTTCCGGAGACCATTCTCCGCAAACGCCAGACAGAACTGAAGGAACTGCTGGAACGCAACGTCGCCTTCAAGGCTGAGAGCAGGCGGGAACTGCAGAAGGCTGAAGCCGAGGCGATGGCTCCGCTGAAAGCACGTCTGGCCGAGGTGCTTGCTGCCATCGGCCATCAATATGGCTATGCTTTTATCCTCAACACCGATGTCAATGCTGTGCCTTTTATCCATTCCGAAATGGGAGAGGATGTCAGCGGACGGGTTGTTGAACTATTGGAAAACAAAGAGTGAGTCATGGATAACGGTCTCCAATCTTCGCCAGGACCCATAGGTGTTTTCGATAGCGGTTACGGTGGACTGACTATCCTGCATGGCATCCGACAGTTACTGCCCCAATATGACTATCTCTATCTGGGTGACAATGCCCGTGCGCCATACGGTCCCCGGTCGTTTGACGTGGTCTATGAATTCACGCGGCAGGCCGTCGTCCGGTTGTTCGAGATGGGATGCCACCTCGTCATTCTTGGTTGCAACACTGCTTCTGCAAAGGCCCTGCGCACCATACAGGAGAACGACCTACCCAGCATTGACCCCCAGCGCCGTGTGCTCGGCATCATCCGCCCCACGGCTGAGGTCATCGGGACGCTTACCCGTAGCCGACATGTCGGTGTGCTGGCTACCGAGGGAACCATCCGTAGCGAGAGCTATACACTGGAGATACAGAAGCTGCACCCCGACATCATGGTGTCGGGGGTAGCTTGTCCTTTTTGGGTGCCGTTGGTAGAATACAATGAAGCCGACTCTCCTGGAGCCGACTATTTCGTGAAGAAACGCATTGATGAAATTATGCGTAAGGATCCGGCCATCGACGCGCTGATCTTGGGATGCACCCATTACCCGCTACTCATGCCCAAGATACTGAAGTACCTGCCCAACGGTGTACGTGTGGTTCCCCAAGGAGAATATGTGGCCGAATCACTACAGCAGTATCTGCTGCGCCATCCTCAGATTGAGCAGAAATGCTCGAAAAATGCTACCACCCGCTACCTGACTACCGAAAACCCCGAGAAGTTCAAGGAGCAAGCCCAAATATTCCTCCACGAACCCGTGGAGGTAGAGAACATCACGCTGGGCTGACAGACTGACTGGCAGCCAACCCCCACGCCAACACCTTATTTATAATAGGCACTACCAGCTGATGACGTTCTGCCTGCTGTCGGATGATACGCAGGCCGTAGGGGAAGTCTTCGGTAAAGTAACGGCTCTGGAAGTCGGGAATAAAACCGCCTTCCACTGGTTTCATAGGAGACAGAATGCCTTTGAAAGCCTGAATGGAGCGGAGCTTACGAGTCAGCGACGGGGCATCCTTACTCTCATAATAGTCCAGAATCGAAGGAATGCTGCCCTCTCTGACTGGCAGGAGCTTCAGCAACTGGAAGAACTCACGGTCCATAGCTATCAGAAGCTCCGAGGCTTCATTCGTCCATTCCTCATAAAACAGGGACTGAGAGGGATAGACAATGTCCTCGTGCCAATCCTTCCACATGGTGTAAAGACGTGAAGGATGCAAAAGGGGGTTACTATTGGTAAGGCTCACCTCGTAGTGACTGGCCAATAGAACCACTGGTACATCCAACAACTGTTCAACAGTAGCCCGCAGCGACTCCTTGTCATCCGTCTGTTCAACAGCCATGAAGAGTTTCGGCTTATAGCCTAGTAGGGCAGCCGAGTGGCCATACTCCTGGAGACGGGCTATGAAGGGCACACGCTGGAAACCGAACAAGGGTGTCGTCTCCGGCAGCAAATCCATAGCCTCAAAGAAAAATCCTGTACTACTGACAACACTGCCCACAGCTGTCCCTGAGCGCAGCAGGGGGCCTATCTTCAACAGTTCCTCACGGAGAGCAAAGCCCGGCAGACAAAGCAAAACCAAATCAGCATTTGGAACCACCTCTGCAGGGTTTGCAGTGATTCTACCTACCACACCCTCCAACTTACGCCCCTCTGGCGTAGTAACAACCAACCGTTGCTGCCAACAATCCGGATGACGCGTCAGCAGGCTGACCTCACAATCGCCCCGGGCTGCCAAAACCCCAGTAACGACATGGCCCAGGTTTCCACCTCCACAAACACATACCTTTATCATGCCAGTTCTTTCAGTGCCGCTATCAACTGATTATTGTCCTTCTCGTCACGGATGGAGATGCGTATATAGTTCTGTCCTTTCAAACCGCTCTTCGTGTCGCAGTCCTTGATGATGATGTTATAGTTGACCAACAGGAGCCTGGCCAACTCGTCAGACGTGTATTTATCCGTCAGCTTGATACAAAAGTAATTCGCCTGCGTCGGCAGGACATGCATGTAGGGAATCTCCTTAAGCAACGCCTCAAAGCGCCGTCGCTCGGCAATAAACCGATGACAAGCTTTCTTATAGTCTTTCTCGTATTTACCGAAGATTTGCATGTAGAACTCAGCAAACGAATTGATGTTCCAGATAGAAATATCCCGACTAACGGCATGAATAAGCTCTGTGTCGGCACTGGCCAGCACGCCAAGGCGCAATCCCGGCACACCATATGACTTCGAGATACTCTTCATTACGACAAGGTGAGGATTGGCTGCCAGCGTTTCGTTACGCAGGAGTGTGTTGTTTTCAAAATCCTCACTGAAGTCAACAAATGACTCATCGACAATCAGCCTGATACCTTTTTGCGCGGACCATGCCATCAGCTTCTGCAAACCTGCCACACCGATAAAGTTACCCGTCGGGTTATCCGGATTAATGAGTAGCAGACTCTTGATGTCCTTGCCCGTGAAGAAATTGATAAGGTCGTCCTCAGTATATTTCAAGTCACTGTCAGCAGGTATAAAAGCCACAATATCGCTAGGCTTCAGACGATGCGGATACTCCTCAAACGTAGGATAGACAACTCCGATGCGCCCTTCCGATATCTCCATCAGACTCTTTATCAGTTCTGCAGCACCGTTACCCACTACAACATACTCCTGACGGATGCCAAAATACTTACCGGCGAGCAGAGAGTTGACGAACATGCCCGAAGGATATTCAGTCAGCAGGACATCAAAACTGCTGCGCAGCTCATCCTTCATGCGACGGGTGGGGAAATAGGGATTCACCAGATAGCAGTAGTCCAGCATCTTTGGGAAACGCCAGTGCCCACCATAACGGTAGTTAAAGCGTCGCTGCATCTCTTCTGGCATAGCGAAGATGGTCTCGGCAATATCCAGATCCTGGATGTCGTCTATCTCATACCACTTCTCATCACCGATAGGCAGTGCCTTCAAGTCGGAATTGTCGAGTAGAGTGATGACACGCAACACTTGCTCATAATATTCGTTGTTGCCTAAGGCATGACAGTAAGCTTCAAGAAAGGGGACATACTTGTGACAGCTGAACTCCTTGGAGAATTTATAGATATTGACCGTCTTGTAATACTGGTCAATATCATCGTATTTGAATGCCTGCTTCGGTACAAAGTTCACAATGTTGTTCTCTGCATCGATACGCACCATCGTGCCGTCCATCCACGACTCGTACTTGGCTACCAGCGCAACGTTGGGATGGGGACAATCCACTATCATAGGGAAGAGACGGTCGCTGAAGATCAGGTCGCTCTCAATGAGCAGCGTGTCGTCCTCCTGCATCTTGTCCTTCACCAGCGAAAGCGAATAGATGTTGTTGGTCTTGTCATAGATGGGGTTCTCGGTGAACTCTATCTTCAGCCTTCCGTCGTAGCGGTGACCGATGTGGTCGGCGAGCTTGCGGCCTTGATAGCCGATGACAATAATAACGCGGGTCAGGTTCAGTTCAGAGAGTTGTCCCAGCAGCCGGTCTATCAGCCGCTCCCCGTTAACCTCGACCATGCACTTGGTATTGTCCTTCGTATATTCGCCAAGTCGGCGGCCCATACCAGCCGCCAGAATAATTGCTTGCATAGTTTCCTGATTTTTGCACAAAGGTACGCCAAAAAGATGTAACGACAAAATAAATAGAAGCCAAAAAGGTTAAATTATCATAAATCTTAGGTCTAAGAAACCCTATAAGCCATTAATAATGAAGAAAAAGCAGTACCTTTGCAGTCCGATTATTGGGGAGAGACTTAGAATCCCCGTGAATCAGAGTGTGAATAGCGGCGTCTTTGGCCGGGCGCAGTGGTTCGTGAATCGCTGGTTCAGTACCTGTTAGGGAAAACTCCCCTTTCAGGACATGCGTTAGACTTGCAGCCGGGAGCGACATCTCGGATGTGGGTTTATGTGCGTAATAATAATGTATAACTGTTTTTTAGTATTAAAATTAAAATGAACACTTTAAGTTACAAGACTATTTCCGTCAATAAGGAAACAGCTAAAAAGGAGTGGGTGGTGATTGATGCCACAGACCAGGTTGTTGGTCGTCTCTGCTCGAAGGTAGCTAAGCTGATTCGCGGAAAGTACAAGCCAACTTTCACTCCGCATGTCGATTGCGGCGACAACGTCATCCTTATCAATGCCTCCAAGGTGGTATTTACTGGTAAGAAGGAAACTGACAAAGTCTATACCCGCTACACTGGTTACCCCGGTGGTCAGCGTTTTAACACCCCCGCACAGCTCCGTCAGCGCAAGGACGGTATCGACAAGATTTTACGTCATGCTGTAAAGGGTATGCTGCCGAAGGGTCCCCTTGGCCGTTCGCTGATGAACAACCTCTACATCTATGAGGGTACCGAACATCCCCATGAGGCCCAGAAGCCCAAGACAATTGATATTAACCAGTATAAATAAGAATAAGGTAAGATGGAAGTAATAAATGCAATCGGTCGTCGCAAGAGTTCGGTAGCTCGTGTGTATCTTCAGGAAGGTTCTGGTAAGATTACGATCAATAAGAAGGATTTGGAAGTTTATTTCCCCTCTGCCATCCTGCAGTACGTGGTTAAGCAGCCGCTGAATCTGCTCGAAGTGGCTGAGAAGTATGATATCAAGGTAAACCTCGACGGTGGTGGCTTCACCGGTCAGAGCCAGGCCCTTCGCATGGCTATCGCCCGTGCCCTCGTCAAGGTGAACGAAGAGGATAAGAAAAAGCTGAAGGACGCTGGTTTCCTGACACGCGACAGCCGTGAGGTTGAGCGTAAGAAGCCGGGACAGCCGAAGGCTCGCCGTCGCTTCCAGTTCAGTAAGCGTTAAACAGACTGGACTACGTTTAGTATCTAAACTCCTGAGATTCCTTCTGGACTACTTGGGAGCTGATCTAACAAAGATTCAACAGAAAGTAAACAATTAAAAAAGAAAAAGACAATGTCAAGAACAAATTTTGATCAATTGCTCCAGGCTGGTTGCCACTTCGGCCACCTGAAGCGTAAGTGGAATCCTGCCATGGCTCCTTACATCTATACAGAGCGCAATGGTATCCATATCATCGACCTGCACAAGACGGTGGCCAAGATTGACGAGGCTGCCGAAGCACTGAAGCAGATAGCCAAGAGTGGAAAGAAAATCCTCTTCGTAGGTACTAAAAAACAGACTAAGGAAGTCATTGCCGAGAAGGCTGCCAGCGTCAACATGCCGTACGTTATCGAGCGTTGGCCGGGTGGCATGCTTACCAACTTCCCCACCATCCGTAAGGCTGTGAAGAAGATGTCCAATATCGACAAGCTGATGAACGACGGTACATTTGGTAACCTGTCTAAGCGCGAGCTCCTGCAGATTACCCGTCAGCGCGCCAAACTCGAGAAGAACCTCGGTTCTATTGCCGACCTGACCCGCCTGCCCAGCGCACTGTTTGTCGTGGACGTGCTGAAGGAGCAGATTGCCGTCAAGGAGGCTAACCGTCTGGGCATTCCCGTGTTCGGTATCGTTGATACCAACTCAGAGCCTAAGAACATCGACTTCGTGATTCCCGCCAATGATGATGCTAAGGACAGCGTGGAGGCCATCCTCAATGCTTGTTGTGCCGCTATCGCCGAGGGTGTTGAAGAGCGTAAGGTGGAGAAGGCCGACGAGAAGGCTGCTGAAGCTCAGGACGAGGCTGAGGCTGAGGAGAAGGCAGAACGCCGCCCCGCCCGCAAGGCTCGTAAGGAAGAAGAAGCCCCGGTAGAAGAGGAAGAGGCTCCCGCAGCAGAGTAATAAAGTCGTAATAACGGCATATCGTAATAACGTAATAACGAAAAAACAAAGTAAAAATAATGGCAATTTCAATTGACGATATCAAGAAGCTTCGCACTATGACTGGCGCTGGTCTGGCTGACGTTAAGAAGGCTCTGACCGAGGCTGAGGGCGACTTCGACAAGGCTAAGGAACTGCTCCGCGAGCGTGGACTGGCCATCGCTGCCAAGCGTAGCGACCGTGAAACTTCCAATGGTTGTGTACTGGTAAAGAGTGTTGACGGCTTTGCCGCTATGATTGCCCTGAAGTGCGAGACCGACTTCGTGGCTAACGGTGCCGACTTCATCGCTCTGACCCAGAGCATCCTCGATGCCGCCATCGCCGCCAAGGCTCAGGATATCGAGGCTGTGAAGACCCTCGACATTAACGGTCAGACCGCCCAAGAGGCTGTCACACAGCGTTCGGGTATCACTGGTGAGAAGATGGAGCTGGACGGCTACCTCGTGCTCGAAGGTGAGAATATTGAGGTTTACGACCACATGGGTAAGCACACGCTGTGCACTATGGTCCAGACCAACAAGCCGGCCCAGGAGGCTGGTCACAAGCTGGCCATGCAGGTGGCTGCCATGAAGCCCGTGGCTCTCGACGCTCAGAGCGTTGACCAGAAGATTTTGGACGAGGAGTACAAGACCGCTGTCGAGAAGACCAAGCTCGAGCAGGTGGAGAAGTTTGTTGAGATGAAGCTCAAGAAGGCCGGTATCAATCCGAACCTCGTTGACTCTGAGGATCATATTGAGAGCAACATGGCCAAGGGCTGGCTCACTCAGGAGCAGGCTGACGAGGCCCGCAAAGTCATCGCCGAGGCTAAGGTAGAAGGCGAGGCTCAGCTGAAGATGCCGATGATTGAGAACATCGCCAAGGGCCGCGTGCAGAAATTCCTGAAGGAGAACTGCCTCGTTGACCAGGAGTTCCAGTTCGGCGACGGCGACAAGGCTACTGTTGCACAGTGGCTCGCCGCTCAGGACAAGGAGCTGAAGATTGTTGCTTTCAAGCGCTTCACACTTGTTGCTGAGTAATTTGACTATTAGCAGCAAACATAACCCGACAGGCGTATCCCGACTTTGGGGTGCGCCTGTTTTTTATATTCATACGATGAACAGGCGAGCACTGACCCTTTTGCTTTCAATACTTGTTCTACTGACAGACGCCCTGTCACAGGAACGACAGGCTTTCCAACGACTGACGGTCGAGGACGAACTGCCGTCCAATACTGTGCGCAACATCATTCAGGACCAACAGGGTTTCATCTGGCTGGGGACTGACAACGGTCTGTGCCGCTACGACGGAACGACAGTCCGTCTGTTTCGCATCGCGGAGAACGGCATGGATCAGTACGTCACGGCCTTACAAGCCAATGGCGACTCGCTGACGGTAAGCACGAACAGTGGTGTGTACAGTTTTTCACCACGTACTGAAAAGTTCAGACGCCTGCCAGGTGCCAAACAGCAAAAGACGGGGCGTGGCGACCAGCTGCAGACAAGTGATGGTCAACAGTGGACAGGCACTTGGGAGAACGGTCTGATGCTTACCAAACAGGGCGGGCAGCCCCAGCAAGTGCTTAATCCACAGCGCGACGGCCTGGGGCACCACATCCACAAACTCTACGAATACGACGACCGCTACCTGCTTATTGGCTGCGATGAGGGGCTGGTAGCCTATGACCGTCAGAATGGGAGTGCCGCACTGTGGAAGACCCCGAAGTTTGTCTATGCCATCGAGGGTGACCACGAAGGAGGTCTTTGGATTGGAACCTTTTATGACGGTGTTTATTACCTGAACGTCATCGCACAAAGGTTGGAGCGTACCCCCGGCCACGTCATATCAAGATTCTGCGAAGATGGTGAAGGCCGTCTGTGGATTGCCAGTGATGACGCCGGTCTGAACTGCCTGAAGGACGACATCCCCCAGAGTTTTACCAATCAGGCCATACTCCAGCGTGGGAACATCCATGCCCTGCTTGCCGACGGCGAACGCCTCTGGGTTGGCACCTATTCGGACGGCATCTATTGTCTGGCGGGAGACAGGACACGCCATTACACAACAGCCGACGGACTGTACGACAACAGCAGCTACGTTATCTATCAAGACAGGCAACAGAGACTATGGGCTGCCACCATGGACGGTCTCTGCCGCTACGACGAACCCACCGACCGTTTCTTGCCTGTCAGGAAACTGGGAGCCGTGGCCATTAGCATGGCCAGCGAGAGAAACAGTCTGTGGATTGCCACCCAAGGGGCCGGCCTCTACCGTTTCGACGGCAAGACATGGCAACAGTACCGTCATAGCACCGACACCACCTCTATAAACGATGATCAGGTAAACTGTGTCTTGCTGACACGAGGCGGTCAGCTGTGGGTTGCCACACAGAGCGGTCTCTGCCTGTACCAGCATGACAGCAACTGCTTTAAACGCGTAGGCGACATAGCCGTCAACGCCATCGTTGAGGATGCCGACGGCGATGACCTATGGCTCTCGGCGGCTACTGGCGTGCTGAAATTTTCACCGAAGACTGGCCGGTCAGTACTTTTCACCCGCGAAGACGGGCTTATCAGTACCCAGTTCCAGCCTAATGCCGGCTTCAGGGACTCACAGGGATACGTCTATTTCGGCACGACCAATGGCTACAGCAGGTTCCTGCCGTCCACCATCCATACCAACAAGCTTCAGCCAAGAGTATATATCACAGGCTTAGAGGTCTTCAACCGTGCGGCCAGCGTCGGCGACGAACTGATGCCCGAGGCATTGGCTTACAGCGGACACTTGGAACTCAGTTACAGCGACCGGATGTTCAGTCTCCATTACACGGCACTAAGCTACGCTTCGCCCTCAAAGAACCAGTATGCCTACCGCTTAGACGGCTTTGACCATGATTGGAACTACGTCGGTTCACAGACGAAGGCCACCTATACCAACCTGCCGCCGGGCAAGTACACCTTCCGTGTAAAAGCTACCAATAACGACGGTCTATGGTCGGAAGAGGAAGCAGTACTGACCGTGGTCGTCAGGCCACCATTCTGGCTGACTTGGTGGGCCAAGACACTCTATGTGCTTTTGGTCGCCGGTGCCCTATGGTGGCTCATGCGCCTAAGACTACGCCGGGTGGAGCACCGCCGTCACCGCGAGGAGTTGGACCGTATTGCAGGCATTGCAGGCAACCCGTCCAACAATGAATTCCTGGTGCGCATGAACAGCATCATCGAGCAAAACTTCGCCAATCCAGAATTAAACGTCAATTTCTTGGCCGAACAAATGGCCATCTCGCGTAGCGGACTTTTCGCCAAGACCAAGACTCTGGCAGACGTCACACCCAATGAGATGATTCAGATTGTCCGGCTGAAGCAGGCTGCCCAGTTGCTCTCCAAGGGAGGTCTGACGGTCAGTGAGGTATGCTACCGTGTAGGTTTCAGCAGTCCCAGTTACTTTACGAAATGTTTTACAAAACAATTTGGTGTCAAGCCTACTGAATGGAAAGAAGGCGGAAAAACAAATGCCAGCGATTAAACTTTTGTTTCTAATATACGTCAAAGGTTTATCATGACTAAACGATACTTAATTACTTTTTTTTGCATGGTGCTTTGCGCCATGGGCGCAGCGGCGCAAGGGTCTGTAAAAGGCCACGTATTAGACAAGCAGACGAACGAAGCCTTACAGTTTGTAAATGTCCGGGTGTTGCAGGGTGAAAAGCTGGTAAAAGGGGCTATTACCGATGTCAGCGGCTCATTCACCATCACAGGGCTGGCCAACGGGCAGTACACGCTCAGCCTCACGTTCATGGGCTACAAGCCTGCTACTCGTCAGTTCAATATCACATCGCAAAACCATCGCCACACCTTTCCGACCATCTATCTGGGTGAGGACACCAAGACGCTGAAGGAAGTGCAGGTTACCGGCCAGCGCTCACAGATGAAGCTTGAGGTAGATCGCAAGACTTTCACCGTGGATAATGTACTGGCCGCCGCTGGTGGCAACGCCTCGGAACTGTTAGAACAGATTCCTTCCATAGAGGTAACCACCGACGGCGAGATATCACTGCGTGGCAACTCGAGCGTCGAAGTATGGATTAACGGCAAGGCTTCGGGGCTGACCTCCGACAACCGCTACGACGTGCTACAGCAGATTCCTGCCGAGAGCATCGAGCGTGTGGAGGTCATCGACAATCCCTCGGCAAAGTTCTCGGCGGAAGGTTCGGCAGGTATCATCAACATCATCCTCAAACGCGACCGTAAGGCAGGCTACTACGGCTCACTACGGGCAGGTATCGACACCAAGGGCGGATGGAACACAGGGGCCAACCTTAACTACTCCAGCGGCGTGCTAGAAGCCTTCGGCAACTTGGGCTACCGTGCCCGTCGTGGAGGCGGTGGCTCGGAGAGCGAACAGCAGTACCTGCAGACGCAGCAGTACCAGCGTTATCGCAGCGAGGATTCTGGCCGTGGTGGCGGTCTCTTCGGACGTGCCGGACTGACATGGCATCTCACCAAGAAAGACGATTTATCCCTAAGTGGCATGACCATGCAGGGCAACCGCAAGAACGAGAATACGACACCTTACCACTATGGAGTCATCGGAGCCACACAGGACACCTACCTGATGACACGTAACACAGGTGGCGACGGCACCAATCAGATGTATCACGGTGAGGTGGGCTACGACCACAACTGGAGCGATGTACATAAACTGAAGTTCATCTTCTCGGCCGACAAATGGAAGAGCGACAACAAGAGCACTTTCCAGGATCGCATCGTCTTTATGGACGGATCACTTGACAGTGCCAGCTTCCAGTACCGACCGGCCTTCATCAACAACCGGAGCTTTGAGACCAAGCTGGAATACGAGAACCAGATTACCGACAATATGAAGATTGAGGCGGGATACAACGGCGAGTTCTCGCATGAGAACACCCCGCAGGAGTCGTGGATTGACCCTTACAGCTGGGACGGGAAAAACCAGCGGGAGGACAAGATCTACTACAACCGTTTCATCTATGATAACGATATCCATGCACTCTACCTGACACTCAACACCAAG
>Ga0326514_10000939_pt1 | contig 19157 bp, 19 predicted proteins | sample 3_2548_0518_D_FD_203653 | JGI IMG/M metagenome (GOLD analysis project Ga0326514, IMG submission 203653) | Bovine rumen microbial communities from UC Davis, California, United States - 3_2548_0518 | ecosystem: Host-associated > Mammals > Digestive system > Stomach > Rumen | place: USA... | reverse complement strand
CTTTAAAATTTCTCCGGGGGTGATATTTGTGAAAACAATTGTATATTTTTTGTAGGGTATAGGCCACTCCTTTCTGTTAGGGTTTCTCCGGTTAGTATGTTATTGGTTAATATGTGTGCATTTAAACATTCCCAAAAGCAGTCTATACCCTATGAAAAGTATACAAATGTAAGTATATTTCTGTGAAAAGGAGGTGAAAGCATGAACAAAGAGTCTGAGATTCAACCAAAAGTTCGACCGGCTACTACACCTGAAGGTCGTTACAACCAGTTGATTGCTCTTTCTATTGATGCTGCAGAGAAACAGATCCGAGAAGGCACCGCTTCCTCACAGATAATTCACTTTTTCCTTCGCGAAGGGTCTGAAAAGACTCGAAACGAGAACGAAAAATTGAAACACGAAGTTGAGAAACTGAAAGCTCAGACGGAAGAACTGAAATCCGCCAAGAGAGTTGAAGAGCTGTATGCCGATGCCATTGCTTCTATGCGCAAATACCAGGGAGTGATGGACGATCTATAAGACATATTCCAAACTCATACAACTCCTAACTTTCAAAGAACGATTTGAGTATCTAAAATTGTCAGGCCAGGTTGGATTAGAGACTTTTGGCTTTGACAGGATATTTAATCAGGTCTTTTACAAGTCATCTGAGTGGCGAAGGATTCGGCGAGAGGTAATGTTACGGGATAACGGTTGCGATCTTGGGATTTCTGATAGAGAAATACACGGAAAGATCTTGATACATCATATGAATCCAATAACAGAGAAGGACATAGCTACACGAAGCGAAATACTACTCAATCCCGAATACCTAATAACAGTTTCTAACAATACACACAACGCTATACACTATGGGGACGAGCATCTGCTGGTTTCAGATACATTAGTAGAAAGATTCCAGTATGATACATGTCCTTGGAGACTATTATGATTATTGTAAATCCATATTCTTTTTATTCACCCCCTCCTAGATCTGATGAGTTATACCACCACGGTATAAAAGGTCAAAAGTGGGGTCACATGAATGGTCCACCTTATCCATTAGGTGCTTCTGATCATTCCGCTTCCGAAAAGAAGGCCGGATGGAGAAGTTCATTAAAGAAATCTTCATCAACCGATTCAAATCAAAATCGCCAAAGGAAAGGTTTATCTGATAAACAGAAACGTGCTTTAAAAATTGGAGCAGCAGCTGTAGGAGTTGCCTTAATAGCTGGTGGAACTGCATATGCAGTTAAGACTGGTAAAATTAGTTTTGTTAAAGACAGTGGAAGAAAAGCTGTTGGCAACGCTATTCCAGAACTTAAAACACCATTGCTATCAGATAGCCTTTCTCCAACATCTGTTTTTAAGAAACTGCGTAGTTCAGAATCGTTATCTGATACCTTGGCTAATGTAAACCAGTTACGTGGCGCCCCAGAAGGTGCAAACAATTGTACCTCTTGTGCTATTGCTGGATTTCTAAGAAGGCAATATGGCGTTGATGTCACTTCCAAATCCACTGGTGGAAAACAGCAACTACTTGCTGGTGTTGTGGAGAGTTGTTTTAAAAACGCTAAATTAATAGAAGGAAGTGCAACAAAATTTGGAAGATCTCCTGACGATGCCGCCGAATTACTTGTACGAAGATTTGGTGTTAATGCTTCTGGGGTTTGTGGTATACAGTGGAAGGAGGATTCTCCTTATAAAGGAGGACACGCATTTAATTTTGAAATAAAAGATGGTAAAGTTTCTTTTATGGACTATCAACATAATCGCGGAAATGATATAGTAAGAAAGTACTGGAAATATATAGACTCTAATGAGTATTTTACAGCATCACGTCTTGACAACGCGCAAATTGATCTAGATGCAATTAAAAAGATGATTAGGGGGAATTAGTATTAAAGCGGCATATACTTTTAAAGAACTGTTGAACGAAAAGATTTATTACGTTCGAGAAGATGCAGAAAATTATTATTTCAAACTTGATACTAAAGAATATTATGACGATTCATTATGGGTCGCGAATAAAAAGACAAAAAAAGTTAGCTATATGAGCTGTATGGATTTTGTTCTTAATGGATTATATGATGATACAATAGAGGTTAACGTTTCTGCATTAAAAGTCTCTTAATATTAAGGGGCTTTTTTTATTATGGAGAAAAAAAATAATGACACAATCGATTTACAATTTTTACAGAGAACCCCCACGATCAGACGAACTATACCATTTTGGAGTTCGTGGTATGAAATGGGGTGTTCGAAGGTATCAAAATAAAGACGGTTCTTACACTGCAGCAGGTCGAGCCAGACGAGCATCTGAAGAGGCTGCTAGTGCTCACAGATTAGCCAGTAAGTATACCGGAGCAATGGATAGACGAGCTGCTAAAAAGCAAGCACAAGCCGATGCTAACCCTGGCAGTAGAAGCAAACAGGGAAAAGCAATTCGTGCTAGAGAAGAAGCTGCTAGTGCTCACAAATTAGCTAATAAGTACACTAGTGCCATGGATGCCAAAGCAGCGAAAAGACAGGCTCAGGCAGAAAATAGCAGAGGTCTATCCGATAGTCAGAAGACAGCGCTTAAAGTTGGTTCCAGAGTTGTTGCTGCTACAATCTTTGCTTATGGAACTTATAAGTTAGCCAAATCTACACCTGGTGGCCAAGCAGCAATCAATGCTGGTAAAGCTGCCGTTTCCTTAGCTATGCGAAAGACGGCTAGTAAAGCCGCATCAGGAGTTTCGAGCGCTGCTAAAAGTGCTGGTCGCGAATTAGTAAAATCTGCAAAAGCAGCTCCAGGAGAAGCTTGGAAAGCTGCTAAAAGCGGGGCTCGTACAGGCGTTAACGATGCTGCAAAAGTGGCGGCTGCCGGTGCAACAATTTATGCAACGCAGAAAGCTTTTGAGCGAAGATATGGCAAAGAGGAAGCTCAAAAGATTATTGGCTATGGGCGACAGCCTCGCAAGAAGAAGTAGGTAGTTGTTATGGGAAGATACTACGATGATGAACTATACCATCATGGCATAAAAGGTCAGAGATGGGGTATAAGAAGATTTCAGAATAAAGATGGCAGTTATACGTCTGCTGGCAAATCTCATAGAAAGACTTCAGATTCTTCAGGAAATCAAAATGGGACTAAAAGAGGTTTATCTGATAAGCAAAAGCGAGCTTTGAAAATCGGTGCTGTGGCAGTTGGATCAGCTCTAGCTGTCTATGGTGGATACAAAGTTGGACAGCATGTTAAAGCGTCAGTACAAGCAAAATCTGTCATCAATAAAGCTATGGAAAGGGCCGTTGAAAATCGAGTAAATTCTGAAGTTGACTGGAGAAAAAGAATGAATTCCAAGATTGGTTCCGGATATAATACCAGTCGTAAAGCAGTTGAACGAGATTATCGACCAGATATCGAAAAGAGATACAAACAAGACTATAAAGAATTAGTGCGCAAAACGAAACAAGTCCGCAGTAGAAATTTAAAAAATAGGATTAAAAGAACTTTAAAACCATATTCATACTATAAAATTCAAACAGACCCAATAGCTCATTATAAAAATATACATCGAATAGGTGAATAATGTCTTTATCAAACACAGCAATACCTAAGTACTATGGAGAATTCCGGGATCAGGTAATACGAGGTAAGATTCCAGTTTGTAGAGAAATCTCAATGGAAATGAATCGTATCGATAAGCTGATCGCAAACCCAGGTATTTACTATGACGATCAGGCTGTCGAAGGATGGATCTCCTACTGCGAAAACGAGCTCACGTTAACCGATGGCTCAGATTTATTTTTGTTGGATACGTTCAAGCTATGGGGTGAGCAGATTTTTGGATGGTACTATTTCGTCAACAGAAGCGTGTTTGATCCAGAACTTGAACGATATGTAACCAAGCGCGTAAAGCAACGATTAATAAACAAGCAATTTATTATTCTTCCACGAGGCGGAGCAAAATCCATGTACGCCTCAACAATTCAAAGTTTCTTTTTAAATGTAGACACTTCGACAACTGATCAAGTCGTTACAGCTCCAACAATCAGACAATCTGATGAAACCTTATCACCGATTCGAACTTCTATAACGAGAGCCAGAGGACCTTTGTTTAAGTTTTTAACAGAAGGCTCAATTCAAAATACTACTGGTTCCAAAGCAAAACGTGTAAAGCTTGCTTCCACAAAGAAAGGAATTGAAAATTTTCTAACCGGGTCTATCATCGAATCTCGACCTATGTCTATAGACAAACTTCAGGGGCTTCGATGCAAAATTGCTACGGTAGATGAGTGGCTTTCCGGCGATATTCGTGAGGATGTTATAGGAACTCTTCAGCAGGGAGCAACTAAGATTCCAAATTGGTTAATAGTTTGCACCAGCTCCGAAGGAACTGTTCGAAATGGTGCCGGCGATACAATCAAAATGGAACTCCTTAACATTCTTAAGGGAAAGTACAACGATCCTCATGTTTCCATTTGGTACTATCGTCTTGACGACATCAAAGAAGTAGGAAGACCGGAACTTTGGATTAAGGCTCAGCCGAATCTTAACAAAACTGTTAGTTATGAAGACTATCAGATTGAGGTAGAGAGAGCAGAGGCGAACCCAGCCGTAAGAAATGACACCCTTGCGAAGAGATTCAACATACCGATGGAAGGTTTCACATATTTCTTTACATACGACGAAACCAAACCGCACAGCAGAGCAACATTCTGGAACATGCCATGTGCTCTAGGCGCCGACCTTTCGCAGGGCGATGATTTCTGCGCTTTCACATTTCTATTTCCTTTAAAAGACGGTAGCTTTGGAGTAAAGGCTCGCAGCTATATTACTTCCAAGACGTTTGCAGAACTTCCACTAGCTATGAGAACCAAGTATGACGAATTCATACAAGAAGGAAGTCTCATGGTGTTCGAAGGAACAGTTCTCAAAATGATGGACGTATATGACGACCTTGATAAGTATATTGAGGATGGCAGGTACGACGTTTCCTGTTTTGGGTTTGACCCTTACAATGCTAGAGAGTTCGTTGAGCGTTGGGAAGCGGAGCATGGCCCTTATGGAATAGAAAAAGTAATCCAGGGTGCAAAGACTGAGTCTGTACCTCTTGGAGAATTAAAGCATCTGGCAGAAGAACGGATGCTTATTTTTGATGAATCTATTATGCAGTTTACCATGGGTAATTGTATTACCATGGAAGACACTAATGGTAATAGAAAGTTATTAAAGCGCCGCCATGACAGGAAAATTGACAATGTTGCTGCCATGATGGACGCTTATGTAGCGTATAAACTTAATACAGAATTATTTGATTAATATTAATTATGGGACGATATTACGATGACGAACTATACCATCATGGCATAAAAGGTCAGAGATGGGGCATAAGAAGATTTCAGAATAAAGATGGTAGCTATACATCTGCTGGAAAATCTCATAGAAAAGGTTCAAGCAAGGACTCAAATCAAAATGCTCAAAGAAAAGGCTTATCCGATAAACAAAAGCGAGCTCTTAAGATTGGTGCTGCGGCTATTGGTGTTGCTTTGATAGCTGGTGGAACAGCGTATGCTGTGAAGTCAAAGCAGGCCAATGCTGATGTTGCAAGAGTAATTGACAATGCTTTTAAACCAGATACTTTTAAGCCAAACACATTTAAACCAAACACCGTAACACCCAACGTTGCTACACCAAGAATAGTGCAGCCGTCTAGTCGAACGACCATTACACCCAACGTTGCTGCACCGAAAACAGCACAACCAGCAAAACGAACAACCGACTTTGAGTTTGCTAAAAATATTCAAATAGATTCTAAAGGACGTGCGTCGTCAGTTAACGTCCCGAAGGACAAAAAAGGATATGCACATTCTTTTGCATCAGAAATGGCAAAAGGGTCTAAAAATTACGAAAAAGATTATATATACTGGCATGACTACATGACGCGTAAACTTAAACATATGTAAAAATGATAGGGAGTTAATAATGAGTAGATACTATGACGATGAACTGTACCACCATGGCATAAAAGGCCAACACTGGGGTGTAAGAAGATTTCAGAATCCTGATGGTTCTTTAAAAGCAGCGGGAGCCAAACGGTATGGTGTGACAGTAGCTAAAAACACAGCAGCCGCTATGCGAATGGGTGTGCGTCGAGATGGTGTAACGGCCGAGAGTGTTAAGAAAAATCGGCCTAGCACTTATTCTGATCCTTTTAGCGTTCTTAAGAAACAGTCAGTTGGGGTTAAAAGAAGTAGAGCCGATCGAGCTAAGCAGGAAGCCGCAATAGCTCATAAATTAGCAGGTAAATACACTAATGCTATGGATAGAAAGGCAGCTAAAAGGCAAGCTCAGGCAGATGCAAATCCAAAGAGCGGAACAAAAAGAGACAAGGCAAATCGCGCACAGCAGGAGGCAGCAACCGCTAAAAAACTAGCAGGCAAATATACTAGCGCTATGGATGCTAAAGCAGATAAGAGACAAGCTCAAGCTGATGAAGCGGCAAAGGGGGAACGCAAAGGTCTTTCTGATCGCCAGAAAACAGCCCTTAAAGTTGGTGCCGCCGCAGTCGCTGTTGCGTTAGCCATGCCGAGAGACGTGTCTTATAAATATCGTGATCGAATTTATTACACTATCTAGTATTAATTAAACATGGAAAGTATTTTATTAACAATCAAGAAATTAATAGGAATTGATACGGACTATAACCATTTTAATGAGGATCTCATCATTCACATTAATTCTGTATTCATGATTCTCTGCCAAATGGGAGTTGGACCAAAAGAGCCTTTTCAAATCACAGGCGAAGCCGAAACATGGGACGAGTTCTCAGACGACATGAATCTTATGCAGTCCGTGAAGACGTACTTGTACTTAAAAACCAAACTAATCTTTGATGCTCCTACAAACGGCGCAATGATACAAAGTTTAAAGGAGACAATTGCTGAATTAGAATTCAGGTTAAACGTAGAGATGGATAAAGAGGAATAATTCAAAATGGGATTAACAGACAGATTTAAAGGAGCTTGGAACGCATTTTTAGGACGAGATCCGACACCTCAATCTGGTCCTTACATGTATGGAGGTTTTTCAACTGGCTTAAGGCCCGATCGAAGGCGTATTCTCGGTGGACATGACCGGTCTATTATCACGGCTGTTTATAACAGACTAGCTATTGACGTGGCTTCGGTTAATATTGAGCATGTATACATGGACCAGAACAAACGCTTTATTGGCGAAGTTGATTCTGGTCTTAATTATTGTCTTACAGTAAGTGCTAATAGAGACCAAACCGGTAGAGCGTTTATTCAGGATGTTGCGATGACCATGTTCGACGAAGGCGTTGTGGCCATTGTCATAGAGTCTGCCAGCAGTAATCCGAACTTTAGCAATTCGTATGACATTTACTCGCTGCGAGCAGGTACAATTACTCAATGGTATCCTAAGCACGTTAAAGTTCGACTCTTTAACCAAGATACCGGTCGACATGAAGAAGTAGTATTCGCCAAGGACTGTGTGGCGATTATTGAGAATCCTTTATACGCTGTAATGAACAGTCCAAATTCCACGCTTCAGCGATTGATAAGAAAACTGAATCTTCTTGACAACATTGATGAACATAATGGTTCAGAAAAACTGGATCTCATAGTTCAGCTTCCAAACATTCTTAGCAATGACCGAAAGCAACATCAAGCTGAATACAGAAGAAATCAGATTGAAAATCAGTTAAGTAATTCCAGGTACGGAATTGCCTATATAGGTAGTACAGAAAAGATCATCCAACTTAATCGAGCGGTTGAAAGCAATATGATGCCTCAAATTGAGTACTTAACGAGTATGCTATACAGCCAGTTAGGTCTTACTGCAAGCGTCTTTGATGGAACCGCAGACGAAAAAGTGATGCTCAATTACTACAATCGAACTATCGAGCCGATCCTTTCTGCGATTGCCGATGAAATGAAACGAAAGTTTCTTACACCAAATGCTCGTACAAGAGGGCAGTCCATTGCGTTCTTTAGAGATCCGTTTAGACTCGTACCTATCAACGATCTTGCTGAACTGGCAGATAAGTTTACGAGAAACGAAATCATGACTTCAAATGAGATTCGTCAGATTGTTGGAATGAAGCCTTCTGACGATCCTAAAGCGGATGAACTGATTAATTCAAACAATAGAAAGTTTGAGGATTCCAGTCAGGCTATGGCTTCAGAAGAAGAAATCCCTCCGGAAGAACAGGAACCAGCTCAGGATGATTACGAGCAAATGTAGAATACGCAAGAAAGGAGTTGAAAATTCAAAATGGTAGAAACTTTTGATTTTGCCGGTTATGTAACCAAGAACAACATTAAGTGTTCAGACGGTAGAACTATCAGGGCAGGAGCATTTAAGCATCAGGATGGCGAAGTTGTGCCCCTTTTGTATATGCATGACCACTTTGACCCCACAAACATTCTTGGACATGTTGTTTTGGAACATCGTAGCGATGGCCTTTATGGCTATGGTAAGTTTAATAATTCTGCAAAGGCACAGCATTGTAAAGAAGCTATTTCGGCAGGAGATGTTGCCGCTCTTTCTATTAATGCTGGGCATTTAAAGCAAAACAATAATAGAGATGTACTTCATGGTGTCATTAATGAAGTGAGTCTTGTTCTCAGGGGAGCTAATCCCGGAGCTTACATCGAGACTGTATCTCATGGCGACACTCGTGAAGGAACAGTTTACTGTGTTACATACACAGACTTTGAAGAAGATGTGGTGCTTGAACACGACGATTTTATTCCGGATGAAAAGAATGTAATCAACGATGTTATTGAGCACGCAGATGAAGAAAAAGAGGAGGAACCGAAAGTGGCTGAACCTAAAAACGCTCCGGACAACGAAGCGGTAGATGTAAAAGCATGGTATGAAGGACTTTCAGAGGAAGATAGAGAGAATGTAGATCTTCTGGTTGGTTTAGTTCTTGACAACGAGAGTGCTGGTAATGATACAGCAGAACATTATGATGATGGAGGATACGACGAGATGGGAAGATACAACGTATTTGAAAACAACGGAGAAACTCTGGAGCACGGTATTGATTTCAAGGAGATGATCAAAGATGCAAAGAGACTCGGATCTTTAAAGGACGCATTCCTGGAGCATTCCGATATGCTTATGCATGGTGAAGATGATAATCTTACCGATCCCGGAATCACCAATCTTACTTATGGTATTGGTAACATTGACTACCTGTTCCCGGATGCCAGAGCTCTTACTAATACTCCTGAGTTTATTCAGAGAGAGCAGGACTGGGTAAAGGTCGTAATGAACGGAACTCACCATTCCCCGTTCAGCCGGATTAAGTCTCTGTTTGCTGATATTACAATGGATGAGGCTCGTGCCAGAGGTTATCTGAAGGGTCATATTAAGCAGGAAGAGGTATTTGGTCTCTTAAAGAGAACTACCGGTCCTACCACTGTTTACAAGAAACAGAAAATGGACAAGAACGATATTATCGATATTACCGATTTCGACGTTGTTGCTTGGATCAAAGCTGAGATGAGGCTCATGCTTGATGAGGAGCTTGCTCGTGCAGTTCTGATCGGAGATGGAAGAAGTAGCGCTTCCGATGACAAGATTGATCCGTTATGCATTCGTCCTATCTATACAGATACCGATCATGACTTCTTTGCATTCCGTGTAACGGTTCCTCGTGGAGCAGATGAGGATGCTACTTCCAAGAACTTCATTCGGAAAGCTGTTAAGTCCAGAAAGGACTATAAGGGATCCGGAAATCCTACACTGTTTACCACAGAGGATGTTCTTACTGATATGCTCCTGCTTGAAGACGACATCGGACATAAGCTGTATAAGACTGAGGCAGAACTTGCTACAGCTCTTCGTGTATCTAAGATCGTTACCGTTCCGGTTATGGAGAACATTTCTACAGACGGTAAAGAGCTTATGGGTATCATCGTTAACCTGAGTGACTACAACATCGGTGCTGATAAGGGCGGTGCTGTATCTATGTTTGAAGACTTTGACATTGATTACAACCAGGAGAAATACCTGATCGAGACCAGATGCTCCGGAGCTCTTACTAAGCCTAAGAGTGCTATTATCTTAGAGAAGGAAGTAGCTGGAAACTAGGAGGTAATATACCATGACTATTAAAGATGCTATGAAGAAATTCGTAGTAGGCAAAGGAGGTACTACATCTCTTAAGTCTACAACGGATTTATATGATGAGATTAATCAGGAAATGGGCGAGCTCATTAACCCGCTTATGGCATTAGTTGTTGATACAGAAGGCGTAACCAGTGAAATTCAGGAGGGCATCCATGTTTATCGTCAGTCCGTAGAAGGAATACTTCTGTATACTGACGGTATGACAAGCTATTCCGAAGACAAAGATCTTCAGGAAGGGTATTTCCTCACGTTGCATGCCGAAGTACCTGACGAGACTGGTGTAACCATTAAAGCTAGTGTTAACAATGATGAAGTTACTCCGGATGCAAATGGAATCTTTGTTGTTAGAATTCCTAGTAAGCATGAAGTTCTCACGGTCGAAGCTAGCAAAACTGGCGAAGAGACTTACACGAGAACGTTTGACCTTAGTAGATTGTTCCGGGTTAAAAATTCTTAGAGCAATTCAAAATAGGACTATAATATGAAATATTACGGAAAAATTGGTTTTGCTGATACGGTTGAAACGTCTCCGGATGTATGGAAAGAAACTATTGTAGAGTATCCATACTACGGGGACGTTCTCAATTTTGGGCGAAGTATATCTGCGGGGTCAGAGATTAACGACGCTCTGTCAGTTCGGACAAAGATTTCCATAGTTGCTGACCCTTATGCCCGGAAGCACTTCTCCAAGATGAAATACATTATCTGGCAAGACGCTAAATGGAAAGTTGGTGATGTTGAAGTTGGGTTTCCGAGGCTTATCTTAACGTTAGGAGGTTTGTATAATGAGTCAGACCAGGAGAATTGAACTTGGTAACATTCTAAAGTCAATTCTAGGGAATACTAATACTTATTTTCAGCCTCCGGAAAATACGAAACTTAAATACCCATGTTGTATTTACGAATTAAGTGGGTATGATGAGAAGCGTGCTAATAACAAACTTTACGGTTATGTCAAACGTTATCAGGTTACGTTTATAAGCGATAACGTTGACAATGACTATTACGAAAGAATCATGTCCACTATACCTATGTGCAAGTTTGACCGTAGGTTTATAGTGGACAATCTTTATCATGATGTATTTAGTATTTACTATTAAGGAGGTATTATACTATGGGAGCAGGAAGAATCACATGGGATGCTGATACCGAACGCTATTATGAAACTGGTGTCGACCGGGGTGTTCTTTACGTAAAAGGAGACAGTGGGTATGGCGAAGGAGTAGGCTGGGACGGCCTTGAAAACTTTACGGAGAGTCCTTCCGGAGCTGAAGAAACAGAATTATGGGCAAATAACGCCAAGTACGGTTCTCTCAGGTCCGCTGAGAAATACGGATGTACCATCGAAGCATACCAGTGCCCTAGAGAGTTTTATCCTTGTAACGGAGTAAAAGTTGTAAATGGCGTTATGATTGGTCAGCAGGAAAGATCTGCATTTGGTATGACATATCGTACCAAGGTCGGTAACGATGTTACGGCAGATGCTGGTTATATTATTCATATTGTATATGGACTTACAGTTTCTCCTTCTGAGAGGGCTTACCAGACAATTAATGATTCTCCGGAGGCAGCGAGTTTTTCCTGGGAAGCATCCAGTACACCCGCAAATGTAACAATTAATGACGAAGTTAAGAAGACGTCGTCTATTGAGATTGATACAAGAACGCTTTCTGGCGGTATGGACGATCCTAAACTCAAAGCTCTTGAAAACATGCTTTACGGAACTGATGCCGTAACAGGCACTAACGCTGCGGAAGCTACAGCCCCGACATTGCCAACACCTGATCAGGTTATTGCAATGTTTGCTTAGATCAAACAATAAAGGAGGAACCCTATGCATTCATTAACAATCAAATACGAGGACTGGGACGGTAATCCTAGAGAAAAAACTTGTTACTTTAACATTTCGAAATCCGAAGCGATGAAAATGCAGATGTCATCTTCCGGAGGTCTTGTCGGCTATCTTAAAAAGATTATTGAAGACCAGGATTGGCCTAAGATGAGCGACTACTTTGAGAAGTTTCTGTTGTTTGCTTATGGAGAAAAGTCGGTTGATGGTGAAACTTTTATGAAATCAGAAGAGATTTCTAACCGGTTTAAAGCTACCAAATGTTATGACGAGCTCTATACAAGACTTACAACAGATGCCGATTTTGCGTCTGAATTCTTCAACGCCGTTGTACCTCAGAATTTGCCATCGGCAGAGGCACCAACACCCGAAAACCTGAACAGTCCTTTTAGTATTGTAGATTAAACAGCGAGGTGAAAAGAGTGCTCCAAATAGAGTTGAAAGACAGGGAGTTTTACGATGAACGCTCCAACAAATTCTTTACGATAAAAGGTAGAAAGCTCACATTGGAGCATTCTTTAATCTCCATTTCAAAATGGGAGGCACATTACAAAAAGTTTTTCTTTTCCAGAGAACCACGAACTCCTGAAGAAAGTCGTTATTACGTCAAATGTATGACTATTACACAAAACGTGCCTCCTGAGACGTATTATTTAGTTACGGACGAAGTCATAGAGAAAGTTAATGAATACATTAATGATCCTATGACCGCAACGACTATAAAATTAACAAAGGGACGACACAACGGCGAACAGGTATCATCCGAATTAATTTATTATTGGATGATAGAGTTCGGTATCCCTTTTAAATGTGAAAAGTGGCATTTCGGAAGGCTTTGGGCGTTGATAGCCATATGCAGTGAAAAGCAAAAGCCTGCTAAGAAGATGAGCAGAAGCAAGTCGTTGAAAGACATGGTATCAATGAACGAAAGTCGACTTAGAAAATTAAAGAAATGATTACTATAAAAGCTAAAGGCAATTTTGAAAAGACTACTGAATATTTTAGAAAGCTTTCAAATGCTGCCAAAATGGAAAAACTTGAGCAATATGGGCAAAAGGGCGTTGAAATATTACGATCAGCAACACCTGTAGATACTGGAATAACAGCTGATTCATGGGGCTATGTAATCGAACGAAATGGCGATCGAGCTTCAATTACATGGACCAATAGTAATGTAAATGTTGGGACAAACATTGCTGTTATTATTCAATATGGTCATGGAACAGGCACCGGTGGCTATGTGTCTGGAACAGATTATGTTAATCCCGGTATGAAAGCATTGCTTGACGAAATACAGAATGACTTAGGGAAGGAGGTTAAACCGTGAGTAACATAGAACAAAATGTTGTTCAAATGATGTTTGACAATTCGAATTTCGAGAAGAATATACAAACGAGTATGCTAAGTCTCGATAATTTGAAAGCCAGTTTGAACTTAGGTAATGCTGCAAGTGGTTTAGCTTCTTCCATTCAAACAATTTCCGGTAGATTTTCTACGATGGGAATTATTGGCGTTACAGCGTTACAAAACATTACCAATAGTGCTATTAATACCGGCAAAAGACTGCTTTCATCATTAACTATAGACCCGGTCAAGACCGGTTTGTCAGAATATGAAGAGAAGATTAATTCTATTCAGACAATTTTAATGGGTGCTAAGAATGCTGATGGCACGGCTGTAAGTCTTGAACAGGTAAAAGAGAAGCTTGAAGAGTTAAACGTATATTCGGATAAAACCATATATTCGTTTAAAGATATGACTTCCAATATTGGTAAGTTTACCAATGCCGGCGTGGATCTTGATACAGCTGTTAAAGCCATACAGGGTGTTGCTAATGTTGCAGCGGTTTCAGGTGCAAACGCTCAGCAGGCTTCTCATGCTATGTATAACTTTTCACAGGCATTGTCTGCTGGTTACGTAAAATTAATTGACTGGAAATCTATTGAGAATGCCGGAATGGCTACCCAGGAATTTAAACAGCAATTATTGGATTCCGCGGTGGCAGCGGGAACGGTTAAAAAGACTGCTGACGGTATGTATGAGGTCCTTACCAAAAATGGTCAGGGCTCAAACATGAAAGAAACCATTAATGCTACAAAGAACTTCAATGATTCTTTGGGGTATCAATGGATGACCACGGAAGTTTTAACTAGTACCCTTTCTAGGTATACTGACGAAACAACAGACATAGGCAAGAAGGCTATGGAAGCAGCAACAGAAGTAAAAACTTTTACTCAGTTGCTTGACACTCTTAGAGAGGCTGCTCAGTCTGGCTGGGCTCTGACATGGGAATATATTATTGGTGACTTTAACGAAGCCAAAAAGCTTTGGACTACTGTCAATAAAGAAATCAGCGCAATTATAGACGCCAACGCTGACGAAAGAAATGCTCTGGTCAAAGGCTGGAAAGACCTTGGTGGAAGAGATACTCTAGGCAACGGTATTATGAATGCCTGGAAATCTTTAAAATTGATAGCATCGGATGTGAATGAAGCATTTCGCGATATTTTTCCGCCGATGACATCCAAGCAGTTGCTCAATCTTACGAAAGGATTTGAGCATTTAACTGATACTATTAGCACTTTTTTAACATTAAATAGTGGTAATCTCACATATACTTTCAGAGGTATATTTGCAGCATTAGACATTGGTGTTCAGCTTGTTTCCGGATTTGTGAGAGCAATAAAACCACTTGTTGGTTCTTTACTACCGAAAGCAGCTTCTGGCTTTTTAGAAACCACAGGAAGTATTGGAGACTTTATTACTTCCATCGATAAGACCATAAAAGAAAATGATATTTTCTATAAAACATTTAAGAAATTAGTTGATTTTATCATGGGCAGTGCCCCGTTCCAAGTTCTGTCCGATGGATTAGAAAATTTATCTGGTATTTTTGATAACGTATCTGGTAAGTTTTCAGGATTTATAGATAAAGTTAAAGAATTCTTTACTAATCTGACAACAGAGTCTGAAAGTTCTGTTAACAAAACCGGTGGCGTTTTTACAACATTGTTTAATATTTTGAGTGCTGTCGGAACCGCACTGAAAAATACAGCAAAAACAATTGCCGATGCGTTTACAAAAGCATTCGAAGGATTTGATGCCAATTCTGCCCAAGGTTTAGTTAATGGTGGTATTTTAACAGCTATAGCTCTTGGGATTAAGAAATTTGTGGACTTATTAACGGGTTCTGCGAAAGACTTAACAGGCCTAAGTGTCGTAAAAAGTATTAAGACGACCCTTTCTGGTGTACAGGAAGCATTTCAGAGTTTTCAGCAAAGTTTAAAAGCTGGTACTTTATTAAGAATTGCAACAGCTATTGGCGTATTAGCGTTATCACTGGTAGTTCTTTCAGGGATTGATTCCGAAAAGATGGGAAATGCTATTGCTGGAATCACTGCTTTGTTTGCCGATCTTATTGGTTCGCTGCTTGTATTTGAGAAGCTGTCTTCCGGAACGGGGATGCGTGGAATTTCTATGGCTGCAACAGCTATGATGAAGCTTTCCGTATCAGTATTGATTCTATCTTCCGCTATGAAGAAAATTTCTGATATTCCTGCGGATCAGTTAGGAAACAGCGTCGCAGCTATAGCTGGACTGTCTGCTATATTAGTTGGCGTAGCTGTATCCCTAAACAAATTTGGTGGCAAGAAAGCTGAAAAAGCAGCTCGCGGAATGATTACAATGTCTGTCGCTGTTAATATTTTAGCAGTGGCTTTAGACAAACTTGGTCAAATGAATCCTGATCAGATGGCTCAGGGTCTTGGTGGGGTTGGAGCACTACTTGCTGAAGTAGCTGCATTTTTGGTTGTAGCTAAGTACGGTAAGCTGGGTGTTACTACGGGAGCCGCTATTCTTATCATTGCTGAATCTTTAAAAGTATTGACTGGCGTCGTGTCTGTATTTGGCGAAATGAATATTGACCAATTAAAACAAGGTATGATAGCTATCGGTGCTTTACTTGCAATGTTTGGAGCGTTTGCTAAATTTACAAGTGGCAGTAAAGGTATTCTTGGTTCATCTGTAGCTCTTGTTATTATGGCTGAGGCTATTAAAATGCTTGTTGCTCCCCTTTCGAGTTTCGGTAGTATGTCTCTAGATCAGATAAGCAATAGTATAATTATGCTTGCCAGTGCCTTGGCGGCTCTTGTTATTTCTGCAAAAGCAATGACTGGAGCTATTGCTGGTGCAGCAGCTGTTTTAATTATGTCAGTTGCTTTAAATGCTTTGGTGCCAGTTCTTATGCAGTTTTCTCAGATGTCATTGACGGAGATTGCAAAAGCCCTTGGTGTTTTAGCTGGTTCCTTGGCGATATTTGGTGCTGCAGGGTATCTTTTAGCACCGGTTGCACCTATATTATTACTTATAGCAGGAGCTATGGCTTTGTTTGGTGTTGGCATTGCTGCTGTTGGTGCTGGTATATTGATGCTATCCGCAGGCTTTGCAATGTTTGCCACGGCTTTAGCTGCTAATGCTGCAAGTATAGTCGCTTCTATAGGTATCGTAATTGCCGGAATAGTTGGTTTTGTGCCACTTGTTGCTACAGCCATTGCCCAGGGAGTGCTTATATTTGCTACAACTTTGTTAGCAGGAACCACCCAGTTAGTCCAAGCAGCAGTAACATTAGGCTTGGCTATTCTTAATGGAATAAAGACGTTAGCTCCAATGCTTATTGAGGTTGCATTTTTATTAATAACGTCATTGATACAAGGAATAGCTGACAACATTGAACGTATAGTTGTTTTAGCTGGTGATATTGTTACGGGCTTTATTAACGGTTTAGCAGTAATGCTTCCTCAAATTGTTGAAGCAGGCACTAATTTCATCATATCGTTAATTGATAGCATGGCTGTTAGTATTGATTCAAATGGACCAAGAATCATTGATGCTTTCCGAAACATATTTGCAAGTCTTGGTGGATTAATACTGGAAGTTATTGCTACAATTGCTGAACATATTCCTGGAGTTGGTTCTACAATAGCTAATGCTCTTAGAGGAGCTAAATCTGAGTTAACTAAGAACCTTAATCCTAGTGATGCAAAGAAGAAAGCCACAGCCTATAAAAAGGGAGCCAGTGAAGGCGTTAAAGGTTTGTCTGATGAAGTTGGAAAAGAAGCAGGCAAAGCAAGCAAGAACTTTGGCAAAGAGCTTGATAAGGGCGATGCTAAAAAGAAGGCCGAAAAGGTTAAGAAAGATGCTATTAAAGCTATTTCTGGTCTTGATACAGAATACTCTAAAGAAGCTACCAAAGCGAATAAAGCACTATCTAGTGGCCTTGCTGGTGAAAGCGGTGCTGTAAAGAATGCAACCAATAAGTTGTCTAAAAGTGCAAAGATTAAAGTTAAGTCTAACGAGTCTTCGAAAGAAGGAGAGAAGTTAGGTACAGAATTTTCCAAAGGAATTAGTAAATCTGAAGGAAAAGTTAAAAAGGCTTCCGAATCAGTAGCTGCCAAAGGAGCCTCGGGAGTCAAGTCTAAGCGTGGAGAATTCCATTCTGCTGGTAGTTATACGGCAAGCGGTATACTATCAGGGTTAGAGTCTAGACGAGGCGCGTTATATGCAAAGGGCGCTTCTCTTGCAAGTTCATTCACCATCGAGAGTAATGATGTGGAACGGTCAGATGACGGTTCTTGGTCTGATCAAAGGTATTGACAAGAGTTTACCGTCAGCAGCGGCAAGTGCTAAAAATTTGGCAGTATCTGTAAAAGATGCTATGGTAAATCAACTTTCAGCGGTAGCCGAAGCTTTCGATCAGGATTTGTCCTATGAACCTGTTATCAGCCCGGTTCTTGACCTGAACAATGTTCATTCTGGTTTATCTTCACTAAACAAATCTTTAGGAGCTACAAGAACGTTATCCGTGTCTCCTGATGTAGTAAATGGCTCTTCAATGGTTGCCAGATCTATTTCTGAAATTCAAAATGGGGCTTCAGCAAGTGATGTTGTCAATGCGATTTCAAAACTTCGAAATGACATCGGCAACATTCAGCCTAACAATTACAATGTAAATGGAATTACATATGATGATGGCAGTAACATTGTTCAGGCAATTGAAACCCTGGTTCGTGAAACTGTAATTGAAGGGAGGGTATAATACGTGGCGACGAAAATGGAGTTACTTGGCAACCTAGCGCTCGTAAAAATTACGGTCCCAGACGTTAATGTCCTCAAGATGGCCGGGACTGATAGAACATATTTTGCTTCTTGGAAGAAGCTGTCAGTTTCCCTACCGAAAAAGAATATACCTGGAAGTGGCACTGTTCAGGCTTGTAGTGGGTATGAATACAAATGGGGATATTATCCAGCCAATTCTACGAAACCCATCATGGATTCCAGCTGGACCTCTGTAGGAAGAGATATTGTACGAGCGACGTACGACCCTCCAGATCCAGCTGTAAAAATAATATTCCAAATACGTCCGATTTCAAAGTCTTACACCGTTAAGGTTAATAAGAAGACAAAGACGTCTAAATATTTCAATCCTGTAACGGTCACGGCTAATGTTCCAATCCCAACTCAGGAACAGTCAGTTCCCACCAAACCAGGAGCACCTACAGTCACAGCCGAAAACTATGTATTCAAAGCCACTGTAACAAATCTTGCCAGTAGTATCAAAAATGTAAGGTTTCAAGTTGTACGAGATAATTCGACGGTAAGTGTCGATCAAACGATTAGTACACGCTATGGGCAAGCGGTTCTTCAGGTTAGTTACTCTGCCGGACATACTTATAAATGTAGGATAAAAGTTTCTAATGTGTATGGTACTTCGGATTGGTCTGAATATTCTTCCGAAACCACACCAATTCCCACTGCAATAACTAAATTCACAGTTCTTAAAGCTATTTCTTATAATTCGGTTCGCATTGATTGGCCTGCTGTCCCTTATGCTGACGGTTACGAGGTTGAATACACGACTGATTATTCGTATTTCGACAGAACAAGTGTTAGCTCTGCGACTACGGAAACGAATTCAATCATTATTACCGGTCTAGATCCTGGCGAAACTTATTATTTCAGAGCAAGAGCTGTAAATGATAATAGCTATAAATCTAAGTGGTATCCTGCCAATAGTAGCGCTTCGATAAAAATCGGCAGACCTCCGGCTCCGCCTACAACCTTCTCATCGTTTTCCTCCATTAAGGTTGGTGAAAAGATTCGTTTATATTGGGTTCATAACTC
>Ga0326514_10000938_pt1 | contig 19177 bp, 51 predicted proteins | sample 3_2548_0518_D_FD_203653 | JGI IMG/M metagenome (GOLD analysis project Ga0326514, IMG submission 203653) | Bovine rumen microbial communities from UC Davis, California, United States - 3_2548_0518 | ecosystem: Host-associated > Mammals > Digestive system > Stomach > Rumen | place: USA... | reverse complement strand
CCTACCTTGTCAGCCAAGGGCTAGAGCCGATAACGCCACATTGGAATCAAGACTACGAACCAGAGCCTCAGCAGAGGCTCTTTTAGTTGGGAGGGAAGTTGAAGGAAGCCAACCGCTACTCACTGGGCCACTTCGCCCTGCTCATTGCTGGCGAGCGCTACGTCGCAAAGGCGAGGGACCTGTTCAAGCTTGAGCCTGACAACGTGGACGAGAAGATGAACCTGCTCTCTGCCGAGACGTACCTGAGCGGCGTCATCGACATGGCGACCCTGTACCTCGGGGTCATCAACGACGAGAGCATTACCACCCACATCGACCACATTGACAAGAAGGTCGAGGGAATCCTCGACGGCACGTATGGAAGGGAAGATGGGGAAGGTGGAAGTCCAGACGCAGGTTAGCTTCAACGAGCTGTACGACCTCTACATCGAGTGCGGCACCACGCCGCCCGAATGGCTTGTACGGATGCTCGGTCGGTCGGTGAGGAAGCAGCTCACCGACGAGGAGCTTAGGAGGGCGGCTATCGACTCCGGCATCCCGTTCATGTTCTCGGTCGCCGAGACAGACACGAGGATGATCGAGCTTCTTTCGAGCGGGCTTGGCCTCTACATCCTTGGGGTCCAAGGGGCTGGCAAGACGTGGATGGCGTGCCGAATTGCGAAGGGCTGGCTCTCCGAGGGAATGGGGTCAGTGCGGTTCGTGTCGAGCGTGAGGCTGCTGACGGAGATCAACGACACCTACGACAACAGGGGCTACAGCGAGAACCAGGTGCTCAACCAGTACAGCAAGTACCAACTGCTGATAGTCGATGACCTCGGCAAGGAGGTCCCGAGCAAGTGGGCGCTGAGCAGGCTGTTCACCATATTCGACACGCGCTACGCAAACGCCATGCCGACCATAGTCACCACTCAGTTCAGCACGTCAGCGCTTGCCAAGCGCATGGCCGAGAGCGGTGACACCGAGACGGCGATGGCGATAGTCAGCAGGTTCAAGGAGAAGTACAAGCTGCTCGACATGGGCAGTCATGACAGACGGGCAGAGAAGTGAGGCTTGGGAAGGGACATAGGTTTGTCAGGGGCGGGTCAGACACGGTGGCCCGCCTCGTTCCATATGGAGAGGAAGATGCGATGAGGGGTTCCGTGCTGACCGACAGGCAGAAGCAGCAGATTTACAACGCCTACTGTCTCGGACAGAAAACAGAGGACATCGCGCAGCAGTTCGACATTGCGCGGTCAACTACTTACAAGGTCATAGCACAGCAAAGGAAGCTCCAAGAGAGCGGGGGAGGGGAAGAGTTGGCAAGCAAGACCAAGACCATCGCTGGCGACAGGACGAACGGGAGGCTCATGACCACATCGGACCCGACGAAGTTCGAGGGCACATGTGTGGTGAAGGGCAAGTGCAAGTCAAAGACGTTCTCCGCTTCCGGCTCTAGGCACGCGAAGGCACAGTGGGAGAAGTGGTGCCAGGAGCTACGCGACGAGCAGGTGTTCATGGACAGGATCGAGCGCAAAGAGGAGACGCCAGCGCCAGTGCAGAGGCCAGCGACTAGGCCAGAAGGGCCAGTCGAGCCATCCGTGGCCCTCGTAGTGACGCCAGCGCCAGTGACGGAGAGCGCTGTCCGTCCGTGGAAGGATGTCGCTGAGGAGCGCAAGCAGCGCATCGAGGAGCTTGAGCGCGAGCTTGATGAGGCAAAGACGCAGCGCATCGAGTTCGCCGAGGGATACCAGATGGAGCTGCACAACCCAGCCTACCTCATCTGGGCCAAGCGTCCAGAGCCGAAGTGCTATGGGCTGTTCCTCACGATGGAGGACGCGCTGGCAGAGGTGGACCGACTCAACGAGGTCGCCAAGTTCCTCGGCAGCGATGGCGCGTTCGAGGTGGAGGAAGTCGAGTGGAAGGTGGGGCAATGAGCGTGAACCCTGACAGCATCCCGCGCTACGTGGAGCCGACGCCCGCCGAGCTTGATGAAATGTTCCACGACCCCACGCCCGAGGAGTGCTATCGAGACTGCACGCACCGGGACGCATGCCGCAGGCTCTACGAGATGTTCGTTTACAACACGGAGCACGCCGATTGGTTCAAGGACATGGTGAACAGACTTGATTGCGGCGAGTGCGAGGAATGGGAGTAGGCATGGGAAACCTTGCGGCTTTTGTAGTTGGTATTTGGGTGGGCGCTGCCACGGTTGTCGTGGCGGCGCTTCTTGTTAGGGCAGGTGATGATGATGAGTGACTTTTACAAGAGCGGTATCAGATCGTTCAGCGACGAGCTGCAAGCGCTCATCGACTACGGCCACGACTGCTGCGCACGCATCGATGACAAGATTCACGAACACTGCCAGTGCATCAGGGAGGCGCACGAACGAGAAATCGGCGCGTTCGAGCTTGCGCTGGGGTGGAAGGAGGACCAGCTCGACTCCGTGCATGCCAACTTGGAGCGCGAGCTGAGCCTAGCCAAGGCCGACGCCAAGACGCAGCGCAACAACTTCGACCAGGCGACCTCCGCACGCGAGCACTGGAAGAGCCTCTACGAGCAATCGTTGGAGCAGATTCACGACCTAGAGCACGATGTCGAGATGTGGCGCGACCGAGCCGAGGACATGCGCATAGAGCGCGACGATGCCCTCAAGGAACACCACGCATGGGCACCAGAGAGCCACTATGTGATGCTGCCCAAGGACGCGGACGGCGAGCCAATCCACATCGGTGACCGTATGGATTGGGTTCGCTACAAGGACGATGACCCAACCATCGTGCGTACTGTCAGTGGCATAGGTAACGGCGTGTTCTTCGCATGGAGCGATGAGCAGGGCCGATATGCGCAGTACGAGGCCTATGCCTACCGCCACCACCACGCCGACTCTTGGGAGCGCATCATCGAGGACGCGAGGACATGCACGGGGTCAGCAGGTAATTACACGGCTGTGCCGTCAATGCGATGGACAAACGAAGTGGACGCTCTTGTGGCCCGCTGCAAGGCGCTGGCAGGTGATGCCGAGTGAGCATCACTGACGAGCTGCGGAGCTGGGCCGAGGGGAACACCCTGCGCGCTGGCATGTCGCTGCGTACTGCGCGTGACCAGGCGCTTGCCATCGCCGACCACATAGACGCGGAGTACGAGAAGGTGTTGGACGAGCGTGACAGCGAGCGATTCAACGCATTGATGGATGCGCGTGAAGATGGCGTTAACGCCGTGCTCAAGGGGCCTGAAGGATTCGGGCTGGTCAAGCTGCCCAGGGGCGCGGACGATGAGTACATCCGCATCGGGGACGCGGTTACTTGCGGGGCAACCGTGTGGACGGTGACGGGCTTGAAATTCCTCGGCGAGGGATGGGGCGTTTGCTGCACCGTTTATAACGAGTGTGGCGGTAGTGGCACGAGCGTTTACCCGCCAAGCAACCTGCGCCACCACCGCGCCCCGACCGTCGAGGACGTGCTGCGGGAGTTCGCGGAGAAGGTTATCGACTCTCAGATACCGAGCGTGCATCCGACATACGAGGAAGCTATTGCCGAGTACGCCGCGAAGCTGCGTCTGGCAGGTGATGCCGAGTGAATGACAGCGACAAGGTTTTGACCTATGAGGAAGCCAAGCAACTGTGCAAGAAGGCATTTGAAGGTGGGGCCACCTACGGCAGTGAGTCGATGCGGTACGGAGTCAACGCAAGGGCATATGACTGGGATCACTGGCTCAAGAAGAATGAGAGCCTGTTCAAGCCAGAGCCGACCGTCGAGGACGTGCTGCGTGAGTTCACGCTGGCCGTCTGTAAGGATGACGCATTGACCATCCGAAAGGACGTGCTGGACGAGTACGCCGCCAAGCTCCGTCTGGCAGAGGACGCCAATGCCAAGTGAGGACATCCGCGCCGACTTCGCGCGTCGGTTGCGCTGGCTCATGGACGCACGTGGGCTGAATGCCAAGTCGTTGCTGTGGGCTATGAATGAGACACCGGAGAAGCAGCAGAAGATCTACGCATGGCTGAGCGGCGAGAGGGTGCCGAGCTACGAGGGGCTGTTGAAGCTGCACCGCGCACTGCGATGCTCGTGGAGGGAGCTGATGGGGGAGTGAGCTACGTGAAGTCGGAAGTAATTATGAACCGCACGTTTCTCTGCCTGATTCTTGGTCATCTGGCAGAGGGATTCACCACTACGGTGTTCTTTTATTGCATATCGGTCGTGTTTTTGCTCGTAAGCTTCTACTACGCCGAAAGGGGAGAGTGATGACCGCAACTGACGAGCTGCGCCGCGCACTGCGGTGCTTGTGGATGGAGCTGATGGGGGAGTGAACGGCAAGGACAAGTGGCGCTACCGTGGCTGGCAGCTGGTAGAGACTGGCTTCCGCTACTACAGCGCGTGCAAGGGTTCCGTCCGCGCTGGCATCGGCATGGTCCGTCACGGTGACTGGGCCGAGCTGACCGAGCGCTTCAAGCGCAAGGTCGATGAGCTGGAAGGTGATGCGGAGTGAGTTTCAACGACCGACTGCGAGCGATCATGGCAGAGCGGGGGTTCACGCAGTCCAGCTTGGCTCGTCGCATCGGCGTAACGAGGTCATGCACGCATAGCTGGTGCTGGGGCATGACGGAGCCGAACATCGGAATGCTCGTGCGCTTGCGCAGGGTTCTTGGCTGCACATGGGACGAGCTGCTTGGGAGGTGATGCGCATGGACACAACTGAGATTCTGCGCCGAATGCTTGAAGAGCGTAGAGTGGAGTGGCGAGAGCACGAAGCCCCTGCTGCCGAATGCATCGCCTTTTTCGATGGCAACGGCTGGCACGACTGTTGGGAGAGCGTAGACGGCGAGGTTAACGTGACCTTCTCGATAACACCCGAACAGGCCATCGCCGCCACACTGGGTTCGGGCAACTGTTCGAACGATTGCACGAACAGTGAACGAACGGGGACGTGCCACAACTCATCGAAAGTGATGGACGAGCACGGCCAAGCTCGTTTCGCCTGCTCGGAATGCGACGCATGGATTGACTCGCGCATGCTGTGGAACCCCGAGTATCCCAACGGTGAAAGCCCGTGGGTCAGTGGTTGCAAGCTTAACTTCTGCCCCAACTGCGGACGCCGCATCGTAGACCCTACGACAAATGACGTAGATGCGGAGGTGGTGACCGATGGCTGAGTACGTCTATGGATTCGTTCCGTTCGAGGAAATACCGGAGTTCAAGATGGTGCGCCGTGAGGAGGTCGTGCGGTGCAGGGATTGCGAGCGCTTCTCCGTTGATAACAGCGACCACGATTACCGCAGCGGTTGGTGGTGCAAGAGGTGGAATACCGACATGGTTAAGCCTGACGGCTTCTGCGCTTGGGCGTGCCGTAAGGAGGAGGACGTATGAGCGAGCAGCAGATTGTGATGGCCCTCTGGGTTCTCTACCTCAACACGGTTGTCGGGCGGCTCACCTACGTGCTGGGCAAGGATAGGGGAGCGGACGAGGAACGCAGGTTCAGGAAGTCCCTCTTGGGCGTGGGCACCATATGGCGGGTTGGCGATGACGGGCGGCTCTATCAGGTTAAGGAGGACGCATGACCCCGACACAGATGGCCCGCCGTTCCGACGCGCTCTATGCGGACGGAACGTGCGGCATGACGCGCAGGGTTCTCTGCAACATGGTGGCACAGCGGGAGAGCGACCTAGAGGACGCGAGGGCAGAAAGCGCCAAGCTGCGGAGCCAATGCGCGGACCTCGTGGACGAACGGGAGCGCCTGTTCCGCGCGAACGTGGAGAAGAACGGCGAGGTCCTGCGGCTGGTGGGCGAGAACGTCAAGCTACGGGAGTTTGCGCATGACCTCCTGCAACCGATTTTGGCTGACGGGTTCGACTGCTATGGGTGCGTTCACGAGGACTGCGACGGCATGCAATACACAGACAGGTGCAAGCTTTTGGACCAAGCACGCGAGCTAGGAATCGAGGTATAGCAAATGAGTAACTTCACATGGCACAAGATGGCTGACGAGCAGCCAACGAACAGCAACGTGACGTATGTCATCGTTGGCAAGCGCGGCGCTATGTATCTGGCGAGCCTGTACGTCTGGCAGAGCGGGGCCTTGGAGTTCTACATCAAGAACAACCGTAGTCCGTGGATGAAGTTCGACAAGGTTGAGGCATGGGCCGAGATACCGCCGTTCAAGGAGGGTGACTAGATGAGATACAAGGCAGACAAGGACAGGCTGGACAACCTTCTCAGGCTCATCAGGCGCTACAAGCGCAACGGGGACATCGACATCTACAGGCTAATCATCAAGGAGGAGGACGATGTGCTCCTGAACCTGCCGCCATACAGCGTGCACGGCGGTTACCTCAAGAACATCTGCATGGGCATGTTCTTCTTCGGACAGCCCAGCAACGCCAAGGTGTACGAGGTGCTGGGCAAGTGCGGCATCGAGGTCGTGGAGAGCGAGCCAGTCGAGTCTGGGGATGGGGTGCCTTTCTGATGCCTGACGAGGACTCCCTGCGCCACAAGTACGCGCCGTTGCCTGATGAGCCGCAATTCAAGAAGAGGAAGCCGAAGAAGCCACGCGTCCGCAGCAACCACAAGCATGTGTACGAGACAGTGTGCGTCGATGACCACAGCCGCATGTACAGGGACGGTAGGAAGATTCCCTACATGCACTTCGTCAAGCGCTGCAAGGTCTGCGGGCGCATCGGCGACGTGAAGATTAAGGCCAGTGTCCAGGAGCCGCCAGAGGACATGTCGTTCTACGTCGTGCCCAGCTGGCTGTATCTATGGACGGAGAAGACTCTGTCCGAGGAGATGAGGGTACGGTGACGAACGAGGAGCTTTACCACAGAGTCACAAGCGAGATGTATTTCAGCCGCGCCGTCATGTCCGTCATGGCGGCGCTGGTTCTCTTTGCGGTCATCGGCGAGCGCAGGGACGTGATTCTGTACCTGGTGCTGTACGCCGCGCTCAGCCTTGCGAGGTCATTCGAGGAGTACATGAGGGGGAGCAATGGGTGACGAGAGCTTCACGCCCGCAACTGGCGGGTTCATGTTCAAGGCAAACGGCAACGGCGTGTGGGAGAACGTCGGCTATGTCAACGAGGGCGGCATCTCCTTCGTCTCTGACAGCGACGAAGAGGAGCTTGAGGTTTGGGCTGGCAAGCTCTTCGACTCATGCGACACGGGCTTCTTTGCAGTCAAGCCGACGTGGTGGGCGCTGAACAGGCTGTACAAGCTGGTGACTGGCCGATACAGGTACACCGTGCCGTCGCTTCGTCGGGACAACAAGGGACACAGGAGGAACCGTTGCAAGTAGAGAACCACGCCAACCCGTTCGTGCCGGAGCTGCGACTGTTCCACAGCCGCAGGAAGTACGAGAAGTTTGTCGAGCGGCATGGCGGTGACTGCTCAATGATGAGCGACGCCGCTGGTCAGATGACCTACATCGACGGACTAGCCGCCATCCTCATCGACTGCGACGAGGACTGGCACAGCGAGGCCGCGCTTCTCGTGCATGAGGCGTATCACGCCGTTGTTGCCCACTTCACGGCACTCGGCGAGACCGAGCCGGGCGAGGAGGTCATGGCTTACGCGATTCAGGTGGTCAGCGGCGCACTGTTCTGCGCGCACGACGAGTGGAAGCAGCGGAGGATGGAGCGGGAATGCTAGTATCAATCAATGTTCCCGACATGGACAAGCTGCCGACAACGTGTAGAGAGTGCCCGCTTGCGTGCTGGGGCGAGTGGCATGACCATTGCGCCGTCGATGACAAGACCGTGACTGAGCACATCATTGACGAGACAAAGCCAGACTGGTGCTCGATGCGGGACGTGGGCAAGCTGATTCACGACCTCTATGAGTGCCTGTGGCACGAATGGCCCGATGTAGCCGAAGACTTCAAGGTGCAGATTGAGCAGATCGGCATCGACGTAAGCGACGTCGAGTGGTAGCTGATGATGCCGACATATCCGAGGAAGAACGGCAAGCCCTATCTCAGCATGTACCTAGAGCATGAGGAAATCCTGCTTTCAATGAGGGAGAAGTACGAGCCGTTTCTCAAACGCATCGGCGTATATGACGAGATGAACGAGTGGGAGCTGATGTTCTTTTACCTATGGATGCATGAGCACGAACATGACGAGCTACCAAGCTAGCAAGTAGAGCACCCGTGGCAAGAGCTGTGGGTGCTCCCTTTTAACAGCGACGAAGGGGGAGTGATGCACAAGTTCATGTGCGACCTCTGCGGCAAGGAGCTTGAGCACCACGGCGAGCGCTACATCGTGCGTGTCGAGCAGGTACCAGCCTACAGGGAGTGCCACAAGTGCATGTGGGACCTGTGTCCAGAGTGCGCCGACAGGCTAAGGGAAGAGCTAGACAAGGGAAAGGACGGCAAATGCGACAAGTGACCGCAATGGACGCGATGCGCGACCTCAACAGGTTCCTGCGTGACATGTACTGCTGGTGCGACCACGAGGGGAGCTACACGTCCGATGTGGTCAGCGTGTCGCGCGACACCGTCAAGCGGCTGCGCCGCGTGACGGACGCGGTTCTGGACAACGTGCAGAACGGCACGCCCATCCACGTCAAGGATGGCTACAGCGGCGTGTACGAGCAGCTTGTGCAGGACACGTGGGAGTCGGTGCGCAGGAGGAGGAAGAAGGAGAGTAATGGCTGAGATCAAAGTGGAGGTCTTGCGGCACCCAACTGATGATGACTGGGAGCGCTGCAAGATGCTGGCGATGAACACCATTGGCAAGAAGTGGGTCGGCGCTGTCAGCGACGAATGGAAGCGCAAGATTCTGCGCTCCGAGCACAGCCCAATTCGGACGCTGATGTTCACCATCCGCATGGAGGTGCCCTATTGGGTTGCGATGCATTTCAGGACGCATAAGTACGGTGTCGAGCACTATATCAGCTCGCAGCGCAACGACCGACAGGACAAGTACGACCGCAACAAGGCCCCGCAAGACGCAATCGTGACCCACATCATGGACATCAACGCGCAGGAACTCATGCAGATGGCCCGCATGAGACTGTGCAGCCAGGCGTCATCCGAGACGCGAGACGTGATGCGGGCAATCTGTGACGAAATCGCAAGGATTAATCCGGAATTCGCTGGATTTCTGGTGCCAAAGTGCTTCGTGCGCAACGGCTGCAACGAATTCGTGTCGTGCGGCATGTACCGCATGGCAACAACAAGGGAGATTGGGGAGTAGATGCCTGAGAACAGCGACGAAGTGACGTTCGTTGCCACCGCTGACTCTGATGTTCACGTTATCGCGGGGGAGATCGACCTCGTTCGCATGAAAATCGAGCGCAACACGTGGGTCATGACCATCGACGGCAGGTACGTGAAGTGCGACAAGGTGGTTTCGGCGTGGGTCCCGAGCGAGGAAGAGATTGAGGGCTGGCTCGACACGGACGTTTAAGGCACCTTGTAGAAATTACAAATGCCCAGCTAGATGGGTTATAAATCGCATGAATCGCAATGGCTTCGCAGTTTGGCAGAGTGTCTGCTGGGCTGCGAAGCCACTATTTTTGGAGGTATGTGACATGGAACTGAAAATCAAGCTTGAGGATGGCGTCGAGGCTCCGAAGTACGCGCATGAGGGCGATGCTGGACTCGATCTGCGCATCACCGAGGACGTTTGGCTGCATCCTGGCGAGCGCAAGAACGTGCCGACTGGCGTTCGCGCTGCAATCCCATCTGGATATGTCGGCCTCCTGTTCCCAAGGTCTGGACTGTCAAGCAAGCTCGGCATCTCGCTCTCGAATTGCGTGGGCGTTCTGGACTCTGGGTATCGCGGAGTCATCGGTGCGACGCTTGTCAACCACGACAAGAAACCGCACCTCTTGCAGAAGGGCGAGCGCGTCTGTCAGCTGGTCGTTGTCCCGTTCGCCGCATGCAGCCTGAAAATCGTTGACGAACTCGATGACACCGAGCGTGGCGAGGGCGGCTTTGGGTCAACTGGCACCCACTAGGCACAAGAATGGGCTTCCCGTACAAGGACTCACAGTCACGGCACAACCGTGACATGCGACGCAAGGAGAAGCGCCAGAGGAAGAGCGAGAGGGAGCGCCAGCGTCGCGACAAAAAAGTTTCAGACAAGTATGGTAAAGTTGCCCACGGCTCATGTGGTCGTAAGACCCGTTTCAGGAGCGAGTCAAGCGCAAACAGATACATCGAAAGGCATCCGACACTCGAACTGGCTTGCTACAAGTGCGAATTCTGCGGTGGATGGCATCTGACATCCCACCCATTGCGCACAGCAAGTGGGGAGTCCGAGTGTGGGGAGCGTTTGTTGACCGTTCGTGAGGTGTTTCAGGCCGCTCGTGAGGCCGCAATCGAAATTCGCAAGGTCGAGGAGCAGGCGCAGGTGAAGCGCGACGCCATCGGCGTTCAGGGCCACGGCTACGAGACCCATTCCAAGTCCGGCATCCTCGACCCGAGCAGGAAGATTCTCGAACTCATCGAGTGGGAGGAAACTCAGGTCAACAGCGACGATTTGCGCGAACCAATCGATGACGCATACGAACTTCTCAAGGGAATCCAGACAATCGCCGACGATCTCAGCGTCGAAATCACCTCTCGCTACTACCTACAGGCCGAGTCGTGGCAGGAAATCGCAAGGTCACTTGAGCCGAGGGTGAAATCGCTCGCAGGCCTCAACAGGAGCAAGCAGGTGTCGCTGCTCTCAAAGACGATGGACGCGGCGATGGACCAGTGGGAACGCATCGGAATCGCCCATCTCAGGGAGATGGGACGATGAGGGAAGCCGCAATCGGAATGTGGAAGGACTTCATCGGCATCATGCCCGAGGACGAGGCCGATGCTTGCGTTGACGAGAACAACCAGCTCACTGACATGGTTCTCATGCAGTACGAGGAAATCGTGGACGAGTACCAGATTTTCGTGGCGACATGCGGCGAGATGGTGCTGCCGTACCCTCGCCCAAGGAGAAGGAGAGCGTGACGATGGACGTTATCGACGGGTCCAAGAAGCTGTTCGGTGAGGGTTTCAGGCAGCAGTTCCCAGAGCTTATCGCAGAGGTCGAGACATGGGATGACTACCACCAGAACTTCTTCTGGGCCTACGTCTACAAGAGGTTCCAGCAGATTTACGAGGCAGAGTACATCAGGGAGTTGGAGAAGGCGATCATCTATGGCTCGCACCCAGCGAAACTGGTGGCTGGACTCACCAAACAGCCCTCTGCGACCCCGTTCAAAGACACCGAGGACATGATTAGACCTGGAAGCTGGTTCTCGGGCGGCAACGACAGGATTATTACTCGCACGTAGGTGGTGAATGCAATGGTTTTCAAGTTTCTGGTGGCAAAGAGCGACATCAAGGGCCTTCCCGGACTGGAAGCGGGCGAAGCTGTGGTCCGTGTGGCCGTCGAGGTCATGCAAGGCGGCTACGAGTACGACGTTTGGCACAGGCTGAAAGACGGAACGACCGCCAAGACCAGAATCGACCATCGTGAGGAGTTCGATGAGTACGAGGTCGATGGTGAGACGCGGGATGACGTTATCGCAAGCGTCGCAGAGGTCTGCCAGCGTGTGCTAGACGCACTGTAGGCCGGAATTTGGCCCTGTGACCACAGAATCGCATGAGTCTGCGCTAACAGAGCCAAAAATCGTTCAGAGAAGGCCCTCGGCTACCATGTATGTGGTAGTCGGGGGCCTTTTTTTGTCAAAGATTACTGCTCATCGAGCAAATCGTCGGGAATCACGAGGCGCATGGCGTTCAGGGCCTCCTGCGCGGTCCTTCCAGTGCCAAAATGGCTCAGGTCGCCGTCAGTGTCCCACTCCTTTGCGGTCCAAGTGTCAACATAGCCACAAACGACCTCGGTTTTCGTGTCGCCCTCGTACTTGACCACGTACTTCCAAGGACTCACTCGGTCGAAGCAGTCGATGTTGCGACAAATGCGGTCATCGTACTCGTGGCTGGCGTAAATCGGGTCAAGCTCAACGAGGAAGTGGGTTGCGTAGTCGCTGAGCCTGTTAAGGCGAAGGAAGTGCTCGTATCGCTGGTCGTTGTCGTAGAGGTCGGGCATCTCTGTGCCGTAAAGCTCCTCGTATGCCGGAATGATGGCCTCTGCGACCGCATCGAACAGGCAGTATTGAAGCAGGTCCTTGGTGACGTACTTCTTGATGGTCAGGAACTCTTTCTTGTTGATAGCCATGTTGAAAACCTCCTAGAAGATGAGAAATGTCTGGCTTGGCTGGATGTAGAGCCGAAAATCGTCGGTGGATGGCGTGCTTGGCGCTTCGTCGCTGTTAGTAGGGGTTCCGCTCATACAGACACCTCCTAACGGAGTCGTTGTGATCCATGATGTAGCTGTAGGAGAGGTTCTTGTCTGCGTAGCTGCGATAGGGGACCATCCTTCGTCTCAGGCCGAAGGAAATGCGCTCGGCGACGTACCTGTTGCCGAAATCGTCGCAGTATAGCCTCCTGCTGATGGTCTGGCCGCACTTTGTCTCGCCAACGAGGTCTAGGTTCGTTGCCCTCATGCTAGACCTCCCTGAAAATGAAACGAGGGCCTGTGTAGCCCTCGTTCATCCTGCATATGAGCCTTTCGACGTGAGTCTCGCTGCAATCGATGTACCTTAGATGCTGGTAGCGCCTGTTGTGCCACTCAAGTATCTCGAACGTCATGGTTAGCCTTCCTTCCACCAGATGGCCTCGTTCACGAACCAATCGCAGTCACCAACAGGCTCGCCGTCCTCGTAGATGTCGTATTCGGCCTCGATCTGGACCAAATCAGGGAACAGTGCGTGCAAAGAGTGGGCAATCGCACCCCAAGGCTTGACATGAAGCCCCTCATAACAGCGACGAGCGTCATCGAACGACTCGAACTCGCGCCTGAAAACAATGTCGAGGTAATCCCACGTGGTATCGGGGAACTCGCCTGAAATCGTCACGAATGCGGTGAACATGCCTCGCTACCTCCTAAATCGTATTAAATCCGTCGTTGTCGCCAGCAAGGAATGCGTCGCGGTAGCTCATTGCAACGCGAAACGCATCCCAAGGCGAGCCGAGGTGGTACTCTGCGAGAAAACCGTCCCAAGTGCCATCGGTGTCATCGTGAATCGCCCACTCAAAGCCCCAGCATTTGCTCCAATCGTCATCGCCCCAGCGAAGGCCGTCGAGAACGTCTGCTGACGGGCTGATGATGAGGTTCCAATCGTCGCTGACGTAGAGCGGGAGCGTATCGACGCAGTTGTAGTGCATGTCGAACTTGTCCCACATCTCGTCGGCGGTTATCTGCTTGAGGTCGGTGAACTTGTTGACCTCCTTGAGGTTGCTGTACTCATGCGTGGGGTTGGGCCACTGGAAATCGTTGTCGGTCATTGCTAGTCCTCCTTGGAATCGTTGGAAATTCCTTCTGCTATCAGCCAGCGGTAGAAGAGCCACTCATCGTGGTCAAACTCATCTCCGTCCCGAAAATCCTCTAAGGCATCGACAATCTCGTTCACAATGTCATCCATCGGTACGTTTTGCAGGTACTCTTTGGCTGTCATGAGTTCGCCCTCATGACCTGCAAAGTAGAACCAGTTGCTAAGCGTCCCACTGCCAATCTTGCAGGCAACGCCGTCACCGAAATACTCCTCGGCGTCGATGAGGTTGATGATTCCAGACTCAAATCCTGCGCGAACCTCTTTTGCCGTAATGCGATCCTCCATCGCTAGTCCTCCTTGTTCGCAATCACGTGTGCGACATACTCGTTGCCCTTGCCATCGTTAAGAGCCAAATCAGAGAAGTAGTCGCTGGAATCCTCGAAGGTGATGTAGTCAACAGGGTTGCCCTGCTTGTCGTAAAGCCAAGCCTCTCCCCATGCTGTGTTGACCCCGCCATCCTCGAAGTAGCCAGGCCCAAGGCAGCGAATCTCTATCTCGTAGCCGTTGAAGTAGGTGGCGTAATTGAGAATCGCACCGTCAGTGAAGGCATCTTCCTCGCGCTTAGGCTCGTCATCCATGTAGTGACGAATCTTCGCCGTCTCATTGGGGCCGACAAAGACGGAAGAATGATAGGTTGCCATTGCTGGTCCTCCTAAAAATCGTTAGTCTTGAATGGGTGCCGTGATGGACTCGCCCTCCTAATCCTTCACGGGTCCCCAAACGTCGATGCAGTTGCACTTGTCACCAATCCACTCGCACTCGCCAACAAGTGTGAAGGCAAGCTCGTAGGTGCCGTCTGGGAGCACGGGGTCGGCAATGATGATGATGTCAAGCCCGTTGCACTCGGTCTGGCGCTCCCACTCAAGTGCCTGCTCCGGCGTGATGCTGCGCAGGAACTCGCAGGCCTCCTCGTAGGAGTCGCACAGGACGTCCTTGAGGTGATAGTGCTCGTCTTCCCAGCAGTCGTACTCGAAGTCGTAGTCATTGCCCTGGATGACTACCGTGTAGTCGTAGGTGTAATTCGCTGCCATTTCTGTTGTCCTCTCTGAAAATCGTTGTTAAACGGTTGTAAGCTGCATTACAGGGAAGTTGGCGCAGTAGTCGTAGCTGCCATGAATGTCATCAAGGTCATCCGTCTCATCAAAAACCATCACGTCATCGTCGGTGACGCTGTTCCAGCCAAGGAACTTGCACCACTCCATGACTTCTGGAATGTCGAATGCTGCCTTGGGAAGCTCGGTTGCATCCTTGCCGTGCGTGTCGAATGCCATGATCCATCCACCCTCGCCCTCACGCTCGAATGCCACGATGCGATAGCCGAGAGCACGGTAGGTGTTCGTCATCGTCACGAACTTGTCCCATGCCTTGTTGTCGTACTCGCGCTCAATCTCCTTGCACAGGTCGATGATGCGGTTAAGCAGAATCGCCTCGTCATCGTCAGGTTCCTCGTAGAAGAGCGTGCTTTCGTAGTGAACCTTCGCCTTGGTGACATCCCTTATGTCACCCTCAAGGTCCGTCTTGATTTTGGCGAATGCGTTATCGGGATTGTCGTAGGTGTCAATCAAATCGTAGTGACCGATTTCCTCGTAGTCCACAATCGCCTGTGCCAGCTCGTCATACTTTCTCATTGCACTTCTCCTTTTGAATCGTCATGTACGGGTTGCCTCTAATGAACCTGGTTGCAGTGCTCAGCGACAATCCTCCTCTGATACGTAACCTCAGCTCGAACCTCGTTGACTGGCCTGCCAAGTCGCCTTGCGTAGTCAGTAAGCCACACTTCAAAGATTCGGTCGTTGTGGACTCTCATGTGGGCGAGCAATTCTTCTTTGGTGAGTCCATACTGCGCTGCAAGTTCAAACGGATGCTCAACTCCAAACCTGTGAGCAATTTTGTCGAAATCGTCCTGTGTCATTGCACTTCTCCTTTCAAATCGTTTGCCAGTGCAAAGCAAACGACCCACTCTCTCAAGTGGGCCGTCGTGCCGTGTACTATGCGATGAAATCGTTAGGCTGTTTGCGTGCGGTCGTGGCGCATCACAGCGGCCCAGAACTCGTCATCGTCGGCGACGAGCACAAACTTGCCGTTCCGCCACTCCGTTATGTCACAGGCAATCGCATACATGTCGTAGTCATCGGGATACCCCTCGCTGCTGCTTAGTGCCATGTCAACGTAGTAAATGGCATCAGAGATTGTGGTAAAAGTCTCCCGGTCTTTCATTGGTGAAATCCTCCCTTTATTTGACTCGCTTCATCCATCCGCAGCGCGACTCTTTTGCGTCCTGCGGGGTGACATAGAATCGACCGTTGCCAGCCTTGCGCGGCACCACAACGAAGTCGCATTCGTCGGAGTGTGCGACGATTATCATCCCGAAGTCTGTCTTGCGCAGCTCGAAGCTGATGTGGTCGGTGTCGGGAAGCTCGAACACACCGACCTTCTCCGCGCCATTGCTGGGGTCAACGGTGTAGTACCACTGGCCGTACATATCCTGCTTTTCATAAATCGTAACGTTCATTGTCCCCTCCTTTGGAATCGCTGTTGTCATTGTCGCACTGTCGTGCGACATGAATGCCTAGATGACGTTGTAAGGCTCGCTAGAAATCGTCACAGGTAGTAGCAAAGCTCTGTGCGTAACTCATCGATTGACGTTTGAAGATCTTGCCCATCATTAGTATCGAAAGGATAAGTAAGCACTGCATACGCAACGTCGATTGCCTTGCTTGCAAGATACGCCTTGCCGGGATCAATGTCCTCACCAAGCTCGTTGTACTGGAAGAACTCGCTAAGGACTCGCAATGCCTCGACAACATCTTCCGTCGCAGCATCGTCCCTGAACAGGTCCATGTAATGCACTCCCATGTGGAAGTTGTACCGTGCCATATCGGTCATTGTGGTGCTCCCTTTCTGAATCGCTAGTCATCAATTCGCAGGTAGACCTTGTGATTGTCGCCCTCAAGGCATTCAAGGATGCCGTCATCGACCATCGCCGCAAGCAGGTAGTCGTACTGGTCCTGCCTCTCGTTGATGTGGTAGCCAAGGTCACCGCTGAACTCGCCAGACGCAACGCCAAGCGCGGCTGCTGCCGTGTTGACTCGGTTGGTCGTGTGGTCCATGCCGTCGATCAGCATGCAGAGTGCGCAGAATACGTCGGAAATATCCTCATCGTCCGGCTTAAACCCAGGCGTGTCGCACGCAAACTCGCGCATCTTCTCGGCCATCAGGTGGAACAGTCGCTCGTTGGTTCCCATTTTCTTGCTCCTTTCAGGAATCGCTAGAAAAGCTCGTTGTCAACGTAGTCAAGAGCCTGTGCCAGCGCATCGCGCCAATCGTCAAGTCTGCCAGACTGGTAGACCTTATCGGTCATCTTGTAGATGGAGTAGTAGTAGCCACCAACCTCGGGGTTGAACCACCTATTGATGTGGATACTCACATCCCCGAGCACGTGAATCGAACTAACATTCATTGTTTGCTCCTTTCTTAAATCGTCGGCCCAAATGCCGCTCAAAAAGGGCGCTCGTTTCCAAGCGCCCAATGAGAGAGGTATTCGATTAAGCCATGTAGGAATCGCTAGTTGCCGTAGTGCCAACCATGTTCTCGAAGTTGCGCTCGGCATTCTTGCGAGCCATATACATCTCAATGTCGTTTTGCGCGTCCACCCATTGCTGCGCCGCTTCGTCGCTCTCACACCACTCGCATGCGTCGTACAAATCGCTCTCGTACATGCCGCAAATCTCTTCGAGAGTGTCCTCGATAAACTCCACATAGGCGCTTTGAGCCACATCGAACTCGTTCTGATATCTGAGGTCGCGCCTCCTTGCATACCCTTTGCACCAGTAATAGGGGGCTTCGTTCAAGTGCGCCTCGCGCTTCTCCAAGAACTCGTGAATCGCCTTCATGCGACCGACGCGGGCATTCCAAAACTCGCGCCAGTTAGACGCGACGCATTCTTCATCGCACTCTCGCGGGTCGTAGTAGACAGTGTCGGAGTTGGTCACCGCATGAATGCCGGAATGTGGTGAGTTGTAGTACCACTCACTGTTAAACGTGCGTTGGCAGCCGATGCTGCTGAGGAAATCGTCAAACTCCTTGCTGAGGTAGTCAATATCCTCCTGCTGCTGGATACCACACGGGGAATCGTATCCGTCGTAATCAAAGTAATCGTCTTTGGTGTACATTGCCACCCTCCTAGTATTTGTAGAACTCAATCCAATGCTCGCCGCCTTGCACAACATCACGAATGTCCTTGAATCCAGCGCCCCAGAGCGCCAGCTTGACCTGATGGTTGTAGATGCCTTGAATCTCACCCTTGAGCGAATCGTCAAGGGTAATGCCACGCTCGCAGACTTCCTCGGCAAGACCTTCAAGCACGACTCGCGTTCGATTGCAGAAGTGCGCATCGCTAAAGTCATCTGCAATCTGATGTGCATAGAGCGCCGCATTCTCCTCAACATCATCGAGAAGCATCAGCCTGCGGACTCGCTCGCTCTTGTTCTGGTAATCGATAATCTCGTACATCGCTAGACCTCCCACTCAAGCTTCGGCATAAGCTCCTTGTAGGTCAGGCAGACCTTCTTGGCAGACCACTTGCGCTCGTAGCTGACAATGACCTTGCCGGAATCGTCAACGACCTCGCCACGGGTGTCGTAGACCTTGAGGGAGAGCTTGTTGTTGCGCATGTAGAAGTGATGCTCGGGAATGCGATCAAAGCTGGTCGATGGGTAGCGACCATAGAGCGCCCATGCGTTGTAGTCATCGACACGCGCCTTAATCGCCTCGCGGATCATCTTCTTGTCGTACTTCATTTCCTTACCTCCAAATCGTCGGAATCCCTGTGCGAATGCACATCAGTAGGGCCATTCACATCGCTGCAAATGGCCCTCGGTGATGGGTATTTACCTGGGAATCGCTAGTCGTACACCTCGATGCCCTCACCCTCAAGGAGTTCGATGACCATGTTGTGGACGTCCTCCTCGAACTGGTAGAGAGGGCTATCTTCGCGATCCACGCCTCCATAGAGCGCGTCGGACCATCCGTAGCTCGCGAGGATTTGCAGGCCATTGGTGACGTAGCCGTATGCCATTGCTTCGGCCTCGTCCTCGATCTTCTGCCACAACTCGTCATCGCCTATGCGCTCACAGAAGACCACGTCCGCGACGCTTTTCGCGCACTTGTTGACCAAGCGCTTGGTGTCCTCGAAATTGACTTCCATTGCTGTCCCTCCGAAATCGCTACTCGTCCACCCAATAGGTCCAGTAATCGCACTTGCTCAGCCCATACCGTTTGAGGTACGTCTTGAGGCGCTTGCAGAACTTCATCTGCTCCTCGAAGCACATCTGGTAGTACTCATGCAGCTCGTCATCGGTGAGCTGGCGCCAACCATGGCGCTCGCACCACTCGTGGTCATGACGATGGTGGAGTCGGATTGCGGAGATGCGGCAGTCATCGCTCTGGGTCGTGTAGTGGGACGGGTCGAACCAGTACTCCGTCCAAAAATGGTCCTCTATGGACTCCATCAGCTCGCCAGCGTCGCTGTGCGACAGATTGTAGTCAATGAAGTAGCGTTCGCTCTGACTGAGAGAGTCGCATACCTGCTGCGCCTCGTCGTAGTCGTATGCGCCCTGCACTCCGTATCCGAAGCAGAATCGCGTCTGGATGTTCGGCTTGTCGAGCGTGATGATGTGTCCATCAATTTCCATGTAGGCACTCGTCTTCTTGACACACCAGTCAACCATCTTGGAATCGTTGCCCCAGACCTTCGTAAATTCCTCGCGAAGCATCTCCTTGTCCTGCTTGTTGAGCTTGCTGTGAATCATTGAGATCACCTCTCCCTAA
>Ga0326514_10000937_pt1 | contig 19178 bp, 26 predicted proteins | sample 3_2548_0518_D_FD_203653 | JGI IMG/M metagenome (GOLD analysis project Ga0326514, IMG submission 203653) | Bovine rumen microbial communities from UC Davis, California, United States - 3_2548_0518 | ecosystem: Host-associated > Mammals > Digestive system > Stomach > Rumen | place: USA... | reverse complement strand
GCAGTTCTTCTTCCGAGTATATACACTTAAAAGTTTTAAAATTATTCTTTTCAGCATTAAAACCGAAAGTAGTTTGTTTAACGTCTATATAGCATTGGAATTGAAGTCCGTAAAATTTAGATGTTGTTATACCACCTTTTTGTGATTCAACTTTAAACAATTCGTCACCAATACACGCCTTAAATATCTGATTGCGTATAGAATTTCCGATGGCTACTATACGTTTATTATTAGAACTAAAGCATGTTTGAATTTTACATTCTTCTCCGACAGTCTCAGGGTGTTCATCGCATTTAACTACTTTACAGAATATATCAATAATAGTATTAGAATTTGAAAAACCATCTCGTACATATTCAAGAATATATGTACCTGCTGGCAGAGGTTCTTTTAAAAAATCAGAGAAGTCTAAATCGGTGTTAACTTGCATATATCATACTCCTAGAAACAAAGTTTACAACATTATCTAACTGTTGATACAGGCCTTGCAAAGAACCTGTGTTATCTATATTCATAATAAGTTTAGGATTTTTTAAATGAAGTGTCAACACTTTTTTGGATTCTTGCTGATAAAATTTCTGTAATTTTTCATATTTATCTCTAGGCATGTAATCAAAAACGTCTTGTTTTGAGCGATTAGCGATACGTCTTTGCTGAGTATCATAATCGACACCTCTAATGATTACATGCAAATTAGGTTCGTCATAATCCTTGAGGCTTTGTTTTATGGCGTTCATAACAGTAAAGACAGGTAATTTTCCAATTCCTAGAACAGACTGATATGCGTAAGTAGAAAGAATAAATCTGTCATACAAAATGATACTATGCTGTTCGGCTTTTTGCATTTCTTTTAATGCGTTTTTTCTGCATTGGCTGACAATCTGCAAACGTTCTTCGTCAGTAAAATTCGTGGTAACAAAAGTTTGTTTAACCTTTTGTCCCTCCTCACCATACCAATCTGTAAATACAGTGCAAGGATAGAACTCATTTATTTTATTTTTTACATATTCGATAGCCGATGTTTTGCCACAGCCATCGCCACCCTCAAAAACTATAAACATAAAAATCTCCCTAAAATGGTATTAAGGAGATTTTATCATAATTTATTTGTTTTGCAATACCTTATAAGCCAAAAGTGCCGAGCATATATCAACAATGTTCTGTGAACTATCGTCACCTGTAATTAAAGCCCAACCTTTTTGTTTAACAAATGAAGTTATTTGTGACTTACTAGGTTTTTGATTTGTTAATTCTGCTGAATTTCTTTATAACACAAATAATTATTTTATGTATCTCGAATACTTTTTATTTATGCAATAATTACAAAAATACTACCTACAAAATCCCCATCTTTTATTTTTGCATAAAAGTCGTATTGAGAACTTTCACAAATTTGGATGTTGTCGATGTTTAAGTCTGAGATAGTGTTTTCCACAGCCGTATAAGCATCAACATCTTGTAGATAATTAGAACCATCAATAGTTAACTCTATATCATCAGATTCAAGCAAACGAACATATCCCAAACGAGCAAGGCAGGCCAATAAAAAGTATATTTTATCAGGGAGCATATAACAATCCTTATAAAAAGCCCCTGAATGAACAGGGGCAACGCAGTTAGTTAGTAGAAAAATCCATCATATTAAAAGTTAAATCAAGGTTAGCAATAGCCTCAACCTCGGTAGCAGAAGTAACAGCTTGTTGCATAGTGAACTTCTGTGAATAGAGATTTAAGCCGTTGATAATGATTTCGTTGGCAATAATTTTTAGTTCGTCTACGGAAAGATAATGGAACGTATTATCGTAGTCCTTAAACTGTTGACTTTCGCCAAGAGTAATCATATTTTCAATGTTCTGCAAAGAACGTCTGTCGGCATTAACTCTAAATCCAAGAGAGCTAGTAACGTACATGCTGTCGCACTTCATTTGTTCAAAGGCATCAGCAATAGCAGAGATTTCGTTCAGCTTTTCAGCCTTAACCAAATCCAAGCCCTTAACAGGTGCTTTACCTTTTACATAAGTCCAACCATTGTAGCCTTTCTCTGTATTAACCTGTTCGATGATGTTATCTTGCCAGCCCATCGCATAAGCGAGAGCTGTAGATTCGGTAAACTGACCGAGATGGCCATCTTCGTACAGTTTGTCATAATAATAAAGGCCATCGACCTGTTGAATAGGTTGAGGTTCTTCAAGAGGTTGTTCTTCCTCTACAATAGGTACTTCACCACTTACTTCACCACTTACTTCACCAGTTACTTCACCTGTAGATTGCTCTACATTTTCAATATTTTCTAATTCTGACATATAAACCTCTTATACATTTCCCTGACATGGGTAGAATTTAGCACTATAAACATAAGCGTTACTTCCTTTCGTATTTATATTAACTGCAATTCCGCCAATTACAGGCATGCTTAACATTACACAAGGTTCAGTTTCACTTACTAGAGCCGTAGCACCATAATGACCGTTAGCAAAATCTCCCTGAGTTGCAAAACAACCTACAGCACCCGATGTTGATTTAAGCACTATTGAAATCCAACCATTAACGCTAGGAGTATAAGTAGAAACTGCATTGGGTACTGTTATATAACTTGAAATATCAATCCCATTACTCAAATCAGGCATACCTAAAGCACCGGGATTTATGCCGTTAATTGTTGACCATTTAGATGAACTGTTACCTAATTCATATTTAATAGGTTGATTAGTTCCTTGTGTTGTTGGTCTTAAAGCAAAAACATAACCATTATTATTATTGTCATAAAACCAAGAAAATCTACAACCCTCATAGCGTACAGAATTTTCTTTTATTCCAAAACCGAGTATGTGATTTCCTGTGCCTTGCGCTGTATTTTCTCTAAAAGTATCAACCAAACAACCACTCTGACCTATAGTATCTCTATTAGCCAGTAACGTTAAATTAGTTCTAGCATTTCCTGAATATTCATCGTTCTGCTGTTGCCCTCGGATATAACCATGATAAGCGTATAAATCTTTCCAAAGTTTTGAGCTACTACCCAAGTCTGTATCGTTATTGTTGTATGGTATTAAGGTTTTATCCACTAAATGAATTGCTGTACCTACACTTCCATCATGAGCTGATAAAATCAGAGACCCCGGATTAGCTTGATTTACATTTCTAAAGGTTATATACGCATTAGAATTGTGTGCACATCTAAATCTAATTCCGTCAAAACTAGTAAACACAGGTACATCTGCAAAAGTCTTAACACCACCTACAGTCTCATTCCCACTATTGTGCACAACATTACTATCATGAGCTTTAACAAACGCTGTTGTTGCTATTTGCGTTGAGTTATCGGTAGTTGCTGGTGTAGGTGCATAAGTATATGCGTTACCACTAGCATCATATCCTACTCGTACAGACACATTGTCACTGTTTGCGGTTGTTGAACCTTTATAAGCATATAAACCTACAGATGTAGACATGTCAGTAGCAAATAGTCCGTATATATTACCAATATACTTATTATTATTATCACTAAAAGCTATACCAAATGTCTGTGCACTTGATGGTGCTGTACCTCTTGTTATACCTGTTGACTTGATAGTTTGATTATTAGTTACAACATTCTTTACACTTTGATTATTCCATTTATTCTTATCAGCAGTAGTTACGTGAATTGTGGTATCACCTGTATGCGAGGTTAAATCTGACGCATTTGCTTTTAATAAAAGCAATCCGTCAACATCACCCTTTGTGTAATAATTAGTCAGATCAGTCGCACTTGTACCGATTAACTCCCATGCGTTGTTGACGTACATGTACTCGTTATACACGTTTTCAGTAGCACTTGTGCCACTTAAAATCATGTAAATAGTATTAGGATCAATGTCAGTAGTCGGCAAACTTTCGACAATTTCTCTGCGTAACGCACCTGCGACAGCTTGTTGTAATGCTGTTACATCGGCAACTTTTTGGTCTAAAATCTCCCAATTTGTCTTTAAGCCAGCATAACAGTTACGCTCGCCCTCACTTGGCAAATAAACGCCGTTTTCTAATGTTGTTCCCATTTCTATTCTCCGTAAGGGTCTACACCGTATGCAGATAAACCGTAACCGTCTGTTATAGGGTGTCCTACGCCTATGATAATTGCCCAATCTGACCTAAGATGCCCTAAGTCAACCTCAACCATGCCAGCATTATCCGTAACAAGAAAATTGTTGGCATTTATAACTGTAATAAATTCTTCGCCTTGACGTAAATTATAAGTAATGCTAGTATTACCGCTACGAATAGTAAAAGAACTATCCGCATCTCTAGCGGTCATTTTAATGCGTACTCTCGATGGCATTAAAACGGTACAGCCTGACGGTAACGGATTGCTTATCCAACCCGATACCTTAAACAGTCTAGCTTTGTACTTACGCCAATGTGTAAAGAATGTTTGGCCAAACTTAATCAGAGCCATTTTCTATAACTACCTTTTTCTTATGTTTTGTAACAGGTTTTTCACTCTGCTGTTTTTCAAAAGTTACAGCAGTTTCGTCACCAAATTTTTCAGCTACAATCTTTTTCTGCTGTTCTAAAAGCCGTCTAGCTTCTAATACCTGCTGTGCCTTTAATTCGTGAGTACGTCTCATGCCCTCACGGATAAGTGCTTCTTTTTCAGCTAAACTCTGCTTATGGCCGAACATAAAATCAATAGTGCTTAAAGATTTTACTATCTCATCTCTTTTTGCCTGAAATTCGTTAATTTTTGCGTTGACTTCATTCAGACTTTCTGTTAAAATTCTTTTACGATTTTCGTAATCTTGTTCATCAGTGAAAAAAAGCTCAACAGAACTTTTGGTGATCGTGTTGTCACGGAAAACTCGTCTGATTGTAATGACAGCTTCATCAAGATTTGATTTCATTGTGTTATACATTGTTGGATCGGTCTGCTTGAGATTTTTGACATACTGATATGCTCTTTCACTTGCTAACATTTATTACCTCTATTTGCTTCGTTAAAAAAGGGGGAGTGGCTACCCCCTTTATGATGTTACTCACGATAAGGTGAGATTATGCTAATTCACGAGTTACAAGTTCAACCATCTTGACTGAACGAACATCGCCTACTACACGTCTCCATGAGCCAGCGGTTTCAAATTCAGTATTAGATGGGCCACCTACAGAACTTGGGGTTGCAACAAATGAATAACCCTTTGGAGCAAAGGCATTACACCAACGGTTGTACATAGTGGTTACACCATAACCATTACCCTGTTCAGGATGTTCCTTAATATCAAGTGGCTTCTTAACAGCACCAAAACCAAGTTTAAACTGGTTCTGACCAAAGATGTAGGTAGAGAATACCTTACCAGTAGCATCCACAGGCATGTTGTTATTAAGAATGATCTGATAGCCGTTGTAGTAACGAACAGGAGCAGAAGCACCGCTAGGAATACGAGTGTCGATAATATCTTGCTTTTGCATGTTAGCGAACACACGAGGATGTACCATAATCATGCCGAGGCCATCCTGAGCATCACCCATGAGAGAGATAGCGTCAATCAGATGGTTTACGTTGAAGTCGGTACTGCCTGCTACATAGGAAGCACCTGAAACATCCCAACGTTGGTCATTTTGAGTATGATAATCATCGGTTGCAGTAGCATTGTTAGCGAAGATACCCTTAACAACAGAAAGGAACTGTTCCTGTAAACGACCTAAACGATAGTCGGCAACACGAGAGGCAATAAAGCCCATAGGGTCGCTGGCAGTAAGCATTTCATCGAGGTCAGCAACTTCCCATGCAGAAGTTCTTACACAACGATGAACAACGAGGTTGCTGGCAGTGTTCTTGTTAGGGGTGATAATATCAGCAGGATTATCAGTAGCGATAGATTCCTGTGCGTCAGTCAGGTTGTCGTAGAAAGGCATATTGAATGATGCACCGCCACCATTAAGCAGTGAATCTAGTTTGCCGTCACGAACAACTGTACCTGATTGAATAAGGTTGGTCTTGCGAGTAATTTCATCAGCAAGATAAGGTTCAAAGATCTCAGGAACGATGAGATCGGAAAGACGAGTAGTAGCCATAAGTAGCCATCTCCTATAAAAATAAAAACAAAATTAAAACAAAATAAGTTAGTTTAAAAATCATTCTTAGCATCACGCACCGAAGATTGCTACTCAGGCATCACGCCAGTCGTAACAAATATATAATATCACAAAAAAGAATTTTATGAATTTTCGTTACGAAACACTACGTCTTTTATCTGTAATAAAAAAGGGGAGAAGTGATTTTCTCCCCAAAACAGTCACAAATAAAGGAGTGGCAACATTATAACATAAAAATAAAAAAGGCATAGTTTTTAATACCATGCCTTTAATATATTATCTTGTCAAGTTATTCTTTACGAAACATATACTCGAAACGTGACAGGTCAATGTTCTTCTTTTTCGCAACGGCTCTAACAGCATTAGGATCTTCTCTGATGGCTTTTGCCAGCTTTGTCAGGTTGATACCTCCGTTCATACCTGTGTTAGTCCAATCCTCAAATACTGCACTTTCTGAGCCTGAACCGCCTGCTCCACCACCAATAGAACCACCAAATAAATGTGGCTTGTTCTTCTTGATAATGCCAGCCCACGTTTCAACAGTTACACCCTCAGGGTAAATTGAGTTAAGGTTGTTGTCATGCTTTACTCGGACACTGCCATCGTCAGCCATTTCCAACATGCGTTCTGCATACATCAAACCATCGTCAATAGCGTAATCAGGCATACCATTCTGATGTAAAGCCTGTCTTGCTTTTTCACGTAAAGTGTTGGTTTTCTTTTCACGCAGATATGTTTCGTTAATCTTGCTAAGCTCGTCAAACTTTGTCGTAAGTTCCTTAAACTTGATTTCAAGTTCTGCCTTGCTAGACTTGATCTTGTTTACGTCACTTTCGTTGTTTTTAAGATTATCAAGCTCTACTCGCATACCTTTAACGGCAGTAGCATCTAATCCGTCATAAGCGTCAAGACGTGACTGTAAATCCTTAACCTTTGAGGTAAGTTCCTTGTTGCTGGTGCGTTCCTTTGTCAAGGTATCACGTACACGCTCAAAGTCAGACTGAAAAGCTATGTCGGCTCTAATCTGATACTTACCATCGGTGGTTTCAGCATAAATACCACGAAGATTCTCGTCAACAGAGTCAAGAGAATCTACTGTTACTGGGAGAATTGTAGTGTTTGGATCTTTAAATGTCATTTTTTATATCCTCTATTTGTCAGACAACATCATTGTATCATAAAAATACAAATCACGAAACTTTTTCAACATCTGATATATCCTTGTTTGATGTGGCTACCTTTTTTTGCACACTTTCAGCTCCTCTTTCCTGAGCTGTCTTGCCTGCATTATTGCCGTTTAACGGATTTAAACCACTGTTAGTTCCTGCAAACTGCTGTTCAGGTGGCATAAGCATGTCTCTTAATCCACTGGCCTTTTCTTTCTTAATCATCTCAATCTGAGTATCAAATGGCTCTTTTGTATACCCCTTAGACTGAGCATATTCGTAAGCAGACTGTAAAGACATTGGGAAACCGAGCTTGATAGCAGTTGTAACTTTAACAAGATCATCACCTGTGATACGAAAATCACTAAATTCAAGATTAGGCTGAACAATTACCTTAGTTTCGTCTGCACCAATCCAGCGAGCGATAATTCTTAATGCTTTCTGCAAACCAAAAGCACCTGTTAAAGCAATCTGATTAAGTGTAGCAGTCTGAGCAGTTAAACGAGTTTTTAATGACTCTCCACTTTCAAAAGTTGCTCCATTAGTCAACAGATTACCACTCTTGACTTCACAACGATTGTACATGTTTTCAAGTGCCTGACGCATTTCAGGAATACCGTCACCGTTCACACCGATAAACTTTGCATCACCATCAGCCCCAACGTTTAATACTGCTCCTGCACCTGTTCTGATACCCTGCTCTAAAGCGTTTTCTTTGTTGTCAGTAGGAGCTGTTGTTACATTCAACAGGTTGCCCTTGATAACAAGAGTATCTTGTCCCTGCATGTGTAATGCCTGTTTGTAGTCGGCACTCAATCTGTACGCTCCGAGACTTGTGTTGGCTAAATCATCTAACGGAGGATAATCAGGTGTTGATATGCAGTCACAGGCGTTAATGAATACGAATGGTATCTCATGCAGTTTAGTGCCTAAATAACTAGGAGTAAACATGTCGTTGACGTTGAAATTATTGCCTAAAAATACGCCTTGAGTGTAATAATCATTAGCAGTAGTATACCCTCCGTCACCTAACAGACATACTCTGTATCTATCTTCGTCAGACCATTGAAAGTCTTTGCATATATGCTCAACTTCATGTAATACCAACATGCTTAAATCAGAATAACCATGAGGATTGTCGCTGGTGTTCCAGTTTATAATGCTGAAAGCGTTGTAAAATGCTATGTACGGCTCACTTCCGTTGCTGTCAGTGTTAAGGTCTACAAACAAACCACAGCGACCGAGCTTAACCTGCTCCGTGTTAATCATACGCAAAAGACTTTCGAGGGATTGACCGTCTTTAGTAGCCTTATCCCTTAAATATTCCATCTCAGGTGGTAGCTGAATTGTCGGTGCAGACTGATGGCATAAACCTACATATCTGTCTACACCGTTCTTTACATGGTTTATGTAATCAGCTCTCTTAACATAGGCACGATATACCTTGTCACCTATGGATTCAGGTGTGCCTAAATCGTCTATAATCATGCCTGCTGACGGAGGTAGATATTTCACACCAGCTCTCTTTACAACATCTTCTCCACGATAAAGGTCATCAAGTTTTTTCCAATATGGCAACATTTTCGTGTATTCGTAATTTTCACTATCTAACATTGTCGTTCCTCAAAAAGTAAAACACTACAATTATACCACTATTAGCACTTCTTTACATCATGCCATACGTTGTGGTTTTCTTGTCTCCCCAGTCTAAATATGATACTGCATATCTGAGAGCATCGGCAATATGATCTTCTGCATCAGTGTCAATGTCGCAGTCTTTCTTCGGATCTCGCTCTAAATTAGGAAATGTCCTTAAAAATGACCGACAGTGGTCACACACAAATAGCCCTGCTTTCTCTCTCGGTAACGTAAAACCTGTCTGCTCGTCTACCTCAGGTACGGAATTTTGTAATCTCTGCTTGATTAAATTCCATCCCACAGCTCTCGAACCTGACTTCTTATTCGCACCTATCCAGTTCTTACCTGCAAACATCTTTCCGTTCACGTTGACTGGTTTTCTCATTTCATCGGCAATACAGTGGTCATCTTCCTTACTGAATATAGCACTATCAGCAATAGACGCCACAAGCTGTTTCTGATAACCCCAGTTGACTTCTCGCTCAATAATGTTTTGACTTACCTTGCTCGCAAGCATACATAACCCTGTATTCGGCTTTCCTTGTACACAACCATAATACTCGTTGACAACGAATATATCACCTCGTACAGTCTGTATCGTCTTGCCTGTTTCAGTGGTAATGTCAGAACCATCAGATACAGCAAGCCATAACGTTGCGAACGGTTTTGACCAACCCCAGTCAAACCCACAGTATATGTGCCATGAGGCAGGAATCTTGAACCTAGACACAACATGATATTTGTTACGGAATATATCATTGAACATGCCATCACCATAAGATGCGTTCCAATCACCGTATAACCACGCTCTGCGTAATTCAGGATCTTGTATAGACTCAAGCTCAAGTACATATTCAGGTGATAAATGCGTATTTTCCTTATAAGAACTAAATATATGAACCTGTGTCTTTACCATCTTCTCATTCTTCTGTGTCTGAGGATTAAACGCTTCAAGCTCAGTTCTTACTATCTTCCCAGCAGGAGCAGGATCAACAAAACGCTCTTTGACCCACTGCTTGCCTGCACCTGACGGGTTAGTGGTAATGATTATCTTCGGCCTTAAAGGAGGTAAAAACTTTTTCACAGCATTAGGATATTCGGGTGGTACTCGCTTTTCTATGTGATACTTGTCCCAGTATTTCTGATCTATATAATACGGATGCTCTAATGGATTGAATGACGTACGGTTGGTGGTACGCATTTTGTCAAAAAAATCAGGAGAAGCGTTCTTCGATAATTCGTTGTACAGTATCACTGCATATTCCTGACCATGAAACGAATTGTAGTCATCCTCAGTCTCACCCTGCCGAAATAATAACTCCTCACCTGTGTCCCATACCCACTTTTCATCACCTTTTGAACTGTAAAATCGAGCCTTTTTACCATAAATCATCGGAAAAAGTCGCTTAGAACGGGCTATAACATCAGATAAATCCTTGTAGTGAGCATCAATGTAAACACCACGATAATACGAGCCGTACCCCCTCCCTATTGGTAAACAGAATTTGATAAGACTGACCTCTGTCTTACCACTCGCACGAGATGAACTCATAAAGATAAGGTCACACGGACACGTTAATACAAGCTCCTGCGAACTCATAGAATATTTGCCGTTTATAATTCTACCCTTTAGAGGCTCCCATACTACCTTGATGTTGTCAGGTAAATTAACGCCCATCGTTACCACCTATAAACAGTATAATAGTGAATATAATCCCCGAAAAAATGATGTATTGTGCCAAAAGCAGAAACAGGTCAATATACTCATTACTGACCATCGTAATTTGCCTCCATCGTCATGCTAGCCTGCTCCTCCCATTCAGCATCAGATACAGGCTGTGGTGACATGATTACATTGGTAAAACTGCTGTTGGTGCGAATGTCTACAGGTTTATTCAAACCATATAACATAGATAACTGCTTACACGCCTCTAATCTCTCTTTGTTCGTGCCACTGTCAGCGATATTGCGTAACTTGTTTACCACAAATACAAAAGCATTGTCTATGGCTTCCTGCGTATCAGGCTTCTCTAATACAGCACTCTCAGCTAACTTCTTCTGTATATACGGAGACTGAAAAAAGTATAATAACGCCCTGTTGATACTCTCAGGCTCAACCCCTAACCTTAAACACGCCCTCTCAGCATCATAGTCCTTGTAATACTCAATTAAAAATTCATCAAATAACTTCTGTTCCCGTTCAGAAATCTCAGGTGTTACTATCTCAATATCATTTTCCATTGTTCTCGCCTTTTTCCTGCTTGTCGTTGATGGCTTTTATATACTCTAACAGAGAATTATACCTCACCACTAATCGGTCACACTCGGTTGCAATAGCCATACTTTCTTCAACCTTTCGGTATAAATCGGCTTTGGTGAAACAGATAAGGTTGCTGGTATCGGTTGTAACTCTGGACACAGATTTGTCGGATTCTGCACACTCTTTGCTGACGTGCAGGCTGTTAGATATGGCATAACGCTCATCACGCATACTGCTAATAATATCTTCATATTCATTCTTTATCGTCTCCTCTTTCGTGATCTGCTCAGATACTATGTCGTTTATCCTGCTCTGCATCGCTATCTCCTGCGAACGTATCTGATTCACTAATGTCGTTATCTTCTCCTGATACTCCAACGAACGCTTCTGCTCTTCATATGCGTATCTCTGCTTGGCCTCAGAATGACCTAAATAATAACCCCCACCAAATAAAAATACCCAACATACCCCCGAAAAAATTAACGGCAAAAATTTTAACCACATATCCAACCCCCTTTTCTAATCGTCAGTGCCTTTGTTGGAATTGTTGGAATTGTTGGAATCCTCTATGTCCTTTAAACATACACGCTTGATCAGATTTACAGTGAAATCAGCCCCTAAATACCCAGCAGTCCCCGTTACAGAGCATATAATCGTCAGCGGATATTGATAGTACGCTAATATCCACCCTATCAGTAACCCAGCAAATGCACTGCTAATGGCCTTGATTATGAAATCAGCAAATATAAACTTCTTCTTGCGATTGCCAACTATCGAAGATAAGTACGCTACCCCTCCACCTAATCCAGCTATCAACGCAAAAAGTATTCCGTTCAATAAATCCCGTAACTGCTCCCAGTCATTCATCCTCTCACCTCTTGCTTACCTCTTTGCTTACCTCTTGCTCGCCCCGCTAAAAGGAGTTTCTTCCTCTACATCTGCTAAACCTTTGGTGTAACGACTAAATACTAAAGCACTAGCCTCAGCTTTGGTTATTACCCCATTGTTGTTCCTGTCTAAACCCCTGTTCTGTTTGTACTGCACAGGTGTCTTGATTATGGAGAAAATGACAGCATCCTCAGGCTTGCCTATGAATGACGGCATTAAGATTGCCATGTACATGTCAGATAAGGTCTTGGTACGCTTGTAATACGGCTGAAAATGCTTGATAATGTACGGAACTTGCTCCTCAAAGGTTCTCCTTACCATTTCCTCTGCCGTTGTTCCATACGCCTTGCATATGCTAGGCATAAACTGAATTAACCCTACTGCTCCCGATACCTTGTTCTTGGCAAAAGGATTCAGGTTGCTCTCAAACGCTATACACGCAATAAGATAGTCTAACTGCTCATCTGTCCAACTGAAACATCTCTGCAAATCCTTTAACGCTCTCTTGCCTTGCGGGCTTATCTTACTGCTGTATATCATAACCTAACCTCTCTTATACTCTTATTTGTGACTGTAAGGACATGGTGTCTTTTTCTTTGTTCCATCTTTTTTTTCATAAACTCGGTATGAAGTCTACATCATTATACATCAAAATACTTTTTATTACGTTTTTAACTACGTTCCTTGATATGAAACGGTATAGGTGAGGGTAGGGATATGACAATAAAAAAGGCTTGGTAAAAAAACCAAGCCTGTTTATTATATTGTTCTTACTCTACTCCACTCGAACCAAATCCATTACTCCCTCTCTCTGAACTCGGTAACTCCTCTACTTCCTTTATCTCCCCACTTATGTAAGGCATGAATACTATCTGTGCAATACGATCATACGGATTGATTACCATTGGTTCAGAAGATGTGTTCCATACGCATACCTTAACCTCACCTCGATAGTTGCTGTCAATTACACCAGTTAAATTCCTTAACACCAACCCTTTACAGCCTAAACCTGAACGTGGAAACACAAAACCACCTACACCATCAGGCATCGCTAACGCTATCCCAGTCGGTATCACATACGACTCACCAGCCCCTATCACTACCTCACTCTTGATTACAGCACGTAAATCATATCCACAGTCACCAGCCTTTTTCTCTAACTCAGGTAAGTAACCATCTAAATATTTAACCTTTATCTGCTCCATCGTAATTTCCCTTACTTCTCAATTCCTGCTAAAAATTTCCTGCTAGTCAACGCACACTTCTTGCTCATCCCCCTCTTTATCCTGTCTAAGTAAGTCCTGTACGTTATCCCTAAATGCTTGCATAAAAACCTTACTTCATTCTCACTTAACTTGTCATAATCCTCCTCCCTCAATTCATATTCCTCCCATCCCTCACTTCCTACCCTCTTGCTCGGATCTAAAAATTCTTCCTCATTATACACTATATCCCGAATTTTTATCCTCTCGCATAAATCATTTCCATACTCAACTATGTTCCGTAACATAATCTCATCATCATCGTATATGCTCATCGACCTGCCTCCTCTATCACCTTAAACCACCGACTTATCACAATACTGCTTCTGTCATACCAGAAATATAAACAGTAAAACATCAGCACAGGATATACACAACTCACCACTAAATTACTTAATACCTCATTCATACACCATAACAATAACCCCCCTCCACAACACCACATGCTATGCAAAACGTATTCCAGTAAAATCTTCTTCATCAACGACCCTCCCATACTAAATAATCTCTGTACCTGCTTAAACATCTACTATAAAATTCCTTGCTTAATATCCACTTGATACCCTCTACATACCTGAACCATATGCCAAAATACTCATAACTCCTGTCACATATACCCTCAGGCTTTGCTAAAAACGGCTTGTTCTCTCCATAATAATGCACCATGTACGGCAGGTGATTGCCACTCTTGAACGTCATGTTCCAGTTTACACTTAACTCCCTCTTTTCATATTCATTGTTTACATAGTCCTGCTCTAAACAATACGAATCACACCCTTTTAAAAATTCTATCAGCTTTTCTATGTCTATCCTCTTAATCCTGTGAAAACATATAAACCCACAGTTCAAATACACTCCTTGTAACCTAGTCATAAATTCTTCTGAATGTGTCTCGGCTAAAACAGACTCTATCTGCTCATACTCACTTACACCTACTATACACCTACCATTGTCCTCAGTCAATTCCTCTAATTCCCCTAATAATACCCCTGCATCAAACCACTCCGTAAATATACAGTCTATGTCACAGTGTATGTAATAGTCCTTTTCCCGATAACTCGATAATATCTCATGCCTGCCTTTGATCGCCTCCATCTCCTCCTCACGTAACATCTCATTGTAATGCTCTATCCTCGATATAGCTATCCCTACACTCTCCCTCGGTATGCACCTACCACACAACTCAATCCCATATTCCTTAGCCTCATATACCCTTACCTCAAACTTGAAACGCCCTCCTATAATCTCCGCACATCTACATACATACCCCTCTACCCATTCCTCTCGACCAGCTTCTACTTCACACCACCCTACTAACTCTATTACCTCACTTACCTTGCAATTCATCACTAAACTGCTTAACCATACTAAACTCGCCTCACTCCACGCCTCGTTTACTTCATACCACATCTTTAACATCGTATATACCTCGCATTTTGTCCCTCACATTCTACCACACACTTTCCCTCGTGTAAAGCGATTGGCACAAAAGTTTTTACGTTCAGGGGGATTTTTGACGTTGAATTTGATATAAAGTGTTGAAAAGTTTTTTGGATCAGGGGGAAATTGTAAAGAATATGGCCGGGGCGAAAAAAATATAAAAAGTATACCCCCTGCGTCTGGTTTTTATACCCGTATAGTCTTAGAACTATACGGATAAATTTTAGATTAACCTAATATAAAAAATATTAGAACTAATACAAAAACTATTTCAATCATTTTTTAGCCCTTATACATTCCATACATTATATTTTGAGAAATAAAAATAAAGGTCATCAAGACTAACTTTTAAACGGGTTGTTTTTCTAAACTCTCTTAACAAAAAATCAATATCTACTTTTTTGTCATTGTCTTGATTTCTTGCAATTTTTTGTAAAGTCACAAGATCGTTATATTCGTTACTGGTTGTATCTACATGCAATAATGCAACCATAATATTTAGGAATACCCCACAATAAGTTAAACTCATAATATTTTACCCCTTAAAAGTCACAATCAACATTACACCATCCACGATGCCAACTTTCGGCGGGATAGGATTCAATAATTTTGCACATAATGCGAACTGAAACCCGATCCCCCTCGCATACATTTGTCAAATAGCGTACACCCTCACTATTTAATAAACGTTCGTCACTGTCACATCTTAAGCCGTTGTCCCAATAGAAACAATAATTATAAATATCTCCATTTAAATCAACGTGCATACATACGGATTCACGGTCATTAAAAATGCGGTGAACAACATATTTTTTTAAGCTATTGAATAACATGATTTTTACCCCCTATTTATGGAATGTACCATATAAACACATTGCCAGCACTGGCAACATACCGATCAAATAAATTAGAACTATAGGTTCGCACAAAAACTTAGTTATCATTTTTTACCCCTTAAAATGTTTCACGTGAAACAATATCGATTATATATCACTTTCCCACACAAAACAAAATTCACACACTCTATCACCGTCTGAATCATAGATCCGGCATTTTGCATTACCGTCTAACATAGAATGCTCTAATAACATATCAATCACTTGAAACAGTCTAGTTTCAGTGTAGACTGTAAATTTAGCGGGATCGGCATTATTTGAGGGATCGATTAAATCAATGTCATTAAATTCTACAGAGTAAGAATTTTGTGATCCGGCATTTTTTTTGATATTAAACTCTATATCGAATTTGGTTTCGCTATCTACACTTTGGGAAAAAAGAACTTGTGCCCCGTTCCATACGCCATCCAATAGCATTTTTACAGTACTGTAAAATACTTCATTTAAATTTGAATTTTTTATCATTGTTTATACCCCTTAAAATGTTTCACGTGAAACATTATTACGCATTACGCCAGCCGTAAAAATCACCGCTTGATCCGTGAACTTGTGCAAGTTTTTGTTTAGCGTAATAAACATTAAAGCGAACTTGTGCGGAATTTTTTACGCTATTTCTGATAATTTGATACATTAGTTTTCTGATAATGTAGTCAAAATTATGTCTAGATAATCTAACAATATGGGTAGTAATTAAACCTTCATTGTAATATTTACCCACATATGCAAGGCTAACTTGATAATGATGATTACCAGTAAAATGTGTAAACTCATAAGTATTACCCGCAAAATTCCAGAATTTAACCTTTTTTTCTTTTACAATTTTGTAAAGTTCTTCATATAAAGTCATTTTATACCCCCGTATGGTTGTTTAACATGCTTTAATTGTAGCAAAATTGACTTATTAAAAATGTGACATAAATCACATTTTAGAACTTTATTATTATTTTTTGTGGAGGTAATGCCCGCATATTTTTTAGTTCTAACAGTTATTTTTTTTATTAGTTAAATGTATGATTTTTCATAATATGCCTCTATTAGTTCACTTAAAACATTATTAAAAATAGGTTTATTGCCCCCGAAACATAAACTATCAAAATAAAAAACATCATTATTATTCATATACTTTTTAACTGTTTTTATTGTATTGTTTATACGTTTTAATTCTTTTTTGCCGTCACTATAATCTACATATGAATATGTGCCCCATACAGAATTATTTAATTTATATTCTGTGCGATCTCTGTATTCATTCAAAAAAGTACAGAATAGTATAAATGAATTATAATCAATTTGAGAAAGTTTTTTATATGTGATCATATTAGAACCCCCTAAACATTAAAGGCTATCTATAACAGATTTATCAACGATGACACGGTCAAGATCATTTATGCCATAATATTTAGCCCACTGGCACAAATGTTTTTTGCTAGTTACGGATAAATTTCTTAAAACATAGATCTTTTTTGTGGTATAGTCACATACAGCGATAACAGTATCATAAGATACACAATAATTCTTATCGTTGATTTTACTGAAAGATCTACAATTAGTAGAAAGTTTTTTGTATTCCATAATTATTTACCCCTTAAGAATTTATGTATACTATTTTAAACTATTGTTTTTAAATTGTCAATTACTTTTTTATTTTTTGCGGGACTTTTTACCCGTCCCGCTATTAAGGTTAAAAGAAATTTTATGTTTATAATGTTACTACTTTAATTTTTTGTTGTCAATACCTCCATTAAAAAATTTATGCTTTTATGTTTATCATGTTTAATAGTTCATTTGCGTATACCCTCCACTGTTTTAATATTTCACTGTTTTAATGTATGAGTACATTATACTAAAATTAAAAATCACTGTAAACTACCTTATTTATTTTTGTGATTTATATCAATTAACTTGTATCACTGTTATATATTATTTTTATTATGCTTTTAATAAAATTGGAATATATACAAAATAACTTATATTTTTTGTTCAAAATTTAGACAAAAAATCCAGACTAAAATCAAAATACAGAATCCGTTTTTAGTCTGAATAATTTTTATACTGTTTTTTGTTGCCCCCTTAATCCAAAAAAATTAAGTTTTTCAATAGTTCTACAAATTGCTATAACTGTTAATATATTCTATTTTTAAGGTTTACAGAATATATACAAATAAACATATATTTTTTTGATTCAGACTAAAATCAAATATAAAATCTATTTTTAGTCTGAATATTTTTTATACTGATTTTTTACCCTTTAGCCCTTTAAATGGTAATAATTAAGATCCTCAATCATTCCACAAATCAGAATATTATTTACTTTAAAATCAGTAACAATATTATTCACACAATAGCAAGTTTTAATCTGTCTATAAAGCATTTTTAAAGCAATATAAAGATCTTTTTTAGACAATTTATACCAGTATGAATCTAATATTTCCCCGTTCATACTGTACACAATTTGAAATTTATTATTCTTTTTAAAATATTGCACATTTTCTACACTTGTATTAATTCCTTTAATTTCAGAATTGATTATTTTGAGATAATACTCAAGATCTTTTTTAGTGACTCTTTTTTCCATATTTTTTGCCCCCGTTAAACTAGAATATACACATATGATATTCTAGTTTTTAAATATTGTCAATCACTTTTTAAAATTTTTTATTACTCATTATCATCATCTGGTTCGTCATCGTCATCGTCATTGATAATATCGTCATAAGGTATATCATAACAGTCACAAATGTACTTAAAAGCATCATTTATATCATCGGATGATAACGCCTTAATTAATGCCTCTAGAACTGTTTTTTCACCTAAATAATCAACGCAACGATCCATAAATTCAAAATTAGTGTTACGATCTAATAATTTAATACTCATTTTTTAACCCCTTGTATAATTTGTTAAATTGGTTTAGCCCGTTCGATGTGTACATTATCCCAAATTGTGGAAAAAGAGTCAACAAAAAAATCACAAAAAACAGAAATATTTATAAAAATGTGATTTATCCAGCGGTTCTAATAAGAAAACGTTTTCAAGAGTAAAATTTTACTTGACAAATCAAAATTTTATGCTATTTACACGCACGCCTGCACGGATAAAAAGCTGGTAAAAAGCAATAATTTTTATTTTGATAATCATAATCCGTTTTTGATGTCAATATAATTTTTGGTTCTATTTCCAGCCCCCTTTTTAGCCCTTTTTGCCCTCATTACGCATAATTACCATTTAAAATCCGTTTAAAAAGTCCACGTATCAAATATTTTTCTGATATGTGTAGGGTATAGAGCGAGATCTATTGTACCGTCATTCCGAACGATTCCCACGCTAACGGCATAATCCGATTCCCGATCCGTCTCATAAATTACCATACAATAGACTGTAGGATCTTTTTTGTAATTGTCGATATGTTTAATGAGATCTGCCAGCGAATAGCAACTTATAAAACAGTCTTTATGGTTATATTCCGCTTTATGATCTAAGAATAGAATAAAAGTTTTCATTTTTTGCCCCGTTCGCATGATTTCAAACTATGTTAAACATGATATGGCATTTAAAACAA
>Ga0326514_10000935_pt1 | contig 19185 bp, 29 predicted proteins | sample 3_2548_0518_D_FD_203653 | JGI IMG/M metagenome (GOLD analysis project Ga0326514, IMG submission 203653) | Bovine rumen microbial communities from UC Davis, California, United States - 3_2548_0518 | ecosystem: Host-associated > Mammals > Digestive system > Stomach > Rumen | place: USA... | reverse complement strand
GATATCGCAAAAAGCAGAGCAAATATCAAACTATCTCGGCAGCGGCGGCGTTATGCTTCCGATAACGGGCGGCGGCTTATGGATAACGCGCGGCTCGCCGTTTGCGCAAAGAGTCAATGAAGAATCAGACGCGATAAAGCACATTTATATAGTTTTAATGTGCGAATTTATTACAGATTAAGAGGAGTGATTTTTATTGTTTAAAAAGATTAAACCAACAACGTTTGACGAACTTACAATGAATGTTTTTATGTTGCTTTCGGCATTTGACCCGGCGACTTTCAGTTTTTCAACGGGAATCAATGGCAAAAATATTCTTGCAAGCACCACGGGCGGCGTAAGTTTTTCGGATTCAACGAACTATACTGATCTCGGCGAAAATATTGATAACTGCCCTAAGAATACTATGGAGCTGAAGTACAAGGAAGACGGCGAAGCAACTATGACTGGAAACCTTGTGACGCTCACACCTGAGATTGCAACAATGCTTGTAGGAGCAGCAACAACTACTGATGTGACGGGTACAGGTATCGCAGGAAAGAAGATTGTGCCTAATGCTTCCATTAGCGAATCGGATTTTACCAATGAGCTTTGGGGCATTACAGATCACGGCAATGGAGGCCTTCTTGCGATCAAGATGAAGCGCGTGCTGAATACCTCCGGCTTTTCAATCTCTACAACAGACAAGGAAAAAGGACAGATCGCCTTTACGTTTACGTGTCACAAAACTATAGACGACGAAACGGACGCGCCATATGAGATGTACATTCTCACACCGAGTACCTAATAAGGAGAAAGAAAATGGATAGTATTGTAAGCAAACCAAAACTTGACAAGAACATTGCAACGTGCAAGCCGACAGAAGCGCTTGCGCAGATGGTTAAGATTCGAAAGCTCTTGGAGCAGTGGCTTAAGGATATTGAGCTTGCAGAGCTTTTTGAAGAAATTCCGGGTATTGTCAAAGTCGCTGCCGACGCAACGGACGAAGATAAGAAAAACGCATTTCAGCAGAATTACAAAATTTTGCTGAAAACTATCAAGGAAAAGGGACTTGCTCTTTTCGACAAGGCGCTTATCGACTACCCGGACGAAACACTTTCCGTTCTTGCTCTTGCATGCTTCGTCGAGCCTGAAAATGTAGACGATTACACGATGTCAGACTACATTGAAGCGCTTATTGCAATGAAAAACGATAAGGCTACAACCGGTTTTTTTACGCTCTTGCTGTCGGCAGTTCAGACGATTTTTGCGATAGCGTTGAAACGATAAGGCTTGATCTGTTGGAGCTTTTCGGCAGAGAGTATATATACGATCATTTTATTACTCATATGCGGCAAAAAAAGCATACAGATACGATCGAATACTACAAAGCAATGGCGCTTTACGCTATCTCTAACGGTCATAAAATGACGCAAACGGTGTTTGATATACTCGGCAAGGTCAAAGTAGAAGATACAGTAGACGGCAAAGAAACCGCTGAGAAAGTCGCCAAAAAGCTTGGCGTTAAAATCAACTGGGGAGGTGAAACGGCTTGAATGTTTTTGAACTATTCGGTTCGTTAGGTTTAAAAACAAACAATTTCACAAAAGGCTTAAAAGACGCGCAGAGAGATGCTGAGAATGCAGCCGATAATATCCAGGATTCATTCGACGATATTGACAGTGCATCGGATTCTGCCGCAAGTGGAGTTACTGATTCATTCGGGTCGTTCTCCTCTGCCGCAGGAATAGCCATTTCGGTTATTGGAAACACTGTATCGGCAATAAAAACGGCTGATAATTTCATAACAACAGTTAACGATACAGTAGTTAAAACCACGGCAAATATAATCACATCAAGCTTTGATTTTGCCAAAGCAATTGATGAAAACGTCATGGGAGCTGTCGACAGTGCGCGGGATGTTGTAGTTGAAGCTTTTGGTCAAATGATGAACGCCGGGATTGAATTCCTGCAATCTGTCACGGAAGAAGGAAAGAGTTTTGACACAGCAATGGGGCAAGTCTCCGCGACGCTGTTGAAATCTCGTGACGATTTTGACAGTGAAATCGTGTCTGTAAACGGTTTTACAGGATCTCTGCGCGAATTGGCAAAAGAGCTTGGAGCGACAACAAAATTCACGGCTACGCAAGCTGGAGAAGGATTGAATTATATGGCGCTCGCCGGATACGACGCGCAGAAATCAGCAGAAATGTTGGGGAAGGTGCTCGACCTTGCTGCTGCCGGTGCAATGAATTTAGGCACAGCTTCCGATATGGTTACAGACGCACAGACTGCGTTAGGAATCAGTATGGAAGACATGACTGCTTTTATTGACCAGATGGCAAAAACCGCGTCAAGTTCAAATACAAGCGTGTCACAGCTTGGAGACGCTATTCTTTCAATCGGCGCGACTGCAAGGCAAATCAGAGGCGGCTATACGGAACTAAATACGGCGCTTGGCATTCTTGCTGATAATGGCATTAAGGCTTCTGAGGGAGGAAATGATCTTAGAAGAATGCTTGTACGTCTTACTGCTCCGGGCGATGAAGCAGCTAAAGCAATGTATGATATTGGTTTTTCTGCCTTTGATGCAGAAGGCAAATTAAAACCAATACCTGACATCTTCCTGCAACTCAACGCCGCAATGGCAGGAATGACCGATGAACAAAAAGCAGTAACAACAAGTACAATCTTCGGGCAATATGCGCTTGCAGGCGCTAATGCGTTGTTAGGAACATCTGCTGAGCGTTGGGAAGAACTCGGAGCAAAAATTAAAGATTCTGAGGGCGCAGCTAAGGACATGGCTGATATTCAGCTTGACACGCTGCCCGGACAGATTACTATACTCGAATCTGCCATTTCAGGTTTAAAAATTGAATTGTATGACAGATTGTCACCAGTTTTAAAAGATTTTGTAGAACAGCTTTCCGAAGGACTAACAAGCGTAACCGAAGAGATATCAAGTGGCAATTTTGAAGCTGCGTTTATTCGTCTTGGAAATCGTGCTGTTAAGTTCATTGAAACTGGCGTGGACGAGATAATGAACGGCGATGAAGTTATCTTGACCTTTACAACAGGATTAACAACCGTTTTAAGTAAGGTTGGCGGCGCACTATTCAACGGCGGTGTGGAAGTCATTCCTATGCTCTTAGGACATTTACTGCGGTTCTCAACGGATATTATTTCGCGTTTTTCGGAATTTATCAGTAGCTCGGAAAATTTGCTGCTATTACAGCGAACGATATCTGATATATTCGAACAATTCGGAACATTTTTCTCCGATAACAGAGATGATTTGTATATTATTTTTTCAACGCTTTTCGATTTGGCGGTTGGCGTAATCGGAGATGTTTTTGTTTTACAACGTGAAACGGTATATTCTGTTTTGTGGGAAAAATTCACTGACATTCTTGATGATTTAGTCGTTAATCTTGGTGGTTTCCTGGAAAGTGATGAAACTCAAACCATTGTTGATAATGTAATTTCTCTTATCGGCAGTGTCGCTCAGAAGCTCACGGATTCAGCACCCGTTATTCTCCCAGATCTTTTAGATTTTGTTTTAGAAATTGCAGACAAAGTTGTTACAGGTGTAGCCGACTATATTGCTGATGAAGAAAATGTTGAAAAAATCAGAGGAACTCTAAGATTGTTACTCAGTAAAATTGAGGCTTTCCTCGAAGAACATTCGGAAGATTTCTACCAGATTGTTAGTACATTATGGGATGTAGGAATTGGCTTCGTGTGGCAAATATGGGAACTGCGCAGAAAAACTGTTGCTGAAACATTAGGGCGAAAGCTCAAAGAGGTTTTGGACGACTGCTTTGACGGTGACAATCCTTTCGCGCTCTCATTGCCCTCGGTAGGTTATAATATACTTAGCGGAATAATTGACGGAATGAATGTGGACGACCCGAGTATAGTCGGAACAATAGGCAATGTTGCGGATAGGATTGTAGCTCTTTTTAAAGGTGCTCTTGGAATCGAATCCCCGTCAAAAGTCATGAAACGTGAAGTCGGACGTTATATTGCGCTCGGCATTGGCGAGGGTATGACTGAGGAAATGGAAAGCGTTTCTAAGGACATGGCAGAAGCTATTCCGACATCGTTTGATATCTCTCCCGAACTTGTCGGCGGCTCAACGAGAGCAGAAAATGATTATGCTTATGGCGGCATTTATATGCCAATAAACATTGAAAAATTCTACGCAAATTCCGAACAAGACGTGAAAGCTTTTGCAAAAACTCTTTCTGTGGAGCTGCGGACACAAATTTTAAGAAAGAATGCGGCGGTGGCTTATGCTTGATATGTCAAAATTCCATACATTTAGCTTTCGAGGACAAAAATTGTCTGACTTCGGCGCATTGATCGCGCAAAGACCAACATATCCAATGTCGGTTGCAAGCTTTGAGCTGAAAGAGATCCCGTCCAAAACAGGCGATGTAATATTAAATAAATCGCGCATAAAAAATATATCTTTTGAAATTCCGATTCGGTTTGTGCCGATGGCGTGTGATAGCGACATTGAAAAAGTAGCCAATGAACTCAGCGACTGGCTATATGGTACAGATTATGGGGAATATCGCGATACATATCACCCGGGATATTACAGACGCGCTATTGTGACCGCAATAGATGACGTAATTGCTGTAAAACGAGATGTATACGAAACAAAGATTACGTTTAATGCTGACCCGTATTTATATCTTGATTCGGGCAAGATTGTAAAATCCTACAATTCGAAAGCATATCCGGAGGAAGAAGACCTAAATCGCAGATTCCAACTTGAAGCGTCAATTTTTAATCCTACAAAATGGCACAGTGAACCAATAGTAACGTTTGACGCGGTCGGCGGCAGCAGTACATACGCTGCCGCCATCGGTGGAACGAATATAAGCATTAACGATAACGAAACAGGAATAATTATTATAGATAAGCCTAATGAGAATGTTTACAACGATCAGGGCGTAAGTAAAAATGATAAGATTTCAGCACTGCATTTACCTACACTCCCCCCGGGAGAAAGTTTGATAAGAGTATGGTCTAATGCTGCGTTTACACTACGAATAAAACCGAACTGGAGGCGATTGTAATGTTTCCGATATTATATGCTTCCGATACGGAAAAGGCAGATTTCACGTATAACGGCTTAGGTTTTATAACGCAGTGCACACGTTGCGAGGTAACCGAGGAACGAAACGGAGTTTATGAGCTTGAAGCAGAGGTTTTGATTACTGATAGGCTTGCAATGCAGATCATACCTGGGACGTTTATAAAATGCCTTGCGAACGCAAAGGATCCTGCGCAGATATTTGAAGTTTACCAAGTAAGTGTTGAAGACGATACAATTTCTGTTTACGCACAACATATACACTATATTTGCTATACAAACGCGACGAACGACAAGGTTGACGCAGCAACAGAAGGATACGGCTACACTCCCAAAGAGTGGTGGCAGCACCTTATACGCAATGACTATCTCTGCGTGAGTTCTTTATGGTCATTTACTTCGGATATTGACGTACAAAAAAATGTTCCTGCCATTGCAGAACGCCCGATAAGACTTGGAGATTTTTTTCAAGGTTCTGAGGGTTCTATGCTTGACGTTTTTCATGGTGAATATCATTTTAATAATTTTAATATTGAGCTATTAGAAAGCCGCGGAAACGATACGGGCATATGCTTACGCTACGGCTCAAATGTCAGCTCATTTGCTCAGGATAGTGATATTACGGCAATGTATACACATTTTCAGCCCTACGCCTATGTCAGAGCGCAGTATGAGGCAACACGTGAGCCATATCCCGATATGGCAATTTATCAAAATTTAATTGATTTGCAAAACACAGAAATGACATATCAGCGCGTGTTGGTCTATGATTTCTCGGAGGAACTGCACGATGAAACATTGTTCCTTGATAGTAATGCCGTGCCAATAAACTATAATGAAATCAAACAAAAATTGTCTGATTCCGTAAATAGCTTCTTGACGAAAAACAGATCAACATTAATAAACAGAACTGTTGATCTTACGGTAGATGTTGCCGAAACATTAGACACGCTGCAAAGCTGTGGGCTATGCGATACAGTGAAAGTCTATTTTGAACCGTATGGGATCACACGAGCTGTATCAAGCAAGATTGTTAAAACAGTATACGACGTTTTAAATGAGCGTTATACATCTATCCAGATCGGAGCAATTAAGAAGTCACTGGCTGATATTATCCCTGTAAGAAATGGGGGAGGAATTTAATGAATTTAATCACAACACAAATTGATCTAGATTTTGCTTTTAATGATTCGCGGAAAGCAATTCCAATTGTTCAGGGCGATGACGGCGGCAGAGTTTTAATCGTCAATCTATACAACAACGGCACTTATGTGGATGTTGATCCTGAAACAGACACAATCACGCTAAGCGCGGAGGTTGACGGCATTAGAACTGTTTTGCGCAAGGAAATAAACATAGAAAACGCAACAGGCGTTGGGACACGTGCTGTTATACCCATTACTTCCGACCTGTCAAGACTATCAGGCGTTGAACATTGCGTTCTGCGGATATCAAGCAGCAACGGCGTAGTACACGCGGCGGCGTTCGATCTGCTTGTCCTTCATAATCCGCTGTATAGCAATAATAACCCATCAGGATCTAGCGGCGGTTTTCAGACAATAGGTTCGGTTCTGTCAGATCTAGAAATTGCCGTCTATCATCAATATCCGGTATCCGAAAATCCAAGCTTAGAGGAATCATCACCATACATCATGATACCGGCACTTATCAGGCAGGGCAGCTACGAAGATGGCGATTATTTTGTTTCGATAGCTCAAAACGACACAATACTTGACCCGGAAAATGATTATAACGTCGGTGACGTTGTAGGAATCCCGGACGCAGGAGAACACCCCAGTATACATTATAATGTTAGAATTGATTTTAACATGGCATTCGGAGGAAACGATACAATAAACATCATCGTGAAATGGGGCAATGAGTAATGCAAAAAATATATGCTTATCTTGACCTCGATTTTTCGAAACGAGATATGAAATCGCTGCCGATAATTCAGGGCGACAATAGCGGCAGAGTTATCGTCATAACGCTATATAACGGCAATAACATGATGACCGTTGACCCGGAAACCGATACCGTCACGCTTGCAGCGTTTGTCGGAACAAAGCGAGCTGCAAAAAGCGTTTCCGTCCCCGTACAGATTGTTGAAGGTTCGGGAATGCGGATTGCGCTGCCGATCACGCAAAAAATTTCCCGATACGCAGGGCAAGAAAAATGTATTCTGAAAATATCAAATGCAGCCGGCACAGCTCAGGCGGCATTTGTGCTCAATGTCTTGAAGAATGCCGCGCATTTATCAACGAAGCAGGAAATAAATCTGCTGTATCCCGAAGGTGAATGGGAGAAAATCGAATACCACACTCCCGAAATTGAGGATCCCGAAGGTGGTGACGTCTATGTGTGGATAAACGACGATGCAGTTCCGGACGAGGATTTTGATATTGATGACGATGATGTTGTATTAAACGATGACGAGGTTGATTACGACCCGGACAGAGACGACATTGACGTTATCGTCTATAAGAAGAAAAAACCAAAAAAGAAGAAGTTAAAGGATCTCGGCATTGAGGTTAACACACAGGAAATCCTAAAGGATATCTATCTTTACGGCGGCGGTGGAGCAGCAAGCATAGGACACTGGAACACAGCGCATACAAAATTTGATTGGAAGAAAGATGGAGAATATCTGGAATGCGGTTTAGATTTATTGACCGCGTTTGGGAATGCTAACGCAGTACACGTTTATGAGGGCGGAGCTATGCCGCCGGCAATTTATGTAAGCGGCAAGGCAAAAATATTGCAGAACGGCGTCACAATCAGTGCAGGGCTGTTTCTCGTTATAAATGATACTCAGCTTTTAAAAGTTAAGGCAGCTCAGCTTGTGGGATACGGAAAAATTCACTATGACCCGACAGAGCAAGAAGCGGAAGAAAAAGGCTGGGTTTCGGACGATATGTTTAATTGGCTTAAGTCGTCGTGGTCGTCAGCAACAAGCGATGACGAGCCGGGACACCGTATAGTCGGGCGCTCTTGCTACGCTATCGCGAATGTCGCGTCAGATTCGGGGCATAGTGGGTCAAGTTTTACAATTTATGAAAACGGCATCGAAAAGACGTGCACAGAGGTTTTCGGCACGGGCGAAGCTATGTATAACGCGGTTTCTGCGGCGAGTGGAATAATAATTGATTTTGACGAAGGAGAATAAAAATGAAGATAGTACAGAGATTTACAACAAACAATCCATGCTTCTACGGCGACGGCTACATCGTACCGAAAGGCTTAATGCTGCATTCCGTTGGCTGTCCTCAGCCTGACGGCGAGGTGTGGTGCAGAGTGTACAACGGCAATGTCGGCGCGTGCGTTCACGCTTTTATCGACGCTAACAACGGCACTATCTATCAGACGCTGCCTTGGAATCACAGAGGCTGGCACGGCGGCGGTTCGTCCAACGATACGCATATCGGCGTGGAAATGGCTGAATCGCAGTACATCAGATACACAAGCGGCGCGAACTTTACGTGCAGTAATCTTGCGGCGGCAAAGAAACAGGCTCAGACGGCGTACAACGCGGCTGTAGAGCTGTTTGCGTATCTCTGCAAGACGTATAAGCTTGACCCAATGACGCAGATTTGCAGCCATGCCGAAGGATATCGTAAGGGTATTGCTACGAATCACGGCGACCCGGAGCATTACTGGAATCAGCTGAAAACAGGCTACACAATGGACGGTTTCCGCAAGGCAGTAAAGGCGAAGATGGGTAATACCACAGCGGCGCAGCAGCCGGCTAAGGTCGATACAAAGAAGACAACAGGCGAACAGTTCCTCGTGAAGATCCGCGTTCCCGATCTGAATATCCGCGGCGGCGCAGGTCTGAGCTACCCGGTAAAGGGCGTTATTCCCGTTTCAATTTACACGATCGTTGAAACGAAGAAAGCAGACGGGTACACATGGGGTAAGCTGAAAAGCGGCGCAGGGTGGATCGCGCTGGAGTATACGGTGAAGCTGGAGCAGAGGTGAGATCATGATTACAGACAGAATGAGAATAAATCACGCGGACACAGACGACATTCCCGATTACGGCTCACTTTTTTTGCGTGTCTTCGACGAGAAAACGCACGTAAACGACTACTGCGGGTCGGACGATTCCGACGTTGGCAAGCTGGACTTGATCACCAACGCGGCAGTCGGTTCAACTTGCCTGTTTATCAGCGGTGATATATATATCAGGACTTTTGACGGCTGGGCAAAGTTTGGAGAAGCTGCAGGAAACGAAACGGCAGGAAATGGCGCAAGTAACACGAGTTTGAATCTGTCGCCTATGGGTATAGACAGAGCGGCATTGACAAAAGATGTATCCTTTGAAAATACAGAACCCGAAGGCGGCGGCAAGGAGCTGATTTGATGGACAACCTTGAACTTTGGTATCGATATCACAAAGAAAAAGGCGATATGCCCACAAGTGCTGGCGCGTTCTTTAAGTATGAGTACGGTGTCAAGAAGCAGGCAGGTATAGCCGCAGGATATAACCCGTCAACGTGGGCAGGAATCCGGAACATAGTCAGAGCAGGCAAGGCGGCGGATTACTTTATACCGCACGAAACACAGCTTGCGGCTGAGAGAAGCGGCGCAGGCTTAATCTTCGATGTGCTCGGCATAGATCATGACACACCGAGCAACACAAAATACACGCACTCTATGACGCTCCAGCTACACGATCAGTTTCCGACAGCTTTGCAGTTTGACGCGCTCGAAGCCTTTTACTACTGCGAAGATGGACTCGCCGCAGGTACATACTACTTTACGATTGACAGCAACTATGAGCCTACAAACAACGATTTGGCACACTATCAGTTTACACTCGCTCAGGGCGTACCCGCAGGAGGGCAGCTTACTTTCCCGTGGACAAGTGGGAAGGCGAGTGCAGTCAAGGTGATCAGCTTTGCAAGTGCTACAAGCACAACAGTAATCGAAAGAGTGGGCGTCTCAGAAGGCACGGACGGGCAGGGTCTTGGCACTCTAACGATTGCAGGTGATTTTTCTAATAACCTTAACTCTATTCACAGAGTACGCTATGGCAGCAACAACTACAAGGATTCCGCTATCAGACAGTGGCTCAACAGCTCGGCGGCGGCAGGGAGTGTTTGGACACCACAAACAAAGTGGGACAGACCCCCGACATGGGCGGCTACTGCCGACGGCTTTATGTACGGCATGGACGCTGAATTTCTCTCCGCGATCGGCAAAACGCACATCATAACAGCGCGAAACACGGTGTGTGACGGTGGCGGTTATGACGAAATGGACGATTACTTCTTCTTGATATCACGCAGCGAGATATACGCGGGTAATGAGATAGCAAGCGTGATAGAGGGGGAACCCTATCCATATTATTCCGATTACTCAGACCTATCGGCGGCAGGAATGGGAGCAGACAGCAATCGTATCAAGTATCGTGGTGGAACTGCACAGTATTGGTGGCTAAGAACCCCGAGCCCCGGGAACGGCCACAATGTCCGTGATGTCTATCCGGCAGGCAGTCTGAACAACGGCTATGCGAGCGGCAGTTACGGCTTTGCGCCTGCTTGCAACATCATATGAGAGGTGATATCATGCACGATGTATATAAATGGGTGATCTCCGTAATCGGCGGAGCGATCGCTGCTTTTCTCGGTCAGTATGGGATTATCGTTGCGCTTGTGGCAACGTCTGTTATCTTTGACGTTGTCACGGGATTGATCCGCGCTAAGGCAACGGGAGAAGGGCTATCAAGCGAGAAAGCACATAAAGGTTTTTGGCGTAAAATGTCGCTTTTTGCTGCGTTCTTTTTCGGGATATTCCTTGACTATGCGGCTACTTGTGTTATACTAAAGGTAGGGATTAAGTTAGGGTATGACATGCCTTTTGCGATGATTATCGCGGCGTATATCATCATAAATGAAGCGATCTCCATATCGGAGAATCTCTACCTGACAAATCCCGATAGCTTCCCACCGCAGATCGGGAAGTGGCTGAAAGTCGCGAAGAAGGAAATCGAGCAGAAAGGAAGCAAAGGCGATGGAAGAGCAGAACAGCAGAATCATGATTGATTATGTAGCGCACGAGGCTGATATGGCGATAATGGAGCGCGTGAATTCGCGGCTGTGGAAAGCGCTCCTTGTCGTGATTGTGCTTTTCGTTGTAAGTAATGCGTTTTGGATATGGCGCGAATCGCAGTTTGAAGATGTTATCACGACGACGGAAACAGTAACACAAGACACAGGGAACGGAAACGGGAATAACACCTTTAGCGGTGATTTTGTAGGTGGTGATTACTACGGCGAAACAAACAGTAACACGAACACGAACAAAAACGCGCCGTAAGAAAACAGGCGGCAACACAGGCTATAAAAAATGCCCGAATTGCGGTGGAGATGGGCGCGTGAGGGTAAGAAAGAAATGAGAATGTTCCACGATGTGACTTACACGAACTCAGGAATTACCGCTGCTATTGATGAGTATGTCCACTCCGAGCGGGACAGGGCAATTTTAAAAGATCGCTTTATCGACGGACTGACGTTTGAACAGCTTGCGGAAAAGCACGATGTATCGACACGAACAATAAAGAACGTGATCTACAAGCACGAGTATATAATTTTGAAATACGCAAAGAGGGAGCAGGGCTAACGCCCTGTTCTTTTTTATTGTTAAAAATATACAAAAATGCAGTCTAACAATTTACATAATAAATTTGTATATGGGTATTGACATATACTCGAAAACGTAGTACAATATAGTCAAGATAAAGAGAAGGAAAACTCAACAAACCGGAAAGGAAGTTGATGAAATGAATATCAAGGAAATCAGAAACGAATACAAAGAGATGAGACGTAGAAGACAATTGATGGGCAGCGAGTTGATTGACTACTTAGATTTCATTTGGGCACAAATGGAAGATCTGTATACACACGGATATGTAACAGATTGCACCAGAGACTTTATGGCAATAGCTAACGGCTATGTCGTTAATACACAGGATCATGACCATTTCCATATACGGCAGACACTGGGTATGCGTGACATAGAAGCATCGAAAAGAGCAGCACGAGATTTCATGATTTATTGGTTACACCTCTGAACGAAAGCAGCACCCGCCCCGGAGGTTACGAGGGTAGAAAGGAAGTAACACTATGAAGACAATGACCGCAAAGGAAAGACAAATCTGGTTCTGGCAACGAGAGGTAGAAGCAAGATTTTCTTGTTGGAAAGAACTTGTAGAACGAAAGGACGCAGAAGGCGCACGACAGGCAAAACGGCAGTATGTAAATGCAAGAAAGACGTTAGAAGAATTAGAAAAGGAGTAAAGGGAAACAAGAAAGAGGGGTATTTATATGAAACCGGAATTGCACGAAGCTTGGAAAGAAGTTCTATTCTGGGCAAAGAGATTGTCATATAACTCAGCAAAGAACCACCCAGAGTGGGAAGATCGCTACGCAGACGCGAAAGAAAACTTAGCAAAGGTAAAAAAGAGACTCGCAGAAGAAAGAGAGGGATAGATACAGTGTCAACACGAGAAGCAAGGCGCAAAGCCGTAAAGAAGTATCAGGCGGAGAACACGAAACTTTTGCAGATTCGCTTGAACTTTCGCACAGATCAAGATATTCTTGCAAAACTTGCCGCAGAGGAAAGTATGAGCGGATATGTAAAAAAGTTAATACGAGATGATATCAACCGCTCCAAGTGAGCGGTTTTTCTTTGCCTAATTTTGCCTAAAAGGTACCCGAATAATACCCGTTTTCTCACTGTTGAGGAACGGGCTTTTTTTATATAATTTTGATAGATTTTAAGGGCGTGTTTTTATGTGGATAAAGTATAATCCAAATCCTCGTGGGAACTCAAGAGCGGGGGACTGCGTGATAAGAGGCATTACTAAATTAACGGGTAAGCCGTGGGAAGACGTATATACAGAGCTATCAGTATATGGCTACTCGTTCGGCGATTGGGGCAATTCTAACGCCGTTTTTGATGCCTATCTCCGAGATCAAGGATATAAACGGAGCGTGATCCCGAATACTTGCCCGAATTGCTACACTGTCAATCAATTTTGCAATGACCATCCTGACGGGCGGTTTTTAGTCTGCACGGGGCGGCACGTGGTCGGAGTAGAAGACGGTGACTACTTTGACAGTTGGGACAGCGGCGGCGAAATGCCGATTTACTATTATCATAAATGACTGAAAGGGGCGGTTTTATGGCATTTCCGAATTATTTTCCGACAGGCTACAATCCGATGGGGAATTACAATCCGTATCAGGTCGGGTATCAGCAGGCACAGAGCGCACAGCAGGCGCAAACAGGCGGCTTGCAATGGGTACAGGGCGAGGCAGGAGCGAAAGCATACCCCGTTAACGCAGGGCAGAACGTGCTATTGATGGACTCGGAAAACAATGTTTTTTACATAAAATCCACAGATAATAGCGGAATGCCGTTACCGCTCCGAACATTCGATTATAAGGAACGCACGGAGCAGAGCACACCTAAAGCGGCTCAGAATGCGCCACAAACAGCGATAGACACAAGCCTATTTGTTACTCGGGACGAACTCGAAAAGCGGTTGGCGGAGCTTGTGGCGAAAAGCAGGACTATTCCAAACGAAGCAAAAGGAGATGCTGAATAATGGCAAGCATATTGAAACAAGCATTTAACGGCAATCAGGCGCAGACACAGCCCGATATGCAGGCAATGTATCAGGATTTTTGCAAAAATCCGATGTCATTTTTAGCACGGGCAAGATTTAACATTCCTCAGACAGTCGGGAGTAGTCCCGAAGCAATAGTTAGACACCTTGCAAGTACAGGGCAAGTGCCGCGGCAGTTGATGCCACAGGTACAAGCACTGATGAACAAGGTCAGATAAAGTCAAAAAAGGTGCGCACCTTTTAATATTTTTTACCCGAAAGGGAGAAAGGAGTGCTATTATGGCACTTACAGACGATTCAATGGTAATGCCCGTTTCTCCAATGTTCGGCGGCGGTTATGGTAATAACGGCGGTCTTTTCGGCAACGGCGGCGACTCTTGGCTCGGCATTCTGTTCTTAATCGCTCTTTGCAACGGCGGTTGGGGCGGTTTTGGCGGCGGCTTCGGCGGCTATGGCAATATGATGCTCGGCTATGATTTCCCGTGGCTTCTCAACGGACAGAACGGCATTAACAACAACGTAAACGATGGATTCAGGGACGCACAGCTTCACGACAGTGTGACAAGCGTTAGGGACGGCGTGAGCAACCTTGCAACGCAGCTTTGCGGCTGCTGCGGTGATGTTCAGATGTCACTTGCAAACGGTTTCAGCGGCGTACAGAATGCGCTTTGCAGCGGCTTCGCAGGAACGACAGCGGCAGTAAACGGAGCGCAGAACGCTATTGCACAGCAGCTTTATTCAAATCAGCTTTCCGATCTCGAAAGAAGCTTTGCGGCTCAGACGGCAAGCACTCAGGGCATGAATGCGATCCAGTCACAGCTTGCGCAGTGCTGCTGCGATAACAGAGCGGCTACTGCTGATCTCAAATACACGATAGCAACAGAGAATTGCGCTGATCGTGCGGCACTTTCCGACGGTATCAGAGATATCATTGCAAGCAACACAGCTCAGACACAAACGATTCTTGACAAGCTTTGTGCTCTTGAACTCGACGGCTACAAAAGGGAGAATGACCAGCTTAGGACACAGCTCAATATGGCGAATCTTGCGGCTTCTCAGACAGCACAGACAGCCGAACTGCGTCAGAGTGGTGCTACACAGCTTAATCAGCTGGTTTCTGAACTTCGTTCGTGTCCGTTGCCGGCACAGCCTGTTTACGGCAACACACCGATCTTTACTTGCAACAACGGCAGCACTTGCGGTTGTGGTTGCGGCGCATAAGGCGGTGACGGTATGGCTTGTGAATATTCGAACAACGCTGTTCAGACCGTCAATCCCGGTGAGAGCGTGATTTTCACAAACTCGCCCGTTCCGTGCAGCAGGGGACTTGTCAGACACAGAGACGACACAGGGAATTTCCTGCTTAAAGGCAATGTGCGCCGCTCTTCCTGCGGTTGTTGCCCGTCTACGGCGAATTATCTTGTAGACTTTGGGGCGAATGTAGCGATACCGACAGGCGGCACGGTGGGAGAAATCGATCTTGCGATCACTGTTGATGGCGGCACGATTCCGACAACCGAAATGTCGGTGACTCCTGCGGCAGTAGAGGAATTTTTTAACGTGTCGGACGCTACAATCATTCCGATCTGGAGAGGCTGCTGCCAGACGTTAACCGTTCGGAATATCTCCGATCAGCCAATTCTTGTCAGAAACGCGAATATCATTTTTTCGCGTCCTGACTTGAATGTCACATACTAAGAGGAAGGAGAAAAAGCAATGGCACACTATACAGACGAACTCGAGAAGGTATGCGAGGCGGTGGTGAAGACGCTTGCTAAAGCGAACCGCAAGATTGAAGAGACGGGCGGAGAGCTTACCGCCGGCGATGTTGACTATGTGGACAAGCTCACTCATGCTTTAAAGTCTATAAAAACTACCCCTGCTATGGAGGATTATGCAGATGACTACAGCAATGGCGGCATGGGCGGCTCTTATGGTCGCAGTTCTTATCGTGGAAACGGCTCGTACAATCGTGGCAATAGTGAGAGAATGTATCGTAATGGCGAAAGTTATGAAGGCGGCTCGTATGCGAGAGGACGTGGCAGGAACGCAAAGCGTGACAGCATGGGAAGATATTCTTCTGAGCGAGGATACAGCTATGACGACGCAAAGTCAGAGATGATCGAAAAGCTCCATGAGGTCATGGAATCCGCTCCCGATGAAACAGCTAAGCGTGAAGTAAAAAAGCTTGTAGAAAAGATGGAGCAGATGTAAAGGGGGACGGCTGACGTGATAACGATGCACGACTTAGACGAAGCTATCGCAGAGTGTCAGGGTCAGCCGCACCCCAACGCGAACACTTGTATCAAGCTTGCGGCTTATCTGACTATAAAGGAATCCATGACAGAAAAAGACAGGACGAGCGGCGGCGTATCTTTTGCGGCGCAACCTCAGCAAGCCGGCTTAGACAGCGGCTCGGCGTTCGCGAAAAAGATAGAAGGATTACCGACTGAAAAGGTTCTTTCCCTATTCGATGAAGTCATGGACACCTTACAAGCTGTCAATCCAAGACTGTACGCAGCGATCATGCGAAAACTTTAAACTACTTATGAAAGGTTCACAAAACGCTTGTGAACCTTTTGTTTATAATGTAGAAATGTAAAAAAATACATAAAATATGTAAAATTTTACTTGACCTTACCACTAAAAGGGTGTATTATATATACAGAAACAAAGACACAGAGCCGAAAGGCAGGAGGTAAAAGTTATGAAAAGATTTGAGAGCAAAGCAGAGCAGGAAAGATGGGTAAATCGGAAATACGCTGAGAAGAGAGATGCAATCTCGGCAATGCATCCTGAATGGACATTAGAAGACCTGTATTTCTGGCATTCCGAAGAGTGGGATATTACCGAAGACGAGCTCCACGAGCTTGCGCGCAGAGAAGGCTATGCATCAGCAACATATATGGCTTGAAAGCTGACGGCGAGGGGCGAAAGCCCCTACGTAAAGCTGCACCGACAAATCCGAAGCAGTCGGCAGGCTAAAATTAAAAGGAGTGATTAATTGAATACGAACGAATTGAAAGCAGAATTTACCCGCAAAGGGTACACGCAACAGCAAGTCGCTGATCTTATGGGAATCAGTCTGAAAACGTTATACAACAAGATGTATAGCAAGAACAAGCGCGGAGGATTCACCGATAAAGAAATCATGCGGCTTTGCGAAATTCTCAGATTAAAGAGCATGGATTGCTTTTTCGAGGAGGAATGAAAGTGGCAGGATTATCACGGTGCGACTACGGCTATTCTAAGCATTGCTTGTTCCTGAACAATTCGGGAAAGTGTGTTGCATTGAGTTCCACATTTTTCTCTAACGGCAAATGCCCGTTTTACAAAAACAGGGACACAATGAAGGCAGAAGATGTCGAAGAATACACCAGCGGAAGTTGGAGAAGGAGGGGGATCAAGGACGATGACAAAAATCGAAATGAATGACAGCGCCAAAGCGGCGGTTCTCAACGCGGTACTTGAAGCGGAGCTGAACTTTATCGACGCAGTACGAGAGAATGCACTAAAAGAAGAGGCAGAGATGAGAATTTTAAAGGCGAAACACGTTTTGAAAGAAATGCATTACCGCGATATTTACGCGGCGCAGTACAGGCTTTGTAACAGGCTCGGGCTTGCGCGATTCTATGATGAATGGCGCGAAGAGCCAACATACGAAGCGGAAGAAAGCGAGGTGAGTGACAAGTGAGGGCGCATGTATCCGTGGACAGAAGGACGCGGAGAGAGATTGACAGGTTGAGTCGCTTGCAAGTAGAGAAAGAGCGCGCGCATATGACTCGGCGCGTATATAAAACGTTGATTTACGTGCTAAATACCGAGTTCGGGTTCGGAGTTGGTCGCTTAAAAAAAACAGTTGACAAGATGAACGAGGTGCTGGACGAGTCGAACAACAACACAGAGTTCTGGAGACAGCTTGACCATCACGTTATAGATTATCTCGGCATTCCGTTTGACCACGAGAAAACGGATATTGACGGGAATCTTATAGATGACTTGTAAAGAGGAGAGAAAAAATGAACATTTTTAAGGCACTTGGGAAGGGAATTAAGCGTTTTTTTAAAACCTACGTTGTGGCACAAGACGAGGAAGAGCCGGGCAAAGTTACTATAATCACCACGCGCGGAAGAATGCGCTTTTTCGCAGAGCTGATTAATGTTGACGATTACAACCGAGCAATAGATATCCTTGTCGAAGAGCGCGGAATTTTATTTCCCGAGTATCAAGAGAGGTTACTAAACTATGAAGATCGCTAAGGTTGCAAGAGCAAGAGCAAGAGGTAAAGGACACAAACATCACAAAATCGCTAATTATTCTGGGGCGAATAAATACGCGGTTACGCCGCCGCAAAAAATCCAAAAATTTTATAACTCAAAGGAAGAAATGCCAAAGTACAATCGACTTATCATCGAACGATTGGCGGTACATTTCAGCGGTGAGGATTTAGAGCGGAGACTTAGAGATTTACATTTTTGTAGCTACGAAACAGCAATTGAAATTTTAGAAAAGAGGTAAAAAGATGGACGAACTGCCAACAACACAGGAATGCGCAGAGATCGCGCTTGAAATAATAAAAAGGGCGATGATGTACAATCGAGTACCTACGGAAAGGGCAACAACCGGAGATAAACCGACATTTTTTGTGTGGTTTTCGGGGCACGTTAACGCTCTTGATTTACAGATACAACCAATAGGGTGGGGCGATAATGAGCCGGAACTCCAATACGAAATTGCATTATCACCTCAGCCGTGGAGACCTGCTTCAATCATTGCAGAAGAATTACACGACGCGCTTGACAAGATGGTCGAAGTTCAAAAGGCATGGGAGGAAAAACAGAATGGAGAATAATTTGATAGTTATTAAGCAACTCCCGGTTATCGAGGAACGGCTTCATGAGCTTAAAACTGAGATCACCGAACGAGTTAAAGCGGCAGTCGCGCTTGACTGCAATGAGGACACCGTTAAGGAGATAAAGAAAGTTCGCGCTGAACTTAACAAAGAATTCAGCGAGTACGAGGACGCGCGGAAAGGCGTTAAAAAGGCTATAAGCGAGCCTTATGACAAATTTAATGCGGTCTATAAAGAGTGTGTCTCGGACGTTTTTAAAGCCGCAGACGGCGAGTTAAAGGCAAAAATCGCCATTGTAGAAAACAGCTTGAAAAAAGTCAAGCATGAAGAAGTCACAAGCTTTGCCGTAGAACTCAGAACGGCGTTAGGGCTTGATTGGCTTGACGTGAATAGAGTTATTCCAAACATCACGCTTTCGGCGAGCAAGTCGAGCCTTATTCAGAGAGTTTCAGAAGAAATGGAGAGGATAAACGAAGATGTTAATGCTATTGAAGATCCCGAGGTCTTCGCCGAGTACAAGAAAACGCTTAGCCTCGCGCAAGCGCAGACGATCGTTAAAAATCGCCGTGCTGAGATTGAAAGGGCGAAAGCTGAGGCAGAGCGCAAGGCAGC
>Ga0326514_10000933_pt1 | contig 19251 bp, 20 predicted proteins | sample 3_2548_0518_D_FD_203653 | JGI IMG/M metagenome (GOLD analysis project Ga0326514, IMG submission 203653) | Bovine rumen microbial communities from UC Davis, California, United States - 3_2548_0518 | ecosystem: Host-associated > Mammals > Digestive system > Stomach > Rumen | place: USA... | reverse complement strand
TTTATTCCCGGCTATGCGGTGAAGGCCGGATTCATTGAATCCTCTCCGGACCTGATTACCGTTCTCGGTACGGCCGGCGGCCAGATGTTCTTCTCCCTGTCCCTGGCCATGGGCGCCATCCTGACCTACGGCTCCTACCTCAGCAAGGAAGAGAACCTGGTTAAGAACTCCGTCATCATCGTGGCTTCCGATACGCTCATCGCGCTGATGGCCGGTATCGCCGTTATCCCCGCGGCCGTCGCCAACGGAATTGCCAACGGCACTCCGGTCGGACAGATCAAGCTTAGCGGCCCGAACCTGCTCTTCGTCACCCTGCAGGACGTGTTCTCCAACATGGGCAAGGTCGGTCCTCTCTTCGGCGTCATCTTCTATGTCCTCGTTCTGATCGCGGCCATTTCCTCCGCCATCTCCCTGATGGAGACCATCGCCGCCCACTGGATCGACAAGGATCTTGCCAAGGGCGAGACCGACACCCGTCAGCGCAACGTGCTCATCGTCTCCCTGCTTATCCTCATTGAGGCGGTTGTTGTCGCGGCCGACGGCCTGGGCTCCAACTTCAGCCCGGCCAGCCTCCTCGGCATCAGTGCTCCTCCGGTGTTCCTGGATTGCTTCCTCGACTTCATGGACTGCTGGTCTGAAGGTATCGCGATGCCTCTCGGCGCCATGCTGATGGCCCTGATGATCGGCTGGGAGAAGGGACCGGGCCTGGTTCTGGACGAAGTTGCCCATGGCGACCCGTCTGCGGGCTTCAAAGCCTTCTATCGGATCTGCGTGAAGTTTGTCGTTCCCATCGTGATGGCCTTCGTTCTGGCCGGCCAGATGATGGACTTCTTCGGCGGCAGCAAGGCGATCTGGTACATCGTTGCGGTTGCACTGCTGGTGATCTTCTGGGTCATCGCCGCAAGCGGAGAAAAGAAAACAGAGTAAACCTTTCAAGATGCGTCATATAATCCCTTGAGAGGGCGCCCGCGGTCTTCGGACCGCGGGCGTATTCTTTTATACAGAATCGGCCGATTCCGCGTATTTCACCCCAAAGGGACAGAAAGAAATCAGACTTCTATGGCACCGTATGAAAAGCTGTGGTATAATACCTCCGGATCTGGGCACGGAGGACGGAAGGGTATGCAGGCTGCAGAAGTCAAAATCAAAGGAATTGTACAGGGGGTGGGCTTTCGGCCGTTCATCCACCGCCTGGTGCGTGAACGCGGGCTGAAAGGGACGATCCGGAACACCTCCTCCGGGGTGACCATGGAGCTGGAAGGGGAGGAGGAGTCTATCCGCCGTTTCCTTGCCGATCTGCCGACCGAGGCGCCGCCGCTTGCGGTGATTGAATCCATTACAAGCCGGGAGATTCCGGGCAAAGGCTTCGAGGCCTTTACCATCATCGGCAGTGAGCGGCAGAATGAGCGAAACACCCTCATCTCACCGGATATCTCGATCTGTGCAGACTGCCTTCGAGAACTGAAGGATCCGGCCGACCGCCGGTATCGCTATCCCTTTATCAACTGTACCAACTGCGGACCGCGCTTCACGATCATCGAGGACGTGCCCTATGACCGGCCGAAGACCTCCATGAAGGCCTTCCCGATGTGCCCGGACTGTGAAAGAGAGTATCACGACATTGAAAACCGCCGCTATCACGCCCAGCCGGACTGCTGCCCCGTGTGCGGGCCGGAGGTCACGTATCTGGACGCGGCGGGCTGCGCCGTGCCGGGGGATGCCATCGAGCTTGCGAGAAACGCACTGAAAGCCGGAAAAATCCTCGCGGTGAAGGGCCTCGGCGGCTTTCATCTGGCCTGCCGCTGTGACGAGCCGGCCATCGCCGCGGAGCTGCGGCGAAGAAAGCAGCGCGACGAAAAGCCCTTTGCCGTCATGTGCCGCGATGCGGAAGCGGCGCGAAAGATCTGCGAGGTCTCTGAAGCCGAGGAGAAAATCCTTACCGGAGCCCGCAAACCCATCGTCCTGCTGAAAAAACGAAGCAAGGGATACGACCATCTCAGCGAGAACGGATACATCGGCGTGATGCTGCCTTACACACCGCTGCATGTGCTGCTGTTCGGGGACGACATCGACATGCTCATCATGACCAGCGCCAATCTCTCCGATACCCCGATCCAGAAGGACAATGAAGCGGCGGTAGAAGCGCTGCGGGGGATTGCGGACGGTTTCCTGCTGCATAACCGCGTGATCCAGACCCGCTGCGACGACTCGCTCTGCTGGGTCCTGGACGGGCATGAATACTTTGCACGGCGGTCCCGCGGGTATGTACCCCAGCCTGTGACGGTCCCGCAGCTGGAGAGGCATCTTCTTGCCTGCGGCGCGGAACAGAAGGCCAGTTTCTGTGCGGCCAAGGGCGAGCACGCCTTCCTCAGCCAGCATATCGGGGACCTCAAAAACCTGGAGACCCTGGAACACTATGAAAAGCAGATCCGCCACTTTGAGCGGCTTTTTGACATCTACCCGGAGCTACTTGTCTGCGACCTGCATCCGGACTATCTCTCCACCCGCTATGCTCAGGAGCGGTCGGAACGGGAACAGATCCCGCTCCGGCAGGTGCAGCACCATCATGCCCACATGGCCTCCTGCATGGCGGACAACGGACTGACCGGTCCCTGCATCGGGCTGATCTGGGACGGGACGGGCCTCGGCACCGACGGAACCAGCTGGGGAGCGGAATGCCTGGTCGGAGATTACACGGGGTTTCAGCGGCATGGAAGCATCCTGCCCATCCCGCTCATCGGCGGCGACCGGGCCGTGAAGGAGCCGTACCGCGTGGCCTTCGCTCTGCTGCAGGCCGCGGGCTGCGAGACGGAGGGAATCCCGGATGCCCCGCGGCTGGAAAAGCAGCTGGCGGCCGGGCTGAACTGCCCGCTCTCCTCCGGGATGGGGCGCCTCTTTGACGGGGCGGCCGCGATCCTCGGAATCAAAGAAGCATGCAATTATGAAGGGCAGGCGGCAATCCTGCTGGAAGCCGCGGCGGGCGAGAGTGAGGAGTGCTTCCCGGTATGTTTTCTGCCGGATGAAAAGGGCCTGCTTCGCTTCGACTGGCGGCCGGTGATTCGGGCGATGGCCTCGGAAAGGCAGCGGGGAACCGCGGTGCCGGTTCTCGCGGCGAAATTCATGAACACGCTGATCGAGATGGCGGCCGAACAGGCGGCGGAAGCAGCAGAGAAAACGGGAATCCGTCAGGTCGTGCTCTCCGGCGGGAGCTTTCAGAATCAGTATGTGATGCAGCGCCTTCCGGACCGGCTGCGCGCACGCGGTCTGAAGGTGTATCACCACAGGAGAGTTTCCTGCAACGACGAAGGCCTGAGCCTCGGCCAGCTGATGATCGGAAACGCTGTGAAAAGATAAACGAAAAGACAATCCAAACCCCACCGGACAGTGGAGGATCAGGAAAAACCCGCAGCCGTAATCATCGACCCGGCTGCGGGCTTCTGCATTCAGACTGCAGAACTATTTGAAGCAGAAAAGCGAATTGTAATGAAAAAAGTGTTCAATCGCTCTAACTTTTTGAGAAGTTTATTTCCTACATATTACACAATGATTATTCCCACAACCTCTGAACAGTAACACGGCTTCTGTGAATGGCCTAAACTTCGCTTGTGATGGCTGAGAAAGAATGGTATACTTGAAACAAAGACAGACACGGCATCCTGTGTACAGGACAGAGAAGCCGGAAAAGGCAGGCAGTATGTCAGCCTTATGCACGATGAACAGGAGGAATGGAATTGGACCGAGAACACGAACAATACGACAGAATCCTGGATCTCATCCCGGATGGGATTCTCGCCGTGGACGGGGACCTTCGGATCACGGCGATCAACCGTACGGCAAGACGCTTTCTCGGTGTTGAGGAAGAGATGACGCTCAGGGGGAGCCCGGTCAGTGAGATTATGGACGAGACCCGCTTTGCACGACTGAGAGACGGGGGGATCAGCCATTCTTCGGAGCAGATTCCGTCACGGACCGGCAACCGCCGACTGGAGTGCACCTTCCTGGGGGAGCGGGATTACGAGGTCTATCTCTGCCTGATACGGGATCTGACGGAGAGCTTTGAGCAGAATGAACTGCTGCAGAGAAGTGCGCGGCGTGCGGCGGAACTGGCCGATGCCATGAACGAGAAGCATCTCCGCCTGGTTCACGATATTGCGGGCCTCCTGGGCGAGGATGCGGCGGAAATGCAGATTGCGCTGTGTGAGCTGAAAAACACGATTCTGCCCGGTGAGGGTAAGAAGAATGGCTGAGGGAAAACGCCCGGAGCAGACTCTCTGTTGGGAGATTGGCCTCGTCCGGCAGACGAAGCACGGCGAGGCAATCTGCGGAGACAATGTGACGGTGAAGAAGCATGGAGACCGGGTGCAGATCGTACTGGCCGACGGCCTGGGCTCCGGGATCCAGGCCAATATCGCCTCCACGCTGACCTCGACGCTGGTCTCGGCGCTGACAGAGGCGGGGTTTACCGCGGAAGACAGCCTGAGGACGGTGGACCGGGTCCTTCCCGCGACCAGAAAGCACAAGCTGGCATACTCCACCTTCACTCTGGCGTCCGCCGAGGGGAGGGAAGTGCGGCTTGTACAGTATGACAATCCGCCCGCCGTTTTCATGCGGGACGGCGTCGCACTGGCGTATCCCGAGGAAACCCGTAAACTCGACGGGGACAGAGTGATCTCCGAGAGCAGGCTGACGATGAAGAGCGGCGATCTGCTGATCCTGTTCAGCGACGGCGTTTCAGAGGCGGGACGTGGCGTCACCACCTACGCCGGCTGGGACCGCAGAGAGATGGAGGACTATCTCTCCCGGAACATCGGGCCGGATGATGATGCGCGACGTGTGGCGGCCGAAGTTGTCTCCGCGGTGCAGGCGTTGGACCTCTACGAGTATCACGACGATACCACGGTGGCGGTGCTCCGTCTGCGGGAGCGGCTGACGGTGGAGCTTCGGATTGAAGCGGAGGGCGTGCTTCAATCCGAGCGGGAAGGCGATGGGCTTTCCCCGGCGCCGGAAAGACTGCGCGTGACCTGCGGCGAAGAGACCCTTCAGGAGACCGTCTCGCTGCTGGAGCGCTATCTTCGGGACGGAATGATGAGCCTTCGCATGGGCGAGGCGCAGGACGAGCCTTCAAAACTTCTGGCGCTGCTGGCAGAGCAGGGCAGTGATGTAAAGCTCCTGCTCAAAACCACTTCCGCGGATGCGGGAGCGGAAGACAAAGAAGCGGACACGGCAGAGCTGATGCTGCGCCTCCGACAGCTGCTGGAAGAGGCCGGGAAAACCGTCACCTTCGGGAGCTGCTGACCCTTAACAAGATACAAAACGCGATACAAAGAAAACCATCCGGGCAGTTCGTTTTGAACCCGGATGGTTTTGCTTCCTGGAATTATTTGAAATAACGGAAACCGAATCGGAAGAGAATAACGTCAGTCGCGGTGCATGGGAACCTGCTCCACGTTCATGATCTTCAGGTTCTCATGGACGCCTCGTCCGTCTGCGCGGCCGATCATGGCGTCGCGGTCGCGCTTCAGCTCGTTGAGCGCCTTCTGCCTGGAGGGACCGCTGACGCAGCCGCCTTCACAGATCATGCCTTCCATGAAGTTCTCGGGGAGCTTTCCAAGCTTCATCAGCGTGAGGGCGTTCTTGCACTCCACGGCACCGTTGCAGACCTTGACGGAGAGAGCGCTTGCATCGATTTCCTGTTCCTTCAGGCACTGCAGCACGGCGGCGGTAACGCCGGCGCTGTTGCCGAAGCGCTTGCCGTAGGTGGAACCCTGCTGGGTGTAGGTTTCCGCAGGCTCAAGCTCAATGTCCCTGCCGCGCAGCATCTCGACCGCTTCATCAAAGGTGAGGACATAGTCCGCGTTGTCGCTGATGGTGATGTCCAGAGCCTCGCTCTTCTTGGCCTGGCAGGGGCCGATAAACACCGTGATGGCGTCGGGGTCCTGCTCCTTGATCATACGGGAGACGGCGCACATGGGGCTCACCGTGGTAGAGATATTCTCGCTCAGCGTCGGGAAGTGCTTGCGGATCATGTTGACAAAGGCCGGGCAGCAGGAGGTGGTCTTCTTCTCACCGTGCGCGAAGGCTTCGGCCCATTCGTCCGCTTCGGCGGCCGCGGTGAGGTCTCCACCGAGGGAGACTTCGATCATGTCGGCAAAGCCGGCCTTCTTGAGGGCATTGCGCCAGGAATCGGGGGTAATGTCGGGACCAAACTGGCCCTCCACCGCTGGGGCGACCATGGCATAGACCCTGCGCCCGGCCAGAATCATGTGGATGACATCGACAAGGAAGGTCTTGGCGCCGAGCGCGCCGAAGGGGCAGGCGTGGATGCAGTGGCCGCACTGGATGCACTTGCTCTCGTCAATCCTGCACAGACCGGTCTCTTCGTCCATGGTAATGGCACCGACAGGGCAGGCCTGCTTGCAGGGGCGAACCTGATGCACGATAACCTGATAGGGGCAGTTCTTCGCGCACATGCCGCACTCCCGGCACTTCTGCGGGTCGATGTGGGCGCGGATTCTTCCGTGATCCCGCACGATGGAGACAGCGCCGAAGCGGCAGGACTCATAGCATGCGTGTCCGAGACAGCCGTGACAGTTGTCCGTTACGGAATAGGATGAGATCGCGCAGTCGTCGCAGGCAGCAGGAATCACCTGAACGATGTTGGCGGTGTCGGTCTTTCCGGGGCACTGTCCGCGGGCCAGACGGACACGCTGCCGGATGATCTCGCGCTCGCGATAGATGCAGCAGCGAAACTGCGGCAGGGGACCCGGGATGATTGTCTCCGGAAGAAACTCCTTCTTGCTTTCCAGTTCTCCGTTCCAGGTGAGTCTTGCGACTTCCCGGAAGATGCGCTTGGTGATATCGCTTGTGGTTCTGTCGTTGGTAACCATGTGTCCTCCCTTGTATGCTTCGCGATGCGGTGCGCGGAGTGCGCGGCCTGTATCGCGGCAATGATTTTATTGTTGCCTGTGTGGCTTAGTAATAGTCAAATTCAACTATCTTCCCGACTGCTTCAAGGGCTTCGGAAAGCTGCTTGGTCAGGTTCATCCGGAGCCCGAGCTCCAGCGGGAGATCGGGATTCTGATAAGCGGCGTTGACCGCCGTGCCGACATAGAGATGAACCTCGGTGCAGTCCTCGATGATCATCCGGGCGAGCTTCGCGGCGGGATTCGGCTCATCCAGACGCTTGAAGAAGTTCTCGTCGACGTGTTCGGGCTGCGCATATTCTTTCAGGATCTGGATCACGCGGGCCAGTGTGAGCACGCCCTCCGTGACCAGGTCGATCCCTTCGATGAAGCCCTCGGGCGGAAGGCCTGAGTCGTCGTATTCCATCGAGACGCGCATCGGCCGGTTGAGTACCCTCGAGACAATCGAGGCGCTGGTTCCGCCGCTCACAATACGCTTTACGGAGCGATCACCGCTCATAAAGGCCTGCACCATCCGGACATCGTCGGCCTTGTTCCGTGCCGGACCTGTCATAAGGTGAAGCTGAGTGCGGCGGGTCACATGGACGCAGGCGACGGTAGTGTCGTCGCCGGGCCGACCGTAATAGAGGTCGTTGCAGGTCTCACAGATCCGCATGGCTTCCCGCAGAGGGGATTGGCCGGCTTTGTGACCGCGCAGAGCAAAGTCGGCGATGTCTTCCCAGGGCCAGCCGAAGCTCATCAGATCGCCGAGCCCGGCGTGGATCGTTCCGTCGCTCATGATCAGGAAGGTATCCCCTACCCGGGCGGTGAAGCGAAAGGTGTTGATCTGCTTGCCGGAGATGATCTGGATGTTTTCCGGGATCGGGACCAGACGGTTGTCCCGGATGAAAATGCAGCCGGGGTTTTCGTATTCATACAGGATGCCTCTGCCGTCGTGGAAAATCTGCAGGACGGTAAAGGTCGAATAGGACGCGCCGGTGCGCGGGTCCGCGGGCAGGGTGTCGATGACCGTTTCCACGCACTCTTCCAGCGAGGCGCCTTCCAGCAGCATCTTGCCGAAAATCTGGCTCGTGAGCGTCGAGAGCATGTTCGCCCGGACACCGCTGCCCATACCGTCGGCAAGAATCAGAATGTCGGAGTCTTTACGGTGGACAATCTGTACCTGGTCGCCGCAGAGAATCTCGCCAATGTGGTTCAGACTCCGGCTGGCCATTTCTGTCGTGATGTTCATAGGGCGTCCGCAGCACCTTTCCGGGGTCCTTCCTGAGACGCTGTTTCCTGAGCAGAGGAGAGGACCGATACAGGCCTTGCGTACTTCGTGTTGACCTTGAGCTTCGGCTTCCCGGAAGCGGGAGCCATGGGAAGGCCGCCGAAGGGGTCAGGGACACTGCTCCCGCCGGAAGGCGAAACGGCTTCGTCCGTCGGTGGAGAAGCGGAATCGTCACCATAGACCGTCGGAGAATCACCTGGCCGCGCCTCCGGAGCGTCGCTGTCTCCGCCCTGCTCATAGGATCTGTCCTCCATGACATTCATCAGCCGGGTCAGGGTCATCTTGGTCTCCGCCGTCGTCTCACCGAGGAGACTTGCGATCTTCTGGGCAGTGAACATCTGGTTGCGGATGACGTTCTGGGCCATTTCCACCGTCGCATTCCGGGCATCCTGCTCCTGACGGAGGCGCTTTTCCTGGGCGGTGATGTCGATGAAGGTCATCAGGGTGCTGTTCAGCTTGGGAATATAGACGACATTCTGCAGAGTCCACAGGTCATAGTTCCTGTAATAGACCTTCTTGCCATAGATGTTGTGGTGCGAATGCTGGACGGTTTCCCAGTCCTGCGTGCTGATCAGATCGGAGAGCTTTGCGTTCAGGGCCTTTTCTCTGCTGACGTGGAAGAAGCGTTCGCCCACGGCGGCATATTCCAGAATGTGGCCGGAAGCGTCGGCAATGATGACCGCGTTGGGACTCTCGTTCAGGATCAGGTTTGCCATGGACTCGGCCTGAGAGGTCAGATAGGGAATGCACATTTCCAGTTCCGCCTTCCCGAGATAGACGGCGATGGCTTTCTCGCGGCAGCTTGCGTAGCCGCAGGCGCCGCAGTTGAGTTCATCCTCGGGACTGTGCTTGCCGGTCTTGGCAAGGATCTGTCGGATCTCTTCTTCGGTAGGCATGGGTTCATCGTGAGAGCGATCTTCAAACTGTTTGTCGAGACAGATGCCCTCCGTGCTGCGCCGGAGTTCTTCCTGAGGAACCGGATCCTGAGGAATCGCTTCCTGCATATCCAGCTTGATCTTATACGGATAAACGCCCTTCCCGCTGATCGCGGGACCTTTGATGCAGCCGTTTTCACAGCTGTTCATCTCGATCACACAGCGGTGAACAGAGCCGGCCGCAATGTCCCGGCAGAGCTCAATACAGTTGGAGAGACCGTGGACAGTAAACTGGCGGTAGTGATGTGAGGTTTCTTCGGAGAGCCCGGCGCGTACCGAGGCGAGAACGCCTCCGGTCACGGGATAGAGCCGGTTGACTGCCGGGTTGAAGGGAAAGGGTTCGTCCTCACACTCCTCGATCCGGATGCCCTCCTCCACAAGCCAGTGCTTCAGCTCATCAAAACTGAGCACAGCGTCGACTGCGTCCGCATGGCGCAGATCCCGGGCCTCCTTCCGCTTCGCGATACAGGGTCCGATAAACACGACGCGGGACTCGCTGCCGAGACGTTGCTTGATAATACGGCCGGAGGCGATCATTGGCGAGACGACAGGGGCAAGAGAGGGCACGAGCGCCGGAAAATACATCTCGATCATGTCGTTGACGGCGGGACAGCAGGTAGTGATGATGTTGTCCATGCGTTCCTCTTCCATGAGCCGCAGGTAGGCGTCGGTGACCGCGGCGGCGCCCTCCGCCGTCTCAAACACATCCGCAAAGCCCAGCTTCCGCAGAGCGGCGCGAACCTGACCGAGCTGCTGAAACTCCAGCAGACCCATATAAGACGGCGCGAGCTGGGCCGCAACTTTCTCTCCGCGGCGCATCATGGCCTTCACCTGAGGCAGCTCGCTGGTGAGGGTCTTGGCTTCCTGAGGACATACGGCCAGACATCGCCCGCAGAGGACGCAATGATCTTCCATGATGACCGCACGGCCACCGCGCACGGAGATCGCCTTGACCTCACAGTTCCGGACGCACTTATAGCAATGTCGGCATCTGGTGGAATTGAAATCAATAATCCGCATCTTGAATCTCTGCGAAGTTCAGCTGACGCGGGCGAGAATTTCGTTGTTGAAGAAGTCCTCCGCCGTCTCGGGACGAACCGAGTATACCGTGTCGTCGATCACCACGCAGACTGCGTGCTGGCAGTTTCCGGTGCAAAAAGAACCGTTCAGAAGAACCTTGCCCTCAAGCTGATGCGCTTTGACCAGTTCCTTGAGCTTGGCGATCACCTCACGGGAGCCCTTCATATGACAGGCGCTGCCAACACAGATCGATACGTTTAACATCTCAACCATCCTTTCACAAATCATTCTGCATATTATTGCGCAATTAATGATAATAACTGAATGTAATCAGAAAACCGACTCTGCAGCTTTCCGGATTAATCCCCAACAAATCAGGGGGCGCGAGAGTTTCTCTGACCGGAACGGGGCAAAAGAAAGTCAAACTATTATACTCTCCGCATGATATGCCGTCAAGATTTTTCACACCCACGAAGCTTCGACGCAGAACGCATCGGGATGGAAAACCCTTTGCCGTCATGTGTCGACCCGGCGGCGGGCTTCTGCATTCAGACTGCGGAACTATTTGCGGCAGAAAAGCGAATTGCAATGAAAAAACAGTCGATCATTCAAACTTTTTGAAAAGTTAGTTTAGAAAAATTCAAGGATTCAAAATGAAAGCTATTGATAAAAAGAGGAAAAAGGTATATATTATGCTATGTATGTACTGACAAGAATCTGACGATTTACATAATATCGTAATATCTGAAAAGAGTATGGAATCATGTGTCTGGCAGTCCCATTGAAACTGGTAGAAATCAACGGAAAAGATGCGGTCGGGGAAGCCCTCGGCATGCGCCGCTCGGTCCGTGTGGACTTTATTCCGGATCCGAAGATCGGCGACTATGTGATGGTTCACGCGGGCTTCGCCATTGAACGCCTGCCGGAAGAGCAGGCCATGGACGACCTCGAGACCTGGGAGGAGCTGCAGCATGCGCTCGGATGAGACGTGCCGGAAGCTTCTTGAGGCGATTGCGGATCTCCCGCTGGGAGAGACACAGATCATGGAGGTCTGCGGGACCCATACCATGGCGATTGCCGAAGCGGGGATCCGAAGCCTGCTGCCGAAGCAGATCCGCCTGATTTCCGGGCCGGGCTGTCCGGTGTGCGTGACGCCGCCGGAAGACATCGACGCGGTGCTGGAACTGGCGATGGAGCCGGATGTGGTGCTCACCAGTTACGGCGATATGCTCCGCGTGCCGGGAAGCCGCCGGGGGGACAGCCTTATGAGGCGGCGTGCCCTCGGCGCAGATGTGCGGATTGTCTATTCCCCTGTTGACGCGGTGGAGATCGCCGCGCAGGAACCGGAAAAGCAGGTCGTCTTTCTGGGCGTCGGCTTTGAAACCACGGCGCCGGGAACCGCGGCGGCCCTGCTGACCGCGAAGGAGAGAGGGCTGAAGAACTTTACGGTGCTTTCCCTGCTCAAATCGGTGGAGCCGGCGCTTCGGGCGCTGATGGCGACGGAGGACTTCGCGGTGAGCGGCTTCCTGTGCCCGGGGCATGTGGCGACAATCATCGGCGAAGCGGGCTTCCGCTTCCTGCCGGAGGAGTACCGGATGCCGGGCGTCATCAGCGGCTTTGAGACGGAAGAGATCCTTACGGCGGTGTACCTGCTGCTCAGGCAGATTGCAGACGGAACACCGACCATCCAGAACGCCTATCCCAGAGCGGTGCGGCCGGAGGGCAATATCCTGGCCAAGCAGATGCTTCAGCGGGCCTTTACCCTGCAGCGTGCAAACTGGCGCGGCCTGGGAGAGATTCCGCAGAGCGGCTTTGCGCTGCGCGAAGAGCTTTCGGATTATGACGCGGCGAAACGGTTCCGGATTCATCCGGGGCAGGCAGTGCTGCAGAACGGCTGCCGCTGCGGCGAGGTGATCACGGGAAAGTTGCGTCCGCGGCAATGCCCGCTGTTTGAGAGAGTCTGTACGCCGGAAGATCCGGTGGGACCCTGCATGGTCTCCTCGGAGGGGGCCTGCGCGGCGGCGTACAAGTATCAGGAGATCTGATGGACGAGATTATTACACTGGATTACGGCAGCGGAGGAAAGAAGACCTCCCGCCTGATTGAACAATATATTCTGCCGGGGTTTTCGAACCCTGCGCTTGATGTGCTGGGCGACGGCGCCCTGATTCCCGGGAGCGGGACGCTGGCCTTCTCCACGGACAGCTTTGTGGTGGACCCGCTCTTTTTCCCGGGCGGCGACATCGGAAAGCTCGCGATCTGTGGAACGGTGAACGACATCGCCATGTGCGGCGCCGAGCCGAAGTTTCTCAGCTGTGCGCTGATCATCGAGGAAGGCCTCCCGATGCAGACCCTGGAGCGCGTGCTGCAGTCGATGCACGACGCGGCGAAAAAGGCCGGGGTCCAGATCGTCACCGGCGACACCAAGGTGGTGGACCGGGGAAGAGGCGACAAGCTCTATATCAACACCGCCGGCATCGGTTATCAGAAGCATGCACTTGCGGGCCTTGCGGCGGTGAGACCGGGGGACGCGGTGCTGGTTTCCGGAACCGTGGGCGACCACGGAACCGGCGTCATGCTGGCCCGCAGCGGCATGATGGAAGGAGAGATCCGCTCCGACTGCGCGGCGCTGAACGGACTGGCGGAGGCGATGCTCTCCTGCGGCGCGGCGGTGCGCATTCTGCGGGATCCGACCCGCGGAGGCCTGGCCACGACGCTCAACGAGTTCACCGAGGGGCAGAATTTCGGCATCGAGCTGGAAGAGGATGCCGTCCCCGTGCGGCCGGAGGTGCGCTCGGCCTGCGACCTGCTGGGCCTGGAGCCGATCTACTGCGCCAACGAAGGGAAACTCGTCTGCATCTGCGCCAAGGAAGACGCGGCACGCCTGCTGGAGACGATGAAGCAGGTCCCGGAGGGGCAGAACGCGGCCGTCATCGGCCGTGTGACCGAAGACGCGGCGGGGCGTGTGGTGATGCGCACAGCCTTGGGCGGCAGGAGAATCCTGCAGAAGCTTGCCGGCGCGCAGCTTCCGCGTATTTGTTAAAACCGGAGAAGTCAGGGTTTTGCCCTGTTCTCATAGATCAAAGCAATTCCATAGTATGGTCTGCAATCCGCCTCCGGCGGAGAGCGGAAGAAGGATTGGAGAGGTGATGAACTTGCAGGAGTACAAGAGGATTGACATCAGTAAAGATGAGATCCTGCCCCTCGCGGAAAGAATGAAGAAGGAGGGCAGATATCTCGTGATGATCCACGGCCTGATCAACAAGGACGGCCAGCCGGATGTGTCATGGGACTATGCCGTTGACCCGATCGTGGAGAGCTATCACGTGGTCGGCGAGACAAGCTTCCCCTCCATCGGAGAGATCTACTGCGAGGCCGCAACCTGGCCGGAGAGAGAGCTGAACGAGCTGTTCGGCTTCACCTTTGAAGGCCTGGATGTTTCCAAACGGCTCTTCCTGCCGGAGGACATGCTCGAGACCCAGGGCAAGGGCCAGATCATGGTCACTCCGCTGAAAGAACTGGTGGAGAAGAATCTCGGCAGTGCACAGCCGTCCGAGGAGGTGAAAGCATGAGTTATATCGTTCCTATCGGCCCGTACCATCCTGCGCTGGAGGAGCCGATCCATGCCAAGCTCTATACCGAGGGCGAGATGATCAAGGACGCCGAGGTCTTTGTCGGTTACAACCACCGCGGCATCGAGAAGCTGGCCACGGAGCGCAACGCGATCCAGACGCTGGTCCTGGTGGAGCGTGTGTGCGGCATCTGCTCGCACTCTCACGCGTTTACCTACGCGATGTGCGTGGAGGACCTAAACGGCATTGAAGCGCCGAAGCGCGGCGAGTACATCCGTGTGATCACCGCCGAGCTGGAGCGTCTGCACTCCCACTTCCTGTGGCTGGGCATCGCCTGCCATATCATCGGTCATGACAGCATGTTCATGCACATCTGGGATGAGCGTGAGATGGTCATGGACCTGCTGGAAGAGCTGACCGGCAACCGCGTCAACTACGCCATGTGCACCATCGGCGGCGCGCGCCGCGATGTGTCCGACGATCTGAGAAGAAGAATGCTGGAAGCCTGCGACAAGCTGAAGGCGCCTCTGGACCGGATCACGGAGATCGCCCTGACGGACAAGACCATCGCCATGCGCACCAAGGGCGTCGGCGTGCTGACCAGGGAAGATGCCCTGAAGCTCGGCGCCATCGGCCCGCATGCCCGTGCCTCCGGCGTGGACATAGACGTGCGGCGTGACGCCCCCTACAGTGCCTACGGCGACTTCGAGTTTGACATCCCCGTGGTGGACAGCGGCGACGTGTTCGCCCGCGTGGTGGTCCGTGCCCTCGAGTGCTATGAGAGCATCAAGATCATCCGCCAGGCGCTGGAGAATCTGCCGGAAGGCCCCATCAATCTCGGCAACAAGCTCCCGAAGATCAAAGCGGGACAGACGGTCAAGCGTCATGAAGCTCCGCGCGGACAGCTGAGCTATATGCTGGTCGGCAACGACAGCCTGAACAACTACCGCATCAGCATCCATGTCCCCAGCTTCAAGAACACCCCGACGGTGCCGCATATGCTGCGCAACAACACCGTGGCCGACGCGGGCCTGATCATCGCCAGCATCGACCCCTGCTTCAGCTGTCTGGACAGGTAATGCACGAACTGGCATTAACCGAAGGAATTCTCAGCATCGTCTCATCCGAGCAGAAAAAGAGCGGCTTTTCCCGCGTACTGGAGATCGACCTGTGCATCGGGGAGTACTCCGGCGTGATTCCGAGCTGCATTGAGGAATTCTTCCCGCTCGTGGCAAAGGAAACCGCGGCAGAAAACGCAAGACTCGTGATGAAGCCGGTGAAGGCCGCCTTTGAATGCCGGAGCTGCGGTTTTCGGGGACCTCTCGAAAAGCACGGGGCCTGCTGCCCGGATTGCGGCAGCACGGAGATCCGGATGACGGCCGGCCGGGAATTCTATGTGGAAAACCTGATTGTAGAATAGTAAGTTTTCAGTGAAAGGGGAGCTTAACCTTGCAAAAGACGAAATTTCCCGCAGTAGCGGCGACCTTTATCGTCTGTTTTGTCTTCTGGGTGCTTCTGGACTTTTCCTTTAAGGTAGAGGAGCTGATTGCCGGCGCGGTCGTCAGCCTGCTGGTGGCGCTGTTCAGCGCACGCTTCTTTATCCAGGAGGATGCCGGCTGGTTCTTCAACCCCTCGCATCTCTTCGCCATGATCGGCTTCTGGTTCTTCACCTTTGTCGGTGAACTCATCAAAGCCAACCTCAATATGGCGCGGATCTGCTTCGGCGGCTGCAAGGACATCAATCCGGGCATCGTGAAGGTCCCGACCGAGATGAAATCGGACTACGGTCTCGCGGCACTTTCCAACTCCATCACCCTGACGCCGGGCACCATCACCATGGAGGCCACGGAAGAGGACGGACAGAACTACCTCTATGTACACTGGATCAATGTCCAGGAGACCGATCCGGAGAAGGCCGGCGAGGCGATCAAGGGAACGCTGGAAAAAGGACTGAGGAGGGTATGGCAATGACAGATCTGCTGATATTTGCGATATTCTTCGCTCTGCTGGCGTTCATCTGTGTATACCGCCTGGTAAAAGGTCCTACGGCAGCGGATCGGATGGTCACCGGGGACAACGTGGACATTCTTCTGTGCTGCGCGATGATTCTCTTCTCGCTTTTCAGCGGGAGAGGCGTGTATCTGGACATCGCACTGATCTGCGCGCTGTTCGGCATTATCGATACCATCGCCGTGGGCAGGTATCTCGACAGGAAAGGGAGGTTTCACAATGCTGATTCGGATCATCATTGATCTCCTGATCGCGGTCGGGCTGGTGTTTGCGTGTGCCGGCACCATCGGCATTCTGAAGATGCCCGATCCCTTCAGCCGTATGCAGGCGGCCACCTGCATCTCCACGCTGGGCATGCTCGGCGTGGCGGTCGGCGGCGTGCTTTATGCCGCCGTGATCATGCACAGTGCCGGCGCGGCGATCAAAATCGCCGTGATCGCGCTGATGATCATGGTGACAAACCCGGTCGGCTCTCACGCGATTGCCAAGGGCGCCTACAGCCATGGCTACCGGCCGGAGAAGAAAATGGAAACAGACGATCTGGGGAGGGACTTCGATGAGTAATGTGATGATGATCCTGGACATCCTGATCGTTCTCGGACTGGTGGTTTCCGCCGTGATGGCAGTCCACTTCGAAAAACTCCTGAGCGCGGTGATTTCCCTCGGTGTGACCGGCCTCTTCGCGGCCGCGGCGTTCCTGCTGATGCACGCGCCGGACGTGGCCATCTCCGAGGCGGCCGTCGGCGCGGCGCTGACCCCGCTGATCTTCATCGTCGCTCTGATCAAGATTCGGGGAGGGGACGACAAATGAAGAAGTTTCTGACCTTTGTTTCGCTCGCGATGATCCTGTTTGCAGGCATCACGGCGGCATTTCAGCTGGCGGCCATGCCCCGCACCTATGAGGGACAGAACGCCACGGTCCCGGTGGCGGTGCTGCAGCAGAATCCGGAAGCCTATGACGACAGCACGGCGGACGGCGCGGCGGCGGCCATCGTGCAGCAGAACCTGGCGAAAAGCCATGCGGTCAACGACGTGACCTCCATCGTCTTCGACTTCCGTGGTTACGACACCATGGGCGAGGCCTTTATCCTGATCACGGCCGTGGCCGGTTCCGCGGTGATCCTCTTTACCAAGAAAGCCGGAAAGGAGGAGACAAAGGATGAAGAATGAAAACATTCAGATCCGCCACGTGGTCGGACACAGTCTGAACCTTGTTTTCCCCCTGACGATGGTCTACATGTGCTACATCATTCTGCACGGCCATCTGTCTCCCGGCGGCGGCTTCCAGGGCGGCGTGCTGATTGTCGGTGTGTTCCTGATGATTTACTTTGCCAACGGCTATCAGGCCACCGCCAAAGCGATCAGCTTCAATCTCCTGCACGATGCAGAGGGTGTGGCTTCGGTGGCCTATGTGGCGCTGGCCATGATGGGCATCGCCGCCGGCGCCCAGTTCTGTGAGAACATCCTCTACACCCACGGCAACATCGGCGACCTGTACAGCTCGGGCACCATCTTCTGGATGAACCTGGTCGTCGGCATTAAGGTCATGACCGGTATCGGCTCCATCACGCTGCTGATGCTCGGCATCGTGAACCAGAAAAACTGAGAAATGAGGTGAGCTGAATGATTTTGATAAACTATCTGGCCTCATTCTTTCTGATCACGCTTGGCCTGTACTGCATTGTGACCAAGCATGACCTGCTGAAATCCGTGATCGGACTTTCGATCATGGACTACGGTGTGAACCTCCTGATCATCTCCATCGGCTTCAACCCCGGCGGCACCGCCCCGATCTACAGCTTCGGCGAGCTGCGTCCGGAGAGCTTCTTTGTGGATCCGATCCCCCAGGCGCTTACCCTGACCAGCATCGTCATCGGCGCCTGCACCACGGCCATGAGCCTTGCCCTGGTGATCAAGATCCGTGAGATGTACGGCACCACCGATACCACACAGATAAGGAGGCTGAGAGGATGAGTATCCAACACTTCCCGATCTGTGCGATCATGGCGTATTTCCTCGGCGCGTTCCTGATTGTCATCTTCGGCAAGAACCGCGCCCTGCGCAACGTCTTCGGCTTCCTTGCCACGGCCACACCGCTCTGCCTGCTGGCCGCGCTGGTCAAGCCCATCATGCTGGGCTCTGACGTCATCGCCTACTGGATGGGCAACCGCGTCCCCGCCGGCGGCTATGCCATCGGCATCGCCCTGGAAGTGGACGCAATGGGCCTGTTCTTCGGCCTCCTGATTGCGACGGCGGTTTTCGTCGCCATGCTCTATTCCTTCAGCTATATGAGCCATGACGACAATGAGCCGCAGTACTACACCCTGTTCCTGATGCTCTGCGGCGGCGTAATGGGCTTTGTGCTCTCGGGCGATCTCTTCAACATGTTCATCATGATCGAGATCCTGACCTTCGCCGCGGTGGCGCTCACCGCCTTCCGCAACACCGCCAACGGCGCGCTGGAAGCGGCGTTCAAGTACCTGGTGGTCGGCTGCATCGGCTCAAGCTGCATCCTGGCCGGCACCATCATGCTCTATGCCCAGGCACACACCCTGAACTTCGCTCAGCTGGCAGCTTTCCTGCCCGGACATCTGAACCGGGCGACGATCATCGCCTATGCGATGCTCTTCATCGGCTTCTGCACCAAGGCCTTCATCGTCCCGTTCCATCCGCTGGCGGCGGATGCCCACGGCGCGGCCCCGGCTCCGGTGTCGGTGCTGATCTCCGGTGTTCTGACCAAGAGCGGTCTCTACGGTATCATCCGTCTGACCTACATCCTCTTCCGTGTCATGAACCTCGGCACAGTCCAGTTCTGGCTGGTCTTCCTCGGCTCGGTCAGCATGTTCGTCTGCGTGACGATGGCCCTGGCACAGCACGACTTCAAGCGTCTGCTGGCCTTCCACTCCATCTCCCAGATCGGCTATGTCCTGACGGCCGCCGGCCTTGCCACCGCGCTGGGCGTTTCCTCCGGCCTCTACCACGCCATGAACCACACGCTGTTCAAGGGCCTGCTGTTCCTTTGCGCCGGTGCTGTCCTGCATGAGACGGGCACCACCGACCTCGGAAAACTGGGCGGCCTGTCCAAGAAGATGCCCCATACCACGATCCTCTTCCTGGTCGGCGCCTTCTCCATCAGCGGCGTCCCGCCGTTCAACGGCTTTGCCTCCAAGTGGCTGATTTATCAGGCCACCTATCAGAAGGCGGTCGAGAGCGGCAACATCGGTTTCCTGATGTGCACGATTGTCGCCCTGGTCACCAGTACCCTGACCCTGGCCTCCTTCGTGAAGGTTACCCAGTCCGTCTTCTTCGGACAGCTTCCGAAGGAGTATGAAAACGTCGAAGAAGTTTCCGTCGGCATGCGTCTGGCCATGGGCATTCTGGCCCTGCTCTGCATCCTGACGGGTCTCTTCCCGGGCTTCGTCACCACCTATCTGACCGAGCCCGCCGCCCGTGCCGTCTTCGGCGCCAACGCCTATATCAACGCCATGATGGGCACCGGGTATGCACAGGGCTTCGGCCTG
>Ga0326514_10000931_pt1 | contig 19259 bp, 27 predicted proteins | sample 3_2548_0518_D_FD_203653 | JGI IMG/M metagenome (GOLD analysis project Ga0326514, IMG submission 203653) | Bovine rumen microbial communities from UC Davis, California, United States - 3_2548_0518 | ecosystem: Host-associated > Mammals > Digestive system > Stomach > Rumen | place: USA... | reverse complement strand
TTTATATTTTTCTCCGGAAAGGAAAGACATGATAGACGACCTGGTTCGAAGTGAGATAAGCAGGGTTACAGGTGAAAACCAGCCACAGACAAGACCGATCAAGAAGGTTAACGGCTTTGTATCGAATCCGAAAAAATCCCCGATGAGAAAATTCGCAGATGTTTTCATTGCGGAGGATTTAGGAACGGTTAAAGAGTCGCTGGTTCAGGAGCTCATTGTCCCCACGATCCGTAACTTCATTGTTGATATTTTGGTTGGCGGTGTCGAAAAGCTCTTTCTTGGTGAAGGAAGAAGCAGAGGATACTCGGAGCGGACGTTTACAAACAGCCTCGTGAGGTCAATTACTACGACGCCATATAACGACTACTCAGCTAAAAGCAGACAGCCGACACAGAGCGAACGTGTTCCGAGATTTTCGTTCCGTGACGTTGTGATGAGAGATAGAGCTTCGGCTCAGGATCTCTTAGACACGCTCAGACATGCGATCGCTACGTACGGAAACGTATCAGTAGCAGAGCTTTACGACGCATTAGACTGCACAGAAGAGGCCGGAGCAGATTACATGGACAATAAATGGGGTTGGACAAACCTCGACAATGTCCCGATTAAGCGGGTTGCTAGTGGCTACTGGCTCGATTTGCCGAAGCCGGTATCACTTAAATGAAAGGAGAAAACATGAGAAGAGAAGTGAGGATGGCGATTGATATTTTCTGTGTGGGTGTATCAATCTGCTCTGCAGCGTATGCATACCTGTCCGGAAAGAGACTTAAGAAGGTGTGTGAGAAACTCGATAAGGCGGTTGACGACATCGCCGATTCCGACTTCGAAGTTGATATTTCAACAGAGCTCGTGAATGAGGCAGTAGAAAGCGAAGTAAAGGAGGAAGCTCAGTACGTCGTAGCTAGAGTTGCTAAAGAGACCAGCAACGAGATTGCAAAGAGCTTTAAGGCCCAGATCGAGACTGAGATCAACAAACAGTACGATGACATTAAGGGTGAAGTGACCCGGCAGGTCAAAGACAGAGTCGGGCGGATTGATCTGAGTGACGTTAAGAAGCGTGTAATCGCAGACGCCACTCAGGAAGCAGCAGAAAAGTTTCACGACGAATTAGAAAACGTCTTGGATAAGTTCAACAATAATCTCGAGTCGGTCGGCAAGATCTATACCTCGATCGAAAAGAAGTTCAGCGACCACTGATATTTGCTATGGAAAGAATTGAGAAAGCGAAAGGAGAAAACAATGGGTATCAAAACAGCAATTGTTAGCACAGTTGGCAAAATCACATTCTGGGGCAAGGATCACAGTCCGGAGATTCTGCTCGCAATGGGCGGACTTTCGATGATCGGTAGCGTTATTACTGCCTGCAAAGGAACACTTAAGTTCCAGAAAGTGATCGAGAAGCACAATGAGCGCCTTGACAAGCTCAAACTGATTGAGGAGAAGCAGGCGAACGGCACAGCAGGGGAGAACGCTGATATTGACGTGAAACAGTATCGCAAAAGCGTGTATCTTGACACCGTATGGCAGGGCGTAAAGTGTTACGCACCGACTTTGCTTCTTATGATCGGTGGTTTCACGTGCTTCCTTGGCGCTCACGGCATCGTTAAGAAGAGATTTATATCTATGGCAGCAGCGTATGCCGGAGTTCTTAAGGACAAAGAGCACCTTGAAGAGGAGATCGTGAAGGAGTTTGGAGAAGATAAACTCTCCGAACTTAAAGGAGAGAAGGCTTCCTCTGATGTTTTTGAAACTACAGAGGACGGAGAAGTCAAAGAGGTAGAAGGTGAAAAAGTAACTTACTCGACTTACGCTAAATTCTTTGACGAGTCTAATCCTAACTGGGAGAAGAACCCGGAGAGTAACAGAACGTTTCTTCAGCTTAAGCAGAACTTTGCCAATCACAGACTGCAGACTCGTGGATATTTGTTCTTAAACGAGGTCTATGAGATGCTCGAAATGGAGAAAACTCAGGCCGGTCAGATCATGGGCTGGGTTTACTATAAAGATCCGGCATATGCTAAAGCCATGGGGTCAAGTAATTATGTCGATTTTGGCATCTTTAACAAAGAAAGCGTTGCCGCAAGGAACTTTGTCAATGGAACCGAGAGATCCATTCTGCTCGACTTCAACGTCGATGCGAAGCCGGTTCTTGGCAGAGCAGGACTTGCAAGCGCATAAGGAGATTAAATGCTGTTATTCATCTTAAGCTGCCTTATATTTTGGGCAGTAATTAAATTGGTCTTAGCTATCAGTATTGGTCTTGCACAGATCCTGATAGCTGGGATCGTTTTGACGATACTGTATAACGTTTTCACATCCATTTTATAGGAGAAAACCATGTTTAACAATTTAATAAAGGTTTTGGCTATCTTCGCTGCCGGGGCTATCAGTGGTTCTGGCATTACTTATATTCTCGTGAAGAAGAAGTTCGAGAAGAAGGCAGATGACGAGATCGCAGAAATGAAGGAATACTACGATCATCACGCGCTGACCTACGAAGAACTCGTTAAAAGAGGACACATTGCAGATGAGCCTAAAGAAGAGAAAAAAGATGAAGATATTCCTCAGAGTTACCAGTCTAGTGCCCCGAAAGAGGGTAAACTTGTCCGTGGTGGAGTCAAGAAAGCGGTTCCGATTGACTACACCGTCTTCTACAGACCGGAAGACGATACGGATCCGGCTGAATCCGAGCACCCAAGGGATGATGACGAGGAAACACAAAAAGAATACCAGGGATCGGTCCTGACTAAGGAGCACCAGCAGGCAAAGCACCGTGAACCGAGGATCATTAAACATTCTGACTTCGGGTCAGAGCCGCACTATACAACGCAGACGCTAATCTATTACACCGAAGATGATATTTTGACTCTTGGCGAAGATCAAAGCGAGGAAGAAGTTGCCGACTTTGACGAGATTGAGTCCATGATCGGTGATGCTCTTACGAAGTACGGTTTCATTGACAACGATGAGGACCACATTTACGTGAGAAACGATCAGCGCTGCTGTGATTATGAGATCGTGAAAGTCTTCGGTAGCTTCTACGACGGCCATCCCGAGTAAAAGAAAGGACTAGGATGGATCGAGAAAGATATTTTAAGTATTTGGTAAGCAAGATTAGCCCATACCGGTTCGTAGACGCCAGGGACTATAGCAGTTTGCTTAAGTTCCTTTTTGATCATGAATTTGTATGGAGCAATCGAACAGAAACAGATGCAAACAGGGCGGACGATGGTATCAGACTCCGCCTTTTATATTTGCAGGATGAGAAAAAGCTACGCTCTACAGGCGCCATGCGTCTGCCGTGCAGCATCTTGGAGATGATGGTAGCTCTATCAATTCGGATTGATAGTGACATTATGGGCGAAGCTGGTGAGAACAATACCGGAAAGTGGTTCTGGGAAATGATCGCTAACTTAGGACTAGCCGACATGACCAACTCAATGTACGACGAAGGCAAGGTCGTTAGCATTATCGAGACATGGCTTGGCAGAACTTATAAAAGAAACGGCAGTGGAGGAGCATTCCCGCTAAAGAGAACAAGAGTAGATCAAAGGAAAGTGCCTATCTGGGATCAGATGGGCGAGTACCTCGTTGAGAACTATTGATATTTGGTGTTGAAAGAAGAAAACATGCTTAATAAAATTAAGAACTTTTATAGTCGTAACTGCAGGAAGATTGTCGACATTGTATCCGCAGTGGGTCTCGGACTTGGACTTACTTTTGTCGGTTACTGTGTGGGCTACAACCAGGGCTCAACCGATATGCTCATTGACATTGTGAAGAAAAATGAGGTAGTCCACATCTGAAAGGAGAAAACATGGTTGATTTCATAAAAACGATCCGGTGGAGAAATTTGAAAAACAAAATAAAGAAAAGAAAAAAGACCGATCCGGAGCAGGCGGAAATTGATCTGTCTATGATGGCTGCGATTGAGAACGTTCATGACGCTATTGAAATGAACACGATGGCTCTTAAGAAGATCAACGACTATTTATATTCTTCGATAACACCCATACTGTTTCAGATGATGAAGAATCCTGACTTTTTGAAAGACCCTGAGATCAAAAAGGGACTTCAGAAAGTGATGCCACCGGATATTTTCGAGATGTACTACGGCAAGGAGGAAGAAGATGATATCTCTGGAGATTGAAGAGTATTGTCAGGACTGTGACATGTTCGAAGCGGAGGAGCATAGACTTGTCACAGAGGATTTTAGCTGCGAGAGACATGCGCATACCACAGTCCGCTGCAAATATGACGGGCGGTGTAGGCGTATTTATAATTTCTTGAAAGGAGAAACAAAAAATGATCTCAATAAATCTAAATGAGATCGCCGGATGGGGATCAGCAATCCTTGGAATGCGTAATCCCATGAGCTCGTGGGACAAGAGCGATTCTGGACTTGCTAGCCTTGAGACTTTTATTCGTGATGGTATTGATTTTAAGATTGGTCCTAACGATCTCAAACTGGCTAGAAAGCTTGCTCTTGCAGGAACAGATCACGCTAAGTACCGCAGGATGATCGTAGTTTGGGCTGATATTAAGGCACCACTGTATTTCTGGCCGCAGCTTGACGCTTATAAAGTTGGTACTGTAAGAAACAGCTGTAGTTTCATGCACAGAGGAACTGCAAAGCCATACACGGTTAACGACTTTAGTTTCAACGATGACCGTATCTACGAAATACTTAGCCCGCTTCCACAAAAAGAGTATGAATTACATTTTCCGTATGAAACTGACGAATACAAAACGTACACAGCCGAGAATGGCAGAACGTACCGAGTCTATAAAAACGGAAAAGTAATAAGAGAAGCGTTCGAGTACACCGACACTTACGGTACGGGACGAACCAGAGCGTTTGAAGATGCACCAGCAACCATGTGGAAAAATGCTCAAGGGTACACCGTTGTAAAACTCTCTGGTCGCGCTCAAAACTGCGTCTCGTTGCACAGACTTGTTGCTTCATTGTGGTGTCCTCGGCCAGAAGGCGCAACACAAGTTAACCACATTAATGGTGACAAAGGCGATAACTCTGCAGAAAACCTTGAGTGGGTTACACCGAAGGAAAACATGCAGAAAGCATCAGAAACTGGTTTGACAAGCAACGTTAGCAGTCTTCATGCAGCTTATACTAAATGGAAACGGTTTTGTCAGTCAATACCGTTAAATAAGAGATCTAGCTTTTATATTGATGCAACAATCAACGGCATGACAAGCGCCGAGTTAAGTAATGTTTACGGAATAACGCCGGAAAGAGCTAACTGTATGCGATACGAAATGAAGCATTCTGAACATGAAGATTTATTTCAGTATGCATACACGTGGGAATGCCTGCTAAAACAGTTAAATTCAATGCGAGAGGAATACAATGAGACCAAAGATCCAAGATTGTTTACTGCAATTAGGGAACTCATGCCTCAGGGATATCTGCAGACGTCGATGCTCATGCTGAACTACGAGGTCCTGGCTAACATCTACAAGTCTCGCCGGAATCACAAGCTTGACGAGTGGCGAGAGTTCTGCAAGTGGATCGAGGGGCTTCCGTATGCAGCCGACATTATATTTCCCTGGAAGGATGAAAAAGAAAAAGACACATAAGAATGGAGGTGAGTCAATGAATGCTGGACTTCCTTGACTTTGATATTTCTTTCCCAAAGCTTGGTTCTATTGTTCTTAAACCGGACTTTAGAACCGACATTGATTCACAGGATCTTATGATTCGTGGAGGTGACTTTTATGCCGTCTGGGATGAAAACAAAGGCTTCTGGTCGACATCAGAACGGACGGCGATAAGACTTATTGACAAAGAGCTTACAAAAAAGGGCGATGAACTTAAAGAAAAGTTTCCGGAGAGCGTCATCAAAGTGCATTTTATGAAAAGTGCAAGATCCGGGTCGCTTGATACATGGCATAAGTATGTACAGAAGCAGGTGCGTGACTCTTATACGGCGCTTGACGAGAAAATTATATTCTCAAACACTAACGTAACCAAGAAGGACTACGCTTCAAAGGCTCTTCCTTATCCACTTGAGAAGGGGTCTATTGCTGCGTATGAGGAGCTTGTTGGCACTTTATATTCTCCGGAAGAGAGGACAAAGTTCGAATGGGCCATTGGAGCTATTATTAGCGGCGATGCAAAGCACATTCAAAAGTTCGAGGTGTTCTACGGATCAGCAGGAACAGGAAAGTCGACCGTGCTTAACATTATTCAGTGGTTATTTGACGGGTATACCTCGGTGTTCAATGCAAAAGAGCTGGCCAGCGCAAACAATGCATTTGCACTCGAGTCATTTAAGTCAAATCCTCTGGTTAGTATTCAGCACGATGGTGACCTCAGTAAAATTGAGGATAATACGAAGCTTAACTCCATCGTTTCTCACGAGCGAATGGAGGTAAACGCCAAGTATACCAAGATCTATACCGCCAAGTTCAACACTTTTCTGTTTATGGGTACCAATAAACCGGTGAAGATTACAGAAGCGAAAAGCGGAATCTTAAGAAGACTCATTGATATTCAGCCGACCGGAGAAAAAGTTACCTACAGTAAGTACAAAGAGCTTATTAATCAGGTTAAGTTCGAGCTCGGAGCCATTGCGTACCATTGTCTTGAGGTTTATAAGGACTTAGGCGAGAGTTACTATGACACTTATACGCCAACTGAGATGATGGCAGCCACGAACGACTTTTATGACTTCGTTTCGTACTATTATAAACAGTTTAAGAAGGCTGATAAGATGGACCTTTCTCGTGGATGGGCACTTTACAAGGAGTATTGTGACTTTGCAAATGCCTATGCTACGTCATTTAGGATATTTCAGACCGAAATGAAGAACTACTTTAAGGAATACGACGAAGAAGAGCGGACATTCAAAGGCTTTAGATCTGAAAAATTCCGGGTGAAGTTCAAAGGAGAGAAGGAATCAGAGAAAAAAGCTGAGGATTCGTGGCTGATATTTACCGAGCAAGAGTCAATCTTCGATGAGCTGTTCGCAAACTGGCCCGCTCAATACGCAAAAGAAGACGGGACTCCTGAAAAAAGTTGGAAACATGTAACTACGGTTTTAAGAGACCTCGATACAAGTAAACTACACTATGTAAATCCGCCGGGTGAGACAAAACTTATCATGGCGGACTTTGATGTTAAAGATGGAGAAGGCAAAAAGGATCCTAAGAAGAACTTAGAAGCTGCTAGAAAGTGGCCTAAGACTTACGGGGAACTTAGTAGATCCGGTGCCGGTATCCATCTTTATTACTTTTATGACGGAGATGTAAGTAAGCTGTCACGGATATTTGACGTAGACATCGAAATTAAGGTGTTTACTGGTAATGCGTCGATTAGAAGACAGCTTAGTAAGTGTAACAATCTCCCGATCGCAACAATAAATACCGGTTTGCCGTTGAAAGGAGAGGCAAAAATGGTTAATTGGGACGGAATTAAGTCAGAAAAAATGCTCCGGACCATGATCATACGTAATCTCCATAAAGAGTACCATCCAGACACGACATCTTCGGTCGACTATATTAAGCATTTACTCGATCAGATGTACGAATCAGGAAAGCCGTATGACGTGTCCGACATGCAGCAGAGGGTATTAAACTTCGCACTGAACTCGACGCATCAGTCAGATCGGTGCCTTAATACCGTAAGTCAGATGAAATTTAAGTCTGAAGAGCCTGAGAGTAAAGATGAGAGCATTGATATTTCGGATGAGGAAGAGAAGTATGAAGACGAGCGGTTAGTTTTCTTTGACTGCGAGGTCTATTCTAACTTCTTCTGCATCGTATGGAAGTATGCTGGATCACCGTCATGCGTTCATATGGTCAATCCTGCTCCGGAAGATGTTGAAAAGCTCTTTCACTACAAGCTCGTAGGCTTTAACTGTAGGGGATACGACAATCACATACTTTACGCGGCATCCCTTGGATATTCTAATGAGCAGCTCTATGACCTCTCGCAGCAGATGATCAACTATCATAGAGGCTTCTTCTCACAGGCTTATGACTTATCGTACACGGATGTATATGACTTTAGCACAGAGAAGATGGGTCTTAAGAAGTGGGAGATTAAGCTTGATATTCATCATCAGGAAATGGGCATTCCGTGGGACCAGCCAGTTCCCGAAGACATGATGGACAAGGTCGTAGAGTACTGTGAGAACGATGTAAGAGCTACAGAAGCTGTCTTTAATGCAAGAAAAGACGACTTTACGGCTCGTGAGATTCAGGTAGACCTTGTTAAGCTGCTTCACGAAGAAACGAAAGGAGAGGAGTTGATTGCTGCATGATTAAGGTATCTGTTAACGATACGACCAATACCCTCTCTAAGAGAATTATATTTGGGAGCAACAAAACACCTCAAAGCGAATTTAACTATCGAAACATGGCTCTTCCCGTTGGGTCCGACCAGTATGAGGAATACGTAAAGAAGTTCGGAGAGGACTATAAGTTCAGGGTGTTCGATGCTGAAGGACTGCCTCAGTACAGAGATTATATTCCAGGTGAGGTTCTTCCTGAAGGCTGGTCGATTCTGCCATTTTTCCCGGGGTATGAATTCGGGTTTTCAAAGAGGTCCGAATACTACAACGAGGAAGTGACAGAACGCGTTGGCCTTGGAAAGAGCTTATATTTGGGAGAAGTGATCGGAGAAGGAGGAAGAGTTTACTCAGAGCCTGGAATGTATGCTTGGGTGTGGGACGGAGACATCTCGTCTCAGCACCCGCATTCTATTATTGCCGAGAGACTTTTCGGGCCAAGGTATACAAAGATATTTGAGGGAATCGTTAAGTGTAGAGTCGCAATTAAACATAAGGACTTTGAGACGGCAGGAAACCTGCTTAACGGCGCTTTAAAGCCCTATTTGAGTAGCGAAGGTGCTGCAGGCTTAGCCCAAGCGTTAAAGATCGTTATTAACTCGATTTACGGGCTTACAAAGGCTGGTTTTAAGAACGAATTTAGAGACGATCGTAACGAAGATAACATCGTGGCTAAGCGAGGCGCTCTGTTCATGACTCTTTTAAAGAGAGAAGTTCAGAAAAGGGGCTATCAGGTCTGCCACATTAAGACCGACTCGATCAAGATCCCCAACGCTACGGACGAGATCAAGGACTTCGTAATTAAGTTCGGTAGAGAATACGGATACGAGTTCGAAACTGAGGGCGTATTCGTGAAATTCTGTCTTCTTAATGATGCTGCTTATATTGCCAAGACCGAGGACGGCCAGTACATCGCTAAGGCGTCACAGTTCAACGAGAGCAAGTCTCCATTTGTGTATAAGACGCTCTTTAGTAAGGAGCCTATTCTGTTTAAAGACATGTGCGAAACTATGAGCGTGCAGCAGGGAGCTTTATATTTGGACATGAACGAGGACTTAGGAGAGCCGGTTGATGACGAACTCGATAAAGCGATCAAGAAACTTAAAAAGATGGTAGACAAACAGGCAGAGAGATCAGCTATTAGTGAGCAGGAGATGCTTGTTGAGAGGCTTTCTGATGAAGCACCGACTCATCACGACCTGCAGTTCGTAGGAAGAGTTGGCCTGTTTACTCCGATTGTTAAAGGAGGTGGCGGCGGAGTATTATACCGGGTTCAGGATGGCAAGAGATATGCTGCGACTGGTACAACCGGTTACAGATGGTTAGAGGCAGAGAACGTCTTAGCATATGGTAAAGAGAACCTCATCGATAAGAGCTATTATATTTCAAAAGTAAACGAGGCAATCGATGACATCAACGCTGTTTGCAAGGACGAAGATCGCAGCTATGACTGGTTCGTATCTGACATAATGCCGCCAAAGCCGCTTCCTGAGTTTATGAATCTGCCAGAAACAGACGAAGAGGAGGTGGAATTACCGTGGGATCCAATAGAACCGAAGAAGAAGAAGGGCTCGTAAGAAAGGAGAAAATGATCGAGGCTGCTAAAAGAGAGCGGCCTCATATCTCAACGAGCACCTATTTATATTTATTAGACTTTATTAAAAGTCTACCGATTGAGGAGGATGATGGAAAGTGATTGACTTCGAAGCGCGACAATTGATATTTCAAAGACAAACGTTAACAAATCAGATGAACATTTACAATCTGCTCTCGTCACTGATTGAGGATGACGAACTTAAGAGACTCTCGCTTAAGGCTGCAGCAGAGACAAAGGCGATCATTAAGATTATTGATAAGGAGATTGAGGAGTATGGCGAAGATAGCGACGGATCTGAAGCAGGATCTGGTGAACAGTCCTAACCATTACACGTTTGGAAGGAAGTATGAACCCAAAGATGTGATTCGTGACTGGGGACTTAACTACAACTTAGGATGCGTTGTTAAGTACATCTCCCGTGCTGGAAGGAAGGATGATATTCTTTTAGACCTCTATAAGGCTAGGAAGTACTTGGAGTTTGAGATCGAAGCAATTGCTAAGGAGAGAGAAACGGCTGACAATTTGACCATGGACGGAGATGGCATGATAATTAACGCGGATCAGATCAATACTGGTGAACTCCCTGATCCTGAAATGACTGATCTTGAGAAGTTTTTAGGAGGGAAGGTGGTCGAGCGTGATGTTACACGATAAACCTCCGCTCTTTAGCGACTATTACTATGAGGTTCATGATTTGGAAAGTCGCAGTGTTGCCGGGTACATTGTTGACGAGGAGCTGGCAAAAGATCTGCAGAGAGATGCTAGATATTTTGTAGTTGAGATTGAAAGGAGAAAGAAATGAAACTGGTAGAAAGAAAGAACAAATTAACCGACGGATTTGGCATTTACCTTGAGGAGATTACTCAGGATGATATTTGCTACTCGAACATGGAGGGAAGACCCAATACTCGTAGTCCTTACTACGATCCTAATAAGAAGCCGGCTCACTATATCACGCTGTGGTTTAGAGAGTATGTGGACGAAGATATGGAGATCCTTAAGGCATTCCAGGACGTTCATGTGGTAATTAACGGGCCTAGATCCGAGTATGATATTATCATGAAGTCCAAATCGGAGAGTCAGTACATCAAGCAGATGCAGGAAGAGCTGATGCAGAATAAGAAGCTGGCAAACGAGCTCCAGCAGAGATTTAAGTATTCTGTACAGTTCAAGGCGTATCCGGGAACCAGAAATGTACGCAGGGTAGATCGTCAGACCGGCGTAGAGTATTATGAAGAAGTCGAGAAGCCCAGAGTCATGATGAGAACACAGAGTGGACCGTCCATTAGCGTCGCTCAGAAGAGCTTTAACCTGATTGACTCTGCCCGGATCGCTGAGATGAACTTTAAGTTCCATCTGTATCAGTGGGATGAGAGAAAGCCTGACTGCATTCCGGTAATCGATGAGCTGTTCATCGTAACTCAGGAGAGAGACGTGTACGAAGAGGACGATTACTTAGAGAGACGCATGAACGAAAAGTACGGAGCTCCCATGGAAGCAGCTGAGGAAGAGGCACCATTCTAATTATATTTTTTGTAGCGATTGTTTACGGCTTTAAAATTTGGCCCGGGGTTAATTCTCCGGGTCTTTTTATGGAGGAAAGTAATGAACTATACAGTGCTGTTTATAATTATGGCGGCCATATTCTTAGCGGCCATTTGGTTTATTTATACAGATATTATGGCAATCAGGGAAGAAATAAAAACCATTCACCAGCTCGACATGAAACTTATACAGAAACTTCACGATTCGAATTGCACTATGGATCAAGGATGGAAAACAGCGATTGAGGGGTGGAATAAAACTCTTGCCAGTTGGGAGAATACGGTTGAACTTAACGGTGATATTTTAGAAGAATTGAAGAAAGTCATAGAAAGGATAGAGTGAGCAATGTTAACAGCTCTTTATATTTTAGGGATCATAGTAACATTTGTGCTGTTTAGCATGTATGAGGAGCCGACGAAACCTGACGAATCGGTTGCTTATCTTTTGGCTTCTATTTTGTGGCCGGCAATTATAACTATCTGTGGCGTGATGGCGTTTCTTAATATCGTAGGTCATGGGTTGCTGTTTCTTATAGGGTTCGTAAGCGCATTTCACATAAGAAAGGATCGATAATGGGCGTACTTATATTTGTGGCAGGTCTCTTTGTAGGTAGTTTAATCGGTGTATTTACCATGGCAATCGTGGCTGCCAGCAGAGACGACTAAGCAGTGAAAGGAGAAGAGGTATGGGAGAAAAGAAAGAAGTTTCTGAACTGATCGTCGATGTGATGAACGGTTACTCGTCATATATGTCGTCATTATTGTCGCTGATTGGCAAGTTGCAAAACGAAATCGAACAGCTTAAGTTTGATATTTCGGTGATTCGTGCTGACTATGAGCTGTGCCAGAAGCCGAGTTCGGGGATGGCCATACAGGATCCTTGCTTAAATGATTCCGGTCGGTAAGCCTAAAACCGGTCGTCCTAAGAAAGGCAGTTACAGAGAAGGGAGAGATCATAAGCTGTGCATTCGGGTGGATAAGGCTACTTTGTGTAAGCTTGATATTCTCTCGAAGCACTACGGAATCACAAAAAGTGACTATCTGATTAGTGAAATTGACATGGCTTTTGAGAGGATTAATGGATATCCAAAATAATTATGAGTATCTGTAAATCGAGACTGAAAATGGCGTCGCATAAAAAATATGTAAAAACCTCGATTTTTGTGTACCCATAATTAATTATGAGTATCTGTAATGTGAACCCCGAAAAACGTGTCAACCATGCGGGTTTGCGGGTTTCAAAAGTATTTTTGAGTATATTGAGTATATATAATTCAAAAAGTTTTTCAAAAAAAATTTATTTTAAAAAAGTTTTTGACTTTCAGATACTCAAAATTCTGAGGGTTTAAAAACGACCAAATGCAACATGTAAATTATGCGAATTTGTGAAAGGAGACGCAATGGCAAAAAAAGGAAGACCTCCAGCAAATAAAACAACACGAAAAATGGGGCATCTTGTTCGCGTTAATCCTAGTGAATGGGCTGATTGGGTTGAGTGCGCTGATGAAGACGGAAAGAGCATGAGCCAGTTAGTTCGCGACTTGGTACAGAAAAGGTTGGCGGAACAGGCAGAAGAACGCAAAGAAAGGAGACAAGCACGAGAAGACTGGTATCGTGAGCGCGGCTATATAACTCCGGAAGAGCGTTTCGAGACAGAAGAGCCTTACGATATCGAGAAAAGATATTACGAATCGTTTAACGATGACGAGTAAAGGAGCAACGATGAAAGAGGAAAACAAGGAATTGCTCAACACGATTATTGAGATCATAAGGAACCGGACAATTGAGATACCGTCAGTTCCTGGATGTGACTTTCCTGCTTGGGCTAAAGGCTACATGCAGTGCCAGAATGATATTTTAAAGCTCATTTCTGTAATGCGTGGTGATGACTGATGGCTATCTCGCTTTACGATCATCAGATTGAAGCCATAAAGAAAATGAAGAACGGCTGCATCTTAGTAGGCGGTGTTGGAACGGGCAAGTCTCGAACAGCACTTGCCTACTATTATATTTTCGTCTGCCAAGGAAAGATGAAGGTAAACGGAAAAGGATCGACTTCACCTATGAGAGAGCCTCGAGATCTTTACATCATCACTACCGCTAAGAAGAGAGACTCTCTTGAATGGGACGAAGAAGTCAGTTGGTTTAATACGACTAACGTCAAAGTAACCATCGACTCTTGGAATAACATCAAGAAGTACGAGAAAGTGTATGGAGCCTTCTTTATATTTGACGAGCAGAGAGTTGTTGGATACGGTGCTTGGACAAAGGCGTTCCTTAACATTGCAAGAAAGAACAAGTGGGTTTTGCTTTCTGCAACGCCTGGCGATACCTGGAGCGATTATATTCCAGTATTCATTGCTAACGGGTTTTATAAGAACAAAACAGAGTTTACAAGACAGCATTGTGTCTTTAGCAGGTTCGCCAAGTATCCGAAGATTGAGCAATACATCGATCAGGGAATTCTGATTAGGCACAGGAATGATATTTTGGTGACTATGGAATTTGAAAGGCAAACGGTTCCTCACCGAATTATGGTTCCTTGTGAATATGACAAGCTGCTTTATAGGACGGTATGGCGAGATCGTTGGGATCCATATGACAAGTGTCCTATTGAGGAGACCGGTAAACTGTTTTACTTACTTAGAAAGGTGGTGAATAGTGATAAAAGCAGAGCGAGGGCCGTAATTGATATTTGTAGTGAACACAAGAAGGTAATCGTCTTTTACAACTACACCTACGAACTGAACATCTTACGTGATCTGTTTAAAGAACTTGGTTTTACGATTGGCGAGTGGAATGGCGAGGTTCATTCTGATGTACCTTCAGGAGATTGCTGGGCTTACCTTGTGCAGTACAGCGCCGGGTGTGAAGGATGGAACTGCATAACTACAGACACAATTATATTTTACTCGCAGTCCTACTCTTACAGAATGACAGCTCAGGCAGAAGGTAGGATTGACAGACTTAACACGACTTTTAAAGACTTGCATTATTACAAGCTTAGAAGTAGAGCACCTATTGACTTGGCTATTTACAAAGCACTTAGCCAGAAGAAGAACTTTAATGAAAGGAGTTTTGTAGGGAGATGAAAACGTAGCGTTTTGAAGAAACTTGTTGTATAATCACCTCACAAGCTATTATATTTTGGGAGGTGACTAAAATGGTAAGATGTGCTGATTGTGGAAAATTAATAGACTTGGATGATGAGATGAGTGACTTCTTAGACTTCATTGATTCAGAGCATCCGGACGATGATCGGTTTAGTAGTTTAGATCCTGAACCGTTCGGCCAGCCGCTGTGCTGCAGTTGCATGGTAGAGACTTACGACAGTATTTACTACGACGTTGACTAATCACCTGTTATATTTTCCTCGCGCGAAAATCACATGCTATAATAGAAGGAGAGATAGAATGCCTCAATTTTGGCGTTCATCTCTCTTTTATTTTGCTTGAAAGGCGGTAAATTATGGCAATTGAGAGTGAATTCCAAAAGCGACTAATCAAGGAACTTAAAGAAAGGTTTCCTGAATGCATGGTCTTGAAGAACGATCCGAATTATATTCAGGGTATTCCTGACTTAATGGTTCTTGGAAAAGACAAATGGGCAGCTCTTGAAGTGAAGAAAAGCGCGAAAGCACATCACCAGCCGAATCAAGATTACTATGTCGAGAAGATGAACAAATTGTCTTTCTCGGCATTTGTTTATCCTGAGAACAAGGAGGAAGTAATTGATGAGCTGGAACGAGCATTCAGAACTTCGGGGACAGCACGCCCTGTTTAGTCCAAGTCAACCGGCATGGCTTAACTATGATGTAGAGACATTCAAAGAAAAGCTTGCTGGAAAGTACAAGGCCCAGATTGGTACTGAGCTCCACGCTTGGGCTGCAATCCAGATCGAACTCGGAAATAAGGTTTCCAGTAAGAGAGAACTCGTGAAGAGTTTTCGCACATTTATATTTCAGAAGTATTACACGGACAAGTATGGACTTTCAAAGTTTGGTAGAACACTGCTTAAGAACTTAAAGTCGATTCCTGTTGAAACTGTAATGGCGTACGTAAATGACGCTGTTGGATTCAAGATGGATCCTGAAACTGTTGTTTATTATTCAGACAATTTCTTTGGCACTTCTGATGCAACCAGATTTCAGAACAACTCGTTAATGATATTTGATCTGAAGACCGGAACAAGTCCGACACACATCGAACAGCTCATGATCTATGATGCGCTTTATTGCTTAGAAAATAAGATTGATCCGAACAAGATCTCCCATGAGCTTCGCATTTATCAGGGAAATGATATTTTGCAGGCGACTCCTGCTGGAGAAGAGATCAAACCGATCATGGACACGATCATTTACTTTGACCAGATCATGAATCAGTTAGATGGAGGAAATGGCTATGAATGATATTTTGATGCACTATGGAACCAAACGTCATTCAGGACGGTATCCGTGGGGATCCGGTGAGAATCCTTACCAGAGATATGGCGACTTTTATAGCCGCTATCAGAGGTGCAAAGCTGACGGTCTTACTGAAAAACAGATTGCTGAACAGCTTGGCGTTGTAGACAAGTTTGGCAATCCTTCCATTAAGATGCTTAGAGCCAAGTATTCTAACGCTCAGGCAGAGAAACGTGCCTATGACATTTCAGTTGCCAAGAAGTACAAGGAAGAAGGACTGAATAATTCCGAGATCGGCAGAAAGATGGGCATCAATGAGTCTACCGTACGAAGTCTTCTTGACGAAAGCCGTGCTCAGAGAACCAATCTTAATAGGCAGACTGCTGATATTTTGAAGCAGCTCGTTGACGACAAGAAATACGTTGACATTGGTCCTGGTGTTGAGATTGCATTTGGCGTTAATAAGAACAGAGTAGACAATGCTGTTGCTCTTCTTGAAGAAGATGGCTATAAGAAACAGTTTATCCAGATCGATCAGATGGGAACTAACCATAAAACTACGATGACTGTTCTTACAGCTCCTGACGTGAGCTATTCTGAGCTTAGCGAAAACCGGTATGATATTTGCTTTCCGGGACAGATGAGTGTTGTTCTTAATAAGAATGGTGACGTTGGCGGTCTTGGGCTTGAAAAGCCTCATGCTGTTGATCCTGATAGAATTCAGGTACGTTATAACGAAGAAGGTGGCATCGATAGAGATGGTCTCATTCAGCTTAGAAGAGGCGTTGACGATTTAACGCTTGGCGGAAAGCAGTATGCACAGGTTAGGATTGCTGTAGAAGGCAATAAGTACCTTAAAGGAATGGCCGTTTACTCAGATGACATGCCGCCTGGTGTTGACATTATATTTAACACTAACAAGCATCTCGGAATGGACAAGATGGACGTATTTAAGTCCATGGAAACCGACAAGAACGGAAACGTAAACTGGGACAATCCTTTTGGAGCTAGCGTAACACAGAAAAAATATGAAGGAGCTGATGGTAAAGAGCATCTTTCTGCTTGTAACGTTGTTAGAGAGGAAGGCGAATGGCAGACTTGGAGCAAAAACCTTGCTTCACAGTTCTTGTCTAAGCAGCCGGTTCCTCTTGCAGAAAGACAGCTTAAGTTAGCCGCTGACGATAGAAAACGCGAGTTTGAAGAAATCTGCAATTTGACGAATCCCACAGTAAAAAAGAAGCTTCTTCTTGATTTTGCAGATTCTTGCGATTCTGCAGCAGTTGATTTAAAAGCTGCTCCGTTTGCCGGTCAGCAGACCCACGTGATATTACCGTTTACTGACATCAAGAACAACGAGTGTTACGCTCCTAACTATCCGGATGGAACGAGAGTTGCTCTCATAAGATATCCTCATGGCGGAAAGTTTGAAATTCCTGAGTTGACTGTTAATAACAAGAGCGGATCAGATGCAGACAAAACAATAGGTCGCAACGCACCAGACGCTATTGGCATTAACAGCCATACCGCAGGCATTCTTTCTGGAGCAGACTTTGATGGTGACACCGTTGTTGTCATTCCTCTTAGTGAAAAAGTTAGGGTTAAGAATTCAAAACCGTTGGCTGGTCTTGAAGGATTTGATCCTAAGGAAGCGTATCCTGGATATCCTGGAATGCAGGTTATATCTTCTCAGCGTAAGCAGACCGAAATGGGTAAGGTTACGAATCTGATCACGGATATGACCTTAAAAGGCGCTACTGAAGATGAGATTGCAAGAGCAGTTCGTCATTCAATGGTTATCATTGACTCTGAAAAGCATAAGCTTAATTACAAGCAGAGTGAAATCGACAATGATATTTCCTCGCTTAAAAAGAAGTACCAGGACGATGGCAACGGACACACAGGAGCCGGAACAATCATTTCGCGGTCTAGTTCTGAGTATGATATTCCGGTTCGTAAGGATTGGAGAGCTAAAGAAGGGTCTATCGATCCAAAGACTGGTGAAAAGATATTTGAGTATACAAATGAGACGTATACAAAAGCGAAGATCAAAGGCATTAAGGTTAAAGATGGCGGGGAGGTCATTTTAAATACAGACCCCAAGACCGGGCAGCGGTACTATCTTCGCTCAAATGATATTTCTGGAAAGAAAGAGCGGGTATATGTACAGGATAGCGACCTGCAGCCTTATAAGGACGGGTCCCTTACCAAAGAAGTAACCCGGACCCAGAAGAGTACCAAGATGGCTGAGACCAATGATGCCTTTACCCTGACCTCTGGTGGCAGTAAGGATAATCCGGGTCAGCCTATGGAGCGTGTATATGCCCAGTATGCAAATGATATTAAGGCATTGGGCAATGCAGCACGCAAAGAGTGGCTCTCCACTCCGAACCTTAAGTACAGTAAGGAAGCTGCCCAGGAGTATAAGGCGGAGGTGGACTCCCTCAATGACAAATTGAAGAAGGCCCTCGGTAATGCACCTAAAGAGAGGCAGGCTCAGCTCATTGCAAATCAGGTAATGGCCCTTAAGAAAGAGGCTAATCCAGACATGGATAAGGACGACATCAAAAAGTATAAAGGACAGGCTATTGTAGCGGCAAGGGATAAGGTAAACGCTAGGAAGGAACAGATCGAAATTACGCCTAAAGAATGGGAAGCTATTCAGGCGGGAGCTATTTCAGACTCTAGACTGCGTACTATCTTAGACAACACCAAAACAGAGAACCTTCGTGCAATGGCAACGCCTCGTAATACAAGAACTATTACACCTTCCATGCAGAGTTTGGCTAAATCTATGTCCGCTTCTGGTTACACGACAGCACAGATAGCAGATAGACTTGGTATTTCGTCGTCTTCTGTGTACAGTATCATGAATCCTAAGAAAGGAGGCAACAAATGAGTCAGTGCATGGCAACTACTATTGACAATCCATACAATCCATTCACTCATTTCGATGAATGGTTGTCTTATGACATGAGTAAGCACTATAACACTAGCGAAATTGTTGCTTACTTTTCTAAAGCTTCATCAAACATGGATGAAGAAGAATACAATGATGCTGTTAATTATGGAATTGACAGGCTTTTAGAGCTGAATCCATTAGGCTTACACATGAAAGTTTACGATTATGAAGCAGATACTCTTATTCCGTTAGCGAATAAAGCATACAAAGTTCTGGTTAAAGAACAAACATCGTGACTATCATGTTAAAAGTTGTACCCATTTGAAAAATGTGTCCATTCATCCATAATTTTCCCAAATGGACACAACAAATGGCTGGTATTTGCATAGTATTTTCAGGTCTTTAGCACAATTATTGGGTTGACGTTCGTAATTGTTGCTGAGGATCTGGGAATATTTGCAGATACCGGGGGAGGGGGTCAAAAAATTTACACCCCCTCTTGCAT
>Ga0326514_10000930_pt1 | contig 19260 bp, 18 predicted proteins | sample 3_2548_0518_D_FD_203653 | JGI IMG/M metagenome (GOLD analysis project Ga0326514, IMG submission 203653) | Bovine rumen microbial communities from UC Davis, California, United States - 3_2548_0518 | ecosystem: Host-associated > Mammals > Digestive system > Stomach > Rumen | place: USA... | reverse complement strand
TTTAAGGATAGGAATAGCAGGGGTAAAGGCTATGTGTTTCGCATTGGACTGCAAATGCAGTGGCGTTTCAACCCTTGAATCCCTCGCTTACGGAAACGTTATTTTTGAGCAGGGGCTTATATGTTCCGTGATGAAAGCAAGACAGAACCTCGTCTATACCTGCACATATAAAAGTGACGGCTACCGCCTTGACAATATATGTGAAGAAAAAATAGTCAGCCGTGATGAACTCGCTGAATATCTTGCATTTCAAGGGAAAAAGGTTCTCCTCTGCGGTGACGGTTCAGCGGATTTCTTCAATGATTACCGTTCCGAGAATTTCATACTTGCTCCGCCTCATTCAAGACTGCAAAATTCATGCGGAGTTTGTCTTGCCTCGGTAAACAAGGACTTCATTACTCCCGAAGAACTTGAAGTCTCATACTTGCAGAAAGTAAAGGCTGAAAAAGATTTGGAGGAAAAAACAAATGGCGGTTGATATGAACGCTTTTCAATTCCAATGTGTTCGATTTGTGAAAAACCTTTGGTCGACCAAAGGTTTCTGGAGGAAAAACAAATGGCGGTTGATATGAACAAAATAAGTGCTGTTGCCGATATTTTAAGACGTATTGACAAACTGCTTGAAAAAAATGAAAATTCCGCTGAAATCCGTGAACTTACACAACAGCTTGAAGAAATTACAGGCAGAAAAAATATCGACCCTTTACAGTTCCGTGGCTTCTGGACTTATACCGGTGCGGAAACCCTTGCGGAAGAACTTCTTATGCCTGAACCTCGTATCATGGGGCTTTCTGATGAACAGATATTTGAAAAGGTAAAGAAAATATGTCTTGCGGACTATTCTGAGGCGGAATGCAACTACTGGATTAAGGTTCTCGGACTTGAAACAGGTCTTGAAATCTCCGATTATATTTATTTCCCCGATACAAAAGGACTGGATTTCAATTCTGATGAAAGGGAGATTACTAACGCAATATTGGCAGACAGAAAATGAGGTAGTCAAATGAAAAACGTTGTCTTTTATTCTCCTGATTTACGGACTTTCAAAAATCCTGAAAGAGAATTTCTTTACAGTTGCTTTGTTGAAAACTTTGAAAATTACTGGTTCGGACATATCTATAACAGTGAGGCTGAAATCCGCTATATATGTGATGATTTCAAGTCTGAACTGATTATCGGGGCTGATGAGGATTTCGGAATATATCTGCATTACTACAGCATGACCACAAAACAAGACATGATTTCTCTTTTTGATTATTCAAAGCTTGATGAGGTCATTTACGGTTCAGGCAGGGAACTTTATGCTTCAAAGGGGTGTTTTCTCCCTAAAGACATCGCATGGGACGCTATAAGTGATTTCATTGAAAACGGCAGGATTTCAGAAAAGATAAGGTGGATTTCCCCTGATGATATTCCCGAGGACGGAAACTATTTCTGACTGCGGTTAAAAGGGTGTTGTAACTGCAAAATGTAAACTCAAGTTTACATTTTCGGCAATTGTTCGTTGCAATGTGTTCGGTTTGTGAAAAATGGGAAGTCGACTTCCCATTTTCAGTAATCGTTCATTACACGGTGCGTAAAGGGCAATGAATACACAAAATGTCCAGTCGACTGAACATTTTTCAGAAAATCACGGTAAAAGGCTGTATAAAGCCGAAAGTCAGGACTGAACACTTTCATGTAAGTAAACAAACTTTTTGAGAATGTTTACACTTTGTTTACACTTGGTTTACACGTCTTTTGGCTTAAAACAGCGGAAAACTTTAAAAGTAAACCAAGTAAACCATGTTTTCAGACATTTCAAAAAAAGTGTAAAAATATCATTACAGAAAAATATGCAGAAAAAAATTTTTTATTTTGTGGTTTACTTGGTTTACCCTGTCACTTTTGGCTGTATTTCGGGAAAAATCAGGTAAACTACAGGTAAACAAAGTGTAAACCAACTTTATCGCAATGTGTTCAGTTTGTGAAAAATGGAAAGTCGACTTTCCATTTTCAGCAATCGTTCATTACACGGTGCGGAAAGGACAATGAATACACAAAATGTCCAGTTGGCTGTACATTTTCAGCGAAATCATGGGAAAAGGCTGTATAAAGCCGAAAGTCAAGAATGAACACTTTTATTCAGTGCAACAAACTTTCGGACTTTGTTGCAGTTTGTTGCAGTGCTTGTTGCAGTAATTTTGGCTTAAAACAGCGGAAAATTAACAACTGCAACAACTGCAACAAGGTTTTCGGAAATTTCAGAAAAAGCATAAAAATATCAGTACAGAAAAATGTGCAGAAAAAAATTTTTTTAAAAGCTTGTTGCATTGTTGCACTTGCTGTCTTTTGGCTGTATTTCGGTAAAAACCAGTGCAACAACACTGCAACAAACTGCAACAGGCTATATAAAGTCACCATTGAAGTGACAAATCATTGTATAAGGAGGTTTTTAAAATGATTGCTATTGGCTGTGACCACGCAGGTGTGGAACTCAAAAAAACAGTAATATCCGCACTTTCCGAAAAGGGCTTTGAATTTATGGATATGGGTACTGACGGTCAGCCCTGTGACTACCCTGTTATTGCAAAAGCCGTATGCGAAAAGGTTCTTTCGGGAGAATGCGAAAAGGGTATACTTATATGCGGTACTGGCATCGGAATGTCCATAACCGCCAACAAGATTAAGGGTATAAGGGCAGCATTGTGTGCGGATTCCTTTTCGGCACGTTATACCCGTCTGCACAATGATTCAAATGTAATGTGCATGGGTGCAAGGACTATCGGTGCAGGACTTGCTTCCGAACTCGCTGAAATCTTCCTCACTACAGGTTTCGAGGGCGGAAGGCATCAGAGAAGATTAGACCTGATTTCAGATATAGAAAGAAATCAGTAAAATATTTTTATAAAGGAGTGACAGGAATGTCAGAATTATACGTTATTGACCACCCTCTTGTTCAGCACAAGATTTCTTTGCTCAGAGACAAGAACACAGGTACAAAAGAGTTCAGGGAACTCGTTTCCGAAATCGCTATGTTCATCTGCTATGAGGCTACAAGGGATTTGCCTTTGAAGGAAATAGAAATTGAAACTCCTATTTCCCTCGCCAAGACTAAGATAATCTCAGGAAGAAAACTCGCAGTTGTTCCGATACTCAGAGCAGGTCTCGGAATGGTTGACGGCATAACAACCCTTGTCCCTGCCGTTAAAATAGGACATATCGGCATATTCCGTGACCCCGAAACAAAAGGGGCTGTTAAGTATTATGCAAAGCTCCCTGATGATATTGCAGAACGTGAAGTCATTATCGTTGACCCTATGCTTGCAACAGGTCATTCTGCAAAGTCTGCTATTGATGAACTTAAAAGAATGGGTGTAAGCCGTATCAAGTTCATGTGCATAATCAGCACCCCCGAAGGAATTGAAAACGTCCGTTCCGCTCACCCCGATGTTGACATCTATACAGGTGTTGTTGATGAAGGTCTGAATGAGGATAAGTATATCGTTCCCGGTGTAGGTGACGCAGGAGACAGAATATTCGGTACAAAATAAAATTCAGGGGTACAGGATTTAAAAAAATTCTGTACCCTTTTTTTTTATATTCAAATGGTGCAAAAGGGTGCATTTTGGGTGCAAAATTTTTTTGGTTTTGCACCCAAAGAGACTTTAAAACCACCTTAAACCGCTTAAAATAGCGGAAATCTTAACACCGCAACAGCAACACAAAAATGCACTCAAATTCGCTCCCTCAGGGAAATTTTTATTTTTTTCACAAAACCTATTGACAAATAAAAAATAATGTGTTATTATATAGGTGTAGTAAATGTACTATGCGGAATAATACAGATAAAACGGAAAGGAAGTGTTCATATGTTTTCAATCGACCTGACCAGCAGAACCCCTATCTATGAACAGATTTATGAGAAAATTATAAGTCTGATTGTAAACGGTACTCTTGCAGAAAATGACCAGCTACCAAGTGTAAGAACTTTCGCCAAGACAGCAGGAGTAAATCCAAACACCGTTGCAAAGGCTTATCAGGAACTCGAAAGAAACGGTATTATCTATTCTGTCCCAGGAAGAGGCAGTTTCATCGCTAAACAGAATAACAATGCTTTTCAGAAATCAGTGCTTTCTGAATTTGATGCCGTCACGGAAACGGCTATGAGCAGAGGTATTCCGCCTAATGAACTCAAAAGGCATATTGACCTTATCTACGGAAAGGAGAATGATTATGATTGAACTTAAAAATACTGTCAAGAAATTCGATACCTATACCGCTCTTGACGGTGTTGACCTTAAAATTGAAAAAGGTACGGCTTTCGGTCTGCTCGGTTCTAACGGTGCAGGCAAATCAACTATACTCCGTCTGCTTTCGGGTATATACAGGGCTGACAGCGGTGAAGTCCTCATTGACGGTCAGAGCGTTTACGACAACACAGACATAAAACAGCGTGTTTTCTTCATCAATGACGAAACTGTACAGTTTGGAGGCTATACCCTCAAAAAACTTAAAAATTACTATAAAAGCTATTATCCTCGGTTTTCGGAAGAGATTTTTGAAAACCTCCGCAAACGCATAAAACTTCCCCTTGATAAGAAAATAAATACCTTTTCAAAGGGTATGAAAAGACAGGCTATTGTAATTATAGGTCTTGCCTGCTGTACGGACTATCTTCTTCTTGATGAGGCTTTTGACGGTCTTGACCCTACTATGCGTATAATAGTAAAGAAAATGCTCGTTGATGCTATGCTCGACAGACAGCTTACAACAGTAATATCTTCCCACAACCTCAAGGAAATCAACGAAGTATGCGATACTGCTGCACTTATCCATGACGGAAAAGTCGTTTTCTCCCGTGAAATAGACAGCGTAAAGAGCAGTGTGCATAAAGTACAGGCAGTGTTTCCGAAAAATCCGGACGGCTCACCCGTTGACTATACTAAGGAAGATTTCGTTTCCAGCGGTCTCGATATACTCCACTTTGAAAGAAGTCAGAGTATCTATTACATAATCGCAAAGGGAGATGAAGATACTGTAAGAGCATTTTTCGCCCCGAAAAATCCTCTGCTTATCGAAGTTATTCCGCTTACTCTCGAAGAAATATTCATCTATGAACTGGAGGTGCTTGGCTATGACAGCAGTGACATCGGAAGCGAAAACTAAAAACAGCTTTTTCGCTGTAAGATATAAAGACAGAATTTCAGAGGGTTTACGTCTTTTTATAGTCAATATTGTAATGGGTCTTATAGGTCTGCCCGTACTTACTCTGATTATGGTTTACGGTTTCTATCTTGAACAGCAGGCTGAAAAACTCGGTACTGAAAAGGCTCGTCTCGCTGCGAACAGTTATGAACCCTATGGAATGATAGTCGTATCTGTAATCGCAATTTTTATAACCGTTTTTTCGGGAGTGGTTGCGGTACACGGAGTATACAACTATCTTTACAAGAAATCTGTTGCGGATATGAACTATTCCTTACCGCTTAACACTAAACAGCGTTACTTTGCCGATTATCTTGCAGGATTTACAATATATATCGCACCTGCTGTATGTTCCGTAATACTTTCGCTTATAATCTACGGCATAAGCAACATCTTCATTGAAATGAAAGAACCAAACGAAATTTTCGGCAATCTGCTTATGTGTATAAGCATAGTTATTGTTGCAATGATACTTTTCTATAGTCTGTGTACTTTTGCGGTCACATGGGCAGGAAGTACCTTTGAAGCAATATTCAGTTCGCTTGCCTCAAATGCCCTGATACCAGCAATAATTGCTTGTGCATGGTTCCTGATAGTTTCAACATCGGGATACGGTCTTGACGAAGAGGCTATACTTTACAATCAGTTTTTCACTTCATCAAGTCCGATAGGTTCAGCAGTATTCTTTTTCTACTTTGTGGAAGAGGGCGGACTTGAAAGCAGTTCAGACCCTTATATAAATTCAATATACATAAGGTGGATTGTCTCAACGCTTATATGTTCACTGGTGTTTACTTTAGGCGGTTATCTGCTTTATAAGTTCAGAAAGGCTGAGGACGTTTCAAAACCTTACGTTTATAAAGGTTTCTACTACCTTATGCTGTCGGGTGCGGTATTCTGTATACTTTCGCTCTTTGTAAGCCTTGACGAAGGTGAAAACATTGTTGCAGGAATTATAACCTGTGCAATAGGCTGGTTCATCATGGAAATAATTACAAGACGTGGTTTCAAGCGTTTCTGGACTGCGGGAATAGGTTTCGCCTGCACTGTCGGAGCGGTTTTCGGAATATGCGGAATATGTAATATTTCTGACGGTTTCGGCACTTCAAGATATGTTCCTTTGCCTGTGAACATTTCAAAAGTCAGCATATACATGAACAATGGCGATACCCCTGAAATCGTTTTCAAGGACAGAGACGTTATAAATGCCTGCATTGACTTGCAGAAAAACATCATTGACAGACATTACAATCCAAAGAACTATACTTACAAGGTAATCAACGAAAACAAAATCAGCTATGACGAAACTGTATTCTGTGACGAAACAATCAATATAACCTACTACACAAGAACAGGTTCAACTATAAAAAGAAACTATTCTTTTGCAACTTCACTTGATGAGGAACTCGCAAAGGCTATGGTTCTTTCAGATGAATATGCAGAAAAAGTCAAGGAATATGCAGTCAATAAAAATTATGACTATGACCATTCAAAAAGTGTAATAACATACAGCACAGAAGTAAAAAACAAGCTGTTTAAATCCGAAGGTACTATTAATCTTTCCGATGAAAATGCCAAGAGACTTAAAAACGCTTATGCTGAGGATTTAAAAAACATGACTGAAGATGACCTCATTAACGGAAAAATTGTCGCATATTTAAATAACAGAACTTCCGCATTCGTTCTGGACAGCTTTAAAAATACACTTTCGTTCCTTATGGAACAGGACGTTGAACTTCCCGAAATCGACAGGGAGTATTTCTCGGACAATAATGTCAATCTCAAAATAAATCAGGGACTTGTATATGTCGCTTATGAACAGGCTGTCTATGAATACGGCAATTCTTACCATAGCTATACATATGATTATGAAAAAGACAATCTGCTTTCAGAAGTGGATAATATTTCAATTATGCCTAATTCAGTTTACAGATACTCTCCATCATCGCTTACAAGAGTTGACAAAAAATATGCAAGCGATTCACTTATTGAACTGGTTGAAAATTCAAAGCCTTACATTTTCGGACAAAATCCGCTTGCGGAAATAGTGCTTGAAAACGGTGCAACGCTGTACGTTCCTAACACCTCTCACAATGCGGAACTCCTTGGAAAAGTTTCGTATGTGCTTAAAAGCTGATTCATTTATTTTTAAAGTCCATACAGTTATTATTTTATTTAATCTTTTAAGTCCGGTATTATTTACTGGACTTTTTCTTGTATTGGGTGTATAATAAGTATGTCATGAAATAAAATTACTGGAGATGATTTATATTGTCATTCACTTGTGATGTCAAGGACGAAATTTTAAAATGTATAAACGATAAGGATAAAAAATTTGCCTGTCTTTATGGTATGATTCTTTACAGCCGTATTCTTGAAAAAGAAAGAATTTGTTTCCAGACCGAAAGCAGAGTATCAGCATATACTTTTATAAGTCTTTTCAGAAACGTTTTTCATATTGAACTTTCCTATACCGAACACTTCCGCAAAGACCTTAAAACTCTTTACTGCTTTGAAATCACTGACCCCGAAATAATAGAAAAAGTATACAGGGTCTACAAAATTAATTGCAGTGAAAGACGTATTGAACCTGCCCTCATTACAATGGGCAGTATGAGTATTTTTACTGCGGGAGTGTTCCTTGCCTGCGGAAGTCTTAACAATCCCGAAAAGGAATATCATCTTGAATTTGCAGTCCCTGCGGAAAGCCTCGAAAAAGATATTGTTTCCGTTCTCGGAAGTATCGGTGTATCCGCTAAGACCGTTGAAAGAAGAGGTCAGATTATAGTGTATGTCAAGGACAGCGAATCCATTGAAGATATTCTTACCTTTATGGGAGCCCAGCAGTGTACCCTGCAACTTATAAACATCGAGATTTTCAAGGATATGCGGAACAAGGCTAACCGTATCAGAAACTGCGATACCGCTAACATAGAAAAAACTGTAAAGGCTTCAATAAGTCAGATAAACGATATAGAACTTATCGCAGAAACAAAAGGTCTTGAAAGTCTTTCCAAGGAACTAAGAGAAGTTGCAGAATTCAGGCTTAAAAATGCCGATATGAGCCTTAAAGAAATCGGGGAAAGCCTTTCACAGCCTATAAGCCGTTCGGGAGTAAATCACCGTTTCAGGAAAATTTCACGCATTGCCGAAGAGATAAGGGGGAACAATGGAAAACAATAAATTTGTACATCTTCATCTGCATACTGAATACAGTCTGCTTGACGGTGCTTGCAGAATAAAAAAACTTGCACAGCGTCTTAAAGAAATCGGTCAGAATGCTGTTGCAGTCACCGACCACGGCAATATGTACGGGGTTGCAGAATTTTTTTCCGTCATGAAAGAAAACGGTATCAATGCCGTTATAGGCTGTGAAGTATATGTCGCACCAAGAACAAGATTCGATAAGACTTATGAACTCGACAGAAAACCTTTTCATCTTACCTTGCTTTGCGAAAACGATAAGGGCTACAGAAATCTTGTCAGACTTGTTTCAGATTCAAATACAGAAGGCTTTTACTTCAAGCCGAGAGTCGATATTGAACTTCTTGAAAAATATCATGATGGAATAATTTGTCTTTCGGGCTGTACCGCTGGGGAAGTCTCATCACTTATGCTTGAAGGTCAGTATGAATCCGCTAAGAAAAAGGCTTTGCAGTATATGAATATTTTCGGCAAGGATAACTATTTTATTGAAGTCCAGAACCACGGCATATCAGAAGAATTACAGATTCTGCCTATGCTTTACAGGCTTTCCGATGAAACGGGAATCGGTCTTGTTGCTACAAATGACTGTCACTATATAAACAAGTCAGATGCCGAAATGCACGATGTTCTTCTTTGTATTCAGACTGCTAAAAAATTAACCGAAAAAAACAGAATGAAGTTTCAGACAAATGAATTTTATCTCAAATCCGCTGATGAGATGATGTCGCTTTTTGCAGGTCATGAGCAGGCTGTTGAAAATACAGTCAGAATTGCGGAAAGGTGCAAAGTCACGATGCAGTGGGATAATTCCATAAAGATTCCGAAGTTTCCTCTGAAAAATCAGAATCAGGACAACAATTCGTTTTTCCGTACACTGTGCTTTGAAGGAATGTATTCAAGATACGGTCAGAATCCCGAAAAAGACGTTTTAAGCCGTCTGGAATATGAACTTTCGGTTATAACAAGCATGGGCTATACAGACTATTTTCTTATAGTATGGGATTTTGTACGCTATGCCCGTGAAAACGGAATACCTGTAGGTCCTGGAAGAGGTTCGGGGGCTGGAAGTCTTTGTGCTTACTGCGTTGGCATTACTGACATTGACCCTATTAAATACGGTCTTATTTTTGAACGCTTTCTGAATCCCGAAAGAATAAGTATGCCTGATTTTGATGTGGATTTCTGCATTGAAGGAAGAAATCAGGTCAAGAAATACGTTTCTGAAAAGTACGGTCATGACAAGGTTTCCGAAATAATAGCCTTTGACACTTTCAAGGCAAGAGGTTCATTCCGTGACGTTTCAAGGGTGCTTGAAGTTCCCGAAAGCGTTGTTGAAAAGGCAGTTTCCTTTATCGACAGGAAAGTTTCACTTGAAGAATCCCTTGAACAGTCAGCGGAACTCAAAAATATGTACCTTTCCGACAGGACAGTCAGAAAAGTCATTGATATTGCCCTTGCCATTGAAGATATGCCCAGACATACTTCAAAACACGCAGCAGGAGTTGTAATATCCGCTGTACCTTTGAGCAGTCTTGTACCGCTCATGAACAATGACGGTAAGACCGTCACTCAGTATACAGCGGAATCCCTCGAATCTATGGGACTTCTTAAAATGGATTTTCTTGGTCTGCGTAATCTTACAGTCATAAGAAAAACAGTTGAGGAAATCAAAAAGACTGACCCCGATTTCGACATCAACAGAATAAATATGAACGACAGCGGAGTATTTAAAATGCTTTCGGCAGGCGATACGGCTGGGGTTTTCCAGTTTGAAAGTGTCGGTATAACCAAAATGCTCGGACAGCTTAAGCCTGACTGCATAAATGACCTTATAGCTTCGCTTGCCCTTTACCGTCCAGGACCTATGAAATCCATACCGCTTTACATAAAAAACAGAAACAGTCCGCAGAATATAAAGTATCTTCACCCTTTACTCGAAAGTATACTTTCCGATACTTACGGAATAATAATATATCAGGAACAGGTACTTGAAATATTCCGTAAACTTGCAGGATATTCGTATGCCCATGCTGATATTGTAAGAAGAGCCATGTCAAAGAAAAAACATGATGTTATGGATTCCGAAAGGACAGGTTTTGTAAAAGGTGCTGTTTCAAGAGGCGTTGACGTTCGGACTGCTGAAACTGTATTTGACGAAATGATAAGTTTTGCTTCTTATGCGTTCAATAAGTCCCATGCCACAGCATATGCAGATGTCGCTTACAGAACCGCTTATCTTAAATATCACTACAGGGGGATATATATGTCCGCTCTTATGTCGAGCGTTACCGAAAAAACTGAAAAACTTGTTTACTACGTCAGCAGTTGCCGTATGAACGGTATTGAAATTGTTCCTCCCAATATAAATAAAAGCATGAGCGGTTTTGTGTGCCGTGGAAACAGAATATATTTCGGACTTTGCGGAATAAAGGGAATAGGGGAGGGCTTTGCCGAAAAAGTTACTGCCGAAAGAATCCTTAACGGCGATTACGTCAGCTTACAGGATTTCTGCGAAAGAAACTGCCACAATGAACTGAATAAAAAATCTGTCGAAAGTCTTATAAGAGCAGGGGCTTTTGATGGTCTCGGACTTAACAGAAGGCAGATGACCGAAAATCTTGAAATGATTATAGATTCCGTAAACGTCAGCAAAAGAAGTGTTATTGAAGGTCAGATGAATCTTTTCGGAGATGAAGAAATGCGTAATTTCAGTATCATAATCCCTTACATTCAGGAATACGACAGAAAAAAGCTTTTCGCTATGGAAAAGGAAGTTTCAGGAATGTATCTAAGCGGAAATCCTCTCCAGAGATACAGCTGTTTTTCTGAACTGATGAAAACAAGTAAAATCGGTAATATACTGAATGATGAAAGTATAAAGCCTGAAAGTCTGATAAAGCTTGTCTGTATTGTCGAGGACTTAAAACCCCATGTCACAGGAAAGGGCGGGAAAATGTGCTTTCTTAGCTTAGGGGACGAAACAGGCAACATAAATGCAGTAGTTTTCCCTGAACTCTATGCCGTCAGCAGTGCCTTTATTAAAAAAGACAGCATAGTTTTTGTAAGCGGAAAAATTACAGTCAGAAATGACATTAAATCCGTTGTATGCGGACATATTGCCGAGGAAAATTCCTTTGAAAGACTGGTTTCAGGTATGAAACTCTGTATAAAAACAAAGTCCGATGACCCTAAAATTTCCGAAGTTTACAGAATATGCCGTGATTACAGCGGAAATACTGATGTGTGCTTTTATTTCACTGACCTGCGTAAAACAGTAAAACTCAGGAATATGCAGAGTATTTCTATAAATGCCGAAAGCTGTTCCGAACTCCTTAAACTGTATTCTTTCAGTGAAATGGGTCTTTTAAATATGTAGGGAACGTAATATATTTTACGTTCCTTTTCCTGAAATTCAGTCCTGAACATGAATGTTCATACCGCCTGCTGAACTCAGGACTGCATTTACTGCTTTTACACTTGAATTTTCGCATATTACATATACCGAAGTTTTGCGGTTTCTTTCGGGTTCAGGGATAACGTCCTGTGAGGCAGGAGACTCAATTACAGCAGTCATATAGTTATGGGCTGTCACGGCTGTGGGAATGATTGTATAAAGAGTGCCATGCCGTAATTTTTCGGCTTTGTCGGAAGTTCTGTTATACATCATGTTTGTTGAAAATACTCCCTGAACCTGTTCACGAAGTTTTCCGAGAGCGGATTCTGCAAGTTCAGGCATTTCAAATTCTGCATCTATCCTTTTAAGCATTATTTAATCCTTTCGATAATATTATTGCTTTAAACAACCTTGTTTTTATTATTTTTGTACAAATCCGATGAAATATGTATGGTAAATATTGATTTGAAATCCGATTTGATATATAATATAATTATAGTTTCTTGAAAGGTGGAATGGTTTTGGATATAAGGACGGGTGATATTCTGACTATGAAAAAAAAACACCCCTGCGGTTCTGATAAAATGTACGTCATGCGTTCGGGAATGGATTTCAGACTTAAATGTATAGGCTGTTCAAGGGAGTTTATGACGGAACGCAGAAAAATTGAAAAAAATATAAAAAGCGTTTCCCGTGAGGAAAAGGGTTAGCCTTGTATTCTTCATAATAATTTTTAATATTTATTTAAAGGAGAATATAAAATGTTTGAAAAACTTCTTGCAATGGAAGAAAAATATAAGGATATAAGCCACAGACTTTCAGACCCCCAGACAGTCAGCGATAATAAGTTATATGCGTCTCTTATGAAAGAATTTAAAAACCTTACTCCCATTATCGAAAAATTCAGGGAATACAAAAACGCTGAAAGTACTTTCAATGAGTCAAAGGAAATCCTTAACGACAGCAGTTCTGAAAAAGATTTCAGAGATATGGCTCAGGCTGAATTTGAAAAGTCAAAAGCCGATATGGAAAACTTTACTCAGGAACTTAAACTTCTTCTTCTGCCAAAAGACCCTAATGACGAAAAAAGTGTAATCATTGAAATAAGAGGCGGTGCAGGCGGTGAGGAAGCCTCTCTCTTTGCCAATTCCCTTTACCGTATGTATACAATGTACGCTGAATCAAAAGGCTGGAAACAGGAATTGCTTAATTCAAATCCTACGGAACTCGGCGGTTTTAAGGAAATCTGCTTTTCCATAGAGGGTGAGGGTGCTTATTCACGCCTTAAATATGAAAGCGGTGTTCATCGTGTACAGCGAGTTCCCGAAACCGAATCACAGGGAAGAATACATACTTCTACTGTTACGGTGGCGGTTCTTGCAGAGGCGGACGAGGTGGAACTCGAAATAAATCCAACGGATTTGAAAATAGATTATTTCCGTTCGAGCGGTGCGGGAGGTCAGCACATCAACAAGACTGAATCAGCGGTCAGAATTACTTATCTTCCCACAAATGTTGTTGTGGAATGTCAGGACGAAAGAAGTCAGCACAAAAACAAGGATAAGGCTATGAAGATACTTCGTTCGAGAGTATACGAGGCTATGCAGAAAGAACACCTTGCCGAAATCGCTAATGAAAGAAAGTCGCAGGTCGGTACGGGTGACCGTTCCGAGAGAATAAGAACCTATAACTTTCCGCAGGGCAGACTTACTGACCACAGAATAGGTCTTACAATATATCGTCTTGAGGACGTTATGAACGGAAATCTTGATGAAATTTTTGATGCACTTGCAACCGCAGACCAAGCAGAAAAACTTGCAGGTCAGAAAGATTGATTGATATGGAAACTTTATTATTGAACAGTTCAGAAGAAAATATACAGAAAGTCGCATATGCTCTGAAAAAAGGAGAAATTATAGGCATACCCACTGAAACGGTTTACGGTCTTGCAGGCAACGCTTCCGATGAGAACGCTGTAAGAAAAATATTTTCCGCAAAGGGCAGACCTGCCGATAATCCGCTTATCGTACATCTTGCGGATTTTTCACAGGCTTGCGAATACACTTCTTTTATACCTGACCTCGCTTACAGACTTGCGGAAAAATTCTGTCCGGGGGCTTTGACTATGGTTCTTCCTAAAAATGACAGAATACCAATGGTCACTTCGGGCGGACTTGATACAGTCGGGATAAGAATACCTTCCCACCCTGTAATGCACAGGATTCTTGAAGTTTCAGGAGTACCGATTGCTGCACCGTCTGCCAATATTTCAGGTTATCCCAGTCCGACTTCCGCTCAGCACGTAATGCGTGACATGAAAGGTAAAATATTCGCTGTCGTTGACGGCGGACAGTCACAGTATGGTGTGGAATCAACAGTCATTTCCTTTGAGGACAATAATTCTGTACGCATACTCCGTCCCGGCTGTATAACAAGAAATATGCTCCTTGAAGTATGTCGGGAAGTTATTATTGACCGTGCTATACTCAATGAAGTTCAGGAGGGACAGAAAGTTTCTTCCCCTGGTATGAAGTATAAGCATTATTCCCCAAAAGCTGATATTATAATGGTTGAGGGTTCGGAAAGTGATTTTATAGAGTTCGCTGAAAAACATAACAGTGAGCATACATATTTCCTTATACATTCGGCAGATGGGAAAACTTTTCCTTTCAGGTATCTTGAATACGGCAGGAACAGTTCCGAACAGGCTCACTTTCTTTTTTCAAGGTTAAGGGAACTCGATGACATAGGAGCAGAAAAAGTATACGTCCATGCACCTGTTAAAGATGATGTGGGTCTTGCAGTATATAACCGTCTGATAAGGTCGGCAGGTTTTGAGGTGATAACATTATGAATAATTTTACAGGTGTTACTGTTGTCGGACTCACTGGGCAGACTGGTGCGGGAAAAAGTACGGTTTCGGAAGTCTTTCTGAAAAATGGATTTGCTGTCATAAATGCGGATATTGTTTCAAGAACCGTTGTAGAAAAGGGTACAAAATGTCTTGACGAAATAGCCGATTTTTTCGGGGATTCTGTACTTAATGATGACAGGTCGCTTAACAGAAAGGCTTTAGGAAATATTGTATTTTCCGATAAGGTAAAGCTTGAAACTCTCAATACTATAATATATCCCTATATTACGGGTGAAATCCTCAGACAGATAAAAAAATATGCCGATTCAGGTACATCTTTTATTCTGCTGGACGCTCCCACGCTTTTTGAAAGCCGTTCAAATGATTTCTGTGATATTATAATATCTGTCGTTGCTGAACCCGATACAAGAAAACAGCGTATCATTTCCCGTGACGGTCTGACCGAAGAACAGGCTTTGAATAGAATGAAATCTCAGCTTGATGAGAAATTTTTCAGAAGTCATTCCGACTATATTATAGACAATAACGGTTCTGTTGAAGATGTCCGTGAAATTTCCAAGGAACTTGCGGACAAAATCATGAACTGCTATCATATTTAATTCAATGAAAGGAGTTTTCACTATGGAAGAAAACAAGGAATTAAAGGAACTCAAAGACAAACTTCTTATGAAAAGAAAAAATGTCTATAACAGAGTTTCCGAAGAAACAGTAAAGGCAAGCTATGACTTTGCCGAAAAATACAAGAAATTTCTTGACCATGCAAAAACCGAAAGAGAAGCGGTCGTACAGGCTGTTGAAATCCTCAAAAACAACGGTTTCAAGGAATACAAAAAGGGCGGTAAATTTAAAGCAGGCGATAAGGTTTACAAGGTCAACAGGGGAAAGGCTGTACTTATTGCTGTTATCGGAAAACAACCTATCGGAGAGGGCGTAAAAATCTGTGCAGCTCATATTGATTCGCCAAGACTTGACCTCAAACAGAATCCGCTTTATGAAGATACGGAACTTGCTCTCTTCAAAACCCACTACTACGGCGGTATAAAAAAATACCAGTGGACTGCAATTCCGCTTTCCCTTCACGGTGTTATCGTAAAGGCTGACGGTACAAAAGTAACTGTTGCTATCGGTGAGGACGAAAACGACCCTGTTTTCTGTGTTACTGACCTTCTGCCACATCTTGGAAATGAACAGATGTCAAGACCTGCTTCAAAGGTTGTTAAGGGCGAGGCTCTCAATATACTTATCGGTTCAAGACCTTTCAAGGACGATGAGGAAAGTGGAGCTGTAAAGCTTAATATCCTCAATATACTTAATGAAAAGTACGGCATTACAGAATCCGATTTCATTTCCGCAGAACTGGAGGCAGTACCTGCTTTCAAGGCTAAGGACATAGGCTTTGACAGAAGTCTTATAGGCGGTTACGGTCATGACGACAGATGCTGTTCATTCCCCGCACTTATGGCAGCCATTGACCTTAAAACTATTCCACAGCATACATCTGTAACAGTTCTTACAGATAAGGAAGAAACAGGAAGTGACGGAAATACTGGTTTGTGTTCAGCATATCTGAAATACTTTATAGCTGATATTGCCGAAGATTTAGGCTCAAACGGCAGAGATGTGCTTTCGGCTTCAGAGTGCCTTTCCGCAGACGTAAACGCTGCATTCGACCCGACTTATCCCGAAGTTATGGAAAAAAACAATTCCGCATACATTAATAAGGGTGTTTGCATTACAAAGTATACAGGTGCAAGAGGAAAATCAGGTACTTCTGATGCTTCCGCTGAATTTGCAGGAAAAATCCGTATTCTTATGGATTCAAACAATGTTGTATGGCAGACCGGTGAACTCGGCAAGGTTGATGAAGGCGGCGGAGGAACTGTTGCCGCTTACATTGCAAACCTTAATGTTGATACTATTGATATGGGTGTTCCTGTACTTTCAATGCACGCTCCGTATGAAGTAATTTCAAAACTTGACTTGTATATGGCTTACAGGGCATTTACCGTATTTATTACAGACTGATGACTGTATATCCTCCTGTTTTTTCAGGAGGATTTTCTTTGAAAGGAGTTTTTTATGATTTATACCCCTCTTACAGAAAAAGCTATGAAAATCGCTTATAATGCTCATCTCGGACAGACCGACAAGGCAGGAGTCCCATATATCTTTCACCCTTATCACCTCGCTGAACAGATGTCTGATGAAATAACAGTATGCGTTGCACTTCTGCATGACGTTGTTGAAGATACCGCTTTTACGGCTGAATTCATTGAAAAGGAGTTCCCGAAAGAAATTGCTGAGGCAGTCGCCTTGCTTACCCATGAAAAAGATACTGACTATTTTGAGTATATCCGCAGTATTAAAAATAATCCTTTTGCAAGGACTGTAAAACTTGCAGACTTAAAGCATAATTCCGATATAAGCCGTCTGGGCGGAAAACCTCTGACTCAAAAGGATTTGAACCGCCTTGAAAAATATGCAGAGGCTGTTGAAATCCTTTGTGAATAATTGACTTTTTATGTATTTTGTGTTATAATAAAGGTACAGACAATTACGCTTTTAAGGAATAATTTAAACTTTAAGATTCCGCTGATATTCAGGCTATAATTGATTTGTCACCTGAAACTGAAAAAATAACCATTTTTTTGCCCTCATGATTGTAGAAAATTACAAGTGACAAATCAAAAAAAATATGTTATAATATCTTTTACACAGTCTTTAAACGGGAGGGAGAAGAATGAATACCAATATGAACGGAAGTGTAAGGGGCTTAATGTTCGGAATACCTTGTGTGGTTGCGGATAATTTCCTTAAAATCGCAACAGGGGAACAGTTAAAAATCCTCATATATGTTATGCGTTATACGGGCGAAACTATGACTATTGAGGAAATATCCAAAGGTACGGGAGTAAGCGTTGAACAGGCAAAAGACGCTGTTATGTTCTGGCAACAGGTAAATGTTCTTGCTTCCGATAATACCATTGCTTTTTCAGAAGCTTTACAGCCTGAAAAAAATCAGCCCTTAAAACAGGAAAACAACGTCAGGAATAAAGAATCAGATATGCCGACTGCTGTGAAAAAACCATCATCTTCACAGCATAAAGTCAACTACAGACCTTCTGAAATTGCTGATATGATGCAGAATGATTCCGATTTCAGAGACCTTTGCAGGACAGTTGAATGTACTCTCGGCAATATAAGCAATACTATGCACAATACGCTTATTCATATACATTCTTATCTGGGTCTTAAAAGCGAGGTAATTATAACACTTCTGAATTACTGCAAGGAAGTCGGAAAGGCTAACCCTAACTACATAGAAAAAGTCGCTTATGACTGGGCGGAAAATGAAATTGATACCCTTGAATCCGCTCTTGCAAAAGTCGAAAGCCTTGTTTCTGCTGACCGTTATGCCAATCAGATTGCAAGAATGTTTGAAATGCCTGCAAGTCCTACAAAAAAACAAAGAGGCTTTATCCAAAACTGGCAGAACCTCAGTTTCAGTATGGAACTTATTCAGTGTGCATACGAAAGAACTATTGAAACTATAAACAAGCTTTCTTTTGAATACATCAATACCATTCTCATGAGGTGGCACAATGAAGGCGTTAAAAGTATCAGGGATATTGAATCCTCTGACAACAATTATAAGAAAGGCAAAAAGAAATCCAACAAGGGTGATATTATTGACGAAAATTATGATGCTGAAAAATATGAAATCCTTGTCAATAATGTCTGATTATTAAGGTGCTTTTATGGATTACACAAAGGAATTATCGTCCAATGACGTTTATGAAAAGGCTTTTGAAATCATTAAAAAAAGACGTGCTGAGGCTATCAGGGAAAACGAACGCAGAATAGAAGAAGTAAATCAGAAAGTCCCTCAGATTAATGTAATTAACAATGAGCTTTTCCGTACAGGCAGAGAACTTATAAATATTATTCTTTCAGGAAATGAAACAAACGTCCAGAAAAAAATAAACCAGATTAAAAAGGATAATATTGATGCACAGAAAACTTCCGCTTTGTTTCTTAAAACAAACGGCTATCCCGAGGACTATCTTGAAATACATTTTACCTGTCCCGAATGTAAGGATACAGGCTATAAGAACGGTTATTACTGTGAATGTCTGAAAAGTCTTGTGGGAAAAATAAAATCAGAGACTTTCAATAAAAATACTCATATGAGCCTTAAAAGCTTTGATACTTTCAAGCTTGACTATTACAGGGACAATTATGACGAAATGAAAAGAATTTTTGATTACCTTGTAAAATATGCAAATGAATTTTCCCTTGATTCCGAAAGCATACTGTTCTACGGCGATACTGGTGTAGGAAAAACACATCTTTCGCTTGCCGTTGCAAACGTTGTAATAAACAACGGCTTTTCGGTAATTTACGATTCTGTTATAAATATTCTCCAGAAACTGAGGGCGGAATATTTCAGCTATAAGGGTTCAGATGACGTTCATGAAACTATTATGAACGTTGACCTCCTCATTCTTGACGATTTGGGAACAGAAGATATAAATATGTCTTTTTACGTTTCCGCTGTATACAATATTGTGAATACAAGGCTTAATAAGGGTAAACC
>Ga0326514_10000928_pt1 | contig 19286 bp, 32 predicted proteins | sample 3_2548_0518_D_FD_203653 | JGI IMG/M metagenome (GOLD analysis project Ga0326514, IMG submission 203653) | Bovine rumen microbial communities from UC Davis, California, United States - 3_2548_0518 | ecosystem: Host-associated > Mammals > Digestive system > Stomach > Rumen | place: USA... | reverse complement strand
ACCCGCGTGGAAGGCGGGACTGCTTACGTGCAGTTTGATGGTTCGGACATTCCGAATACACCAGTGGCGCTCTCGATCGGCGCGAAGGCGGGCGATGAGGTCAGGATCCGCGTCGCGGACGGCAAGGCATGGATAGTCGGCAACGACACTAACCCGCCCACAGATGACAGCGCGGCTCAGGAAGTCGCTGAGGAAATGGTCGACATGCGGACACGGGTGACCGGTCTGCAGGGTCAGTACACCGAAATCCAGCGCACCGCGGACAACATCTCGACCATCGTAAGTGATGGTGACAAGCTCGTGTCGGTCATCAACCAGTCCGCGGGTGAGGTGCTCATTCAGGCGGAAAAAATAAATCTGGATGGGTACACCAAGATATCCGAAGGTGAAATCGGCGGGTTCAAGACCATCAAGGGCGATAAGAATTGCGCGGATAAGACCACTCAAAACGGCGGTCACGCTTACCCGACATCGTTCTACAAACAGATGGATGATGGAACGTACGAATACGAAGTCGGTATGAAGGGTGACAACAACCCGGGCTACTTGAACTTCTACGTTAAGCGCATGACGAAGGGCGGCGCGTGGTCTTCGGCTTCCAACATGTTCTATGTGAACAACTCCGGCAAGCTGTACACGAAGAACGCCGAAATCGATGATGTCCTGAAAATCACCAAGGGCACGATGACCGCACAGCTTGACGGTGCAGAGCTGAAGTTCACGGACAGCCGGTTCTCGAACTACATGACCAAGATTGGTTACGGCATTACCAGTTTTGCGTCCAATACGCATTACATCGGATTATCGGGCGGCGCGCTCGATGCGAAGAACGGCAACGCGTGGGCGTCAATCAACGGCAACTCGGTCGATGTCGGATTTGATGACGGTACCTACAACCGTTTCGGACGCTTTACGGCATCCGCGGCGGGCAACATCGGCCTGTACGACGCGGGCAATGCGAACTACATCATCTATTCCGCGTCAGACTTCAAGGTTCACGTCCCGCATCAGTTCCTGTGTTGCGGCGCGGACGAAAGCTCCACAACCCAGCGTGTCCCCGTCGGCAGTTCCAATGTAGCCGACCAAGGCGTGCAGTGGCTCGGTGGTACGGGCGCGAACACGCTTGCCATCAACGCCGAATGGAACAGCGGCTCGTTCGAGACCAAGACCATCGCGGTCAGCTCTTCGGATATCCGCCTGAAGGATAACGTGACGGACACGGACGTCAACGCGCTGGAGCTCATCAATCACGTTAAACTCCATGCTTTCGACTGGAAGTGGACGCATCAGCATCAGAACATCGGCGTGATTGCCGACGAACTCGAACAGCTCGACCCGTCCCTTGTGGTCGGCGGCGGGACTGACAAGGAAGGCAATCCGATTTATAAGAGCATCAACAACCTGGTTCTTATCAGCTATCTGACCAAAGCGGTTCAGGAGCTGTCCGCGCAGGTTGAGGAACTCGAACACAAACTTAGCGCTATGGAGGACAAAAACCATGGTCACAGTTAATATCACCGTAACAGATGAGGCGGTTCAGCCTGAAATCTACCTCGGACGGCAGGGCGAAAAACAGGCGCGGGAAATCGTGTTTGATCTGAGTGCTCTGCGGGAGAAGTACGGGACGGGCACGGCGACCCTCTATCATCAGAGAAGCAAAGACCCTGCACCGTACCTGATAGCCAAAACCACCGGCACGACCATGACGTGGACGGTGTCGGAAACGGATACGGTCTATGCGGGTATCGGATATTGTGAGTTCCGATATACGTTCGGGACGGAAGGCTTGAGCAAAAGCACGATGTTCGCCACGAACGTGAAGGCATCCCTGTCCGGCGACGTCATCATTCCCGCAGCTCTTCAGGCGTGGTACGATGCGCTGATTGATTACATTGATGAGCACTCCGGCGGCTCGGTCGACCCTGAGGACATCGCGGCAGCGGTCGAGGCGTACATGGAGGAGCACCCCATCACCGAGAGCGACCCGACCGTGCCCAGCTGGGCGAAGGCAAGCACCAAGCCGACCTATACGGCGGCAGAGGTTGGCGCGTTGCCTGACGATACGACCTACGTGTCGAGCGTTAACGGCAGGACAGGAGCCGTGACGGGGCTGGAAGAGCAGACCACGGTGGTCAATAAGACCTCAAGTGATACCTCGCAGACCCTTGCAGCTAATACGTTCTACATCTGGCCTGAGATGTCAGCCCTGACCATCACCTGCCCCGCAACGGGCGGGCCGTTTGCGTTTCGGTTTACCAGTGGCGCGACTGCTACCACGCTGACGATGACGGGCATCACGATGCCTGACGATTTCACGGTGGAGGCTAACAAGGTCTATGAGGTCAACGTGTATGAGGGTTATGGATTGGCGGTGAGTTGGGAGGTGAGCGCATGAGCGACAGACGGGCGCTGATGAGCGCGGTGAGCGGTGGCTCTCTCGAGACCATTAAGAGGTCGACTTACACCTTTAACGGCACGGATGGAGGCTCTACGAGCGTACCCATTAATGAGGATTCGTCCAAAATCCTTTTCTGCCACTTTTATGATACGGAATCGGAGTATACGACCGCAAACACGACCTACGAAGGATTTCATGTCGGGCCTGCGGCGGCCCACTACCCTGACATCGGTATTTCGGCGCAATGGGCATTTTGGCGCACCAACGCCGCCGGTTCCACTACTGGGTATAACAATTACGGACAATCGAACCCGTTCGCCACTGACGGCTATGTGCGCGTGTCATCAAATCCGTATCTAAAGAGCACCATCACGTATGTTTTGGAAGTCTACTATTTGGACTAAGGAGGGGTTGACATGGTATACAGAACCAAGATAGCCTTGACCGACCGACCGACCGACCGACCGACCGACCGACCGACCGCATAGCATAGCGAATAGAAGGAGGAACCAATGACCTACTACGTTAAACTCACAGACGGGCGGCTCATCTATGCGCCCAGGAAAATCAAGGACGGCTCGACCATCACCTACAATCCCACGGGCGAGATGCTTCTGCCTCTTGGCTATAAGCCTCTGAGAATTGAGCCGATGCCGGAGGTGGAAGACGGCTACCATCTGGAGCCCGTCTACAGCGAGACTGATGATGAGGTGATACAGGATTGGCAGATTGTAGAAGACCCGCCCGTGGAGCCTGATGCCGAAGAGATTCTCGACATCCTTCTGGGAGGTGACAGCGAATGATCAGCAGAGCACTGGCAAGAAAACTTAGGGCATACATCGAGAAGGCTGCCATCTCACTGTCCGATGAGGACGCCCTTGAGGCTGTCGAACTGTACCCGGCATGGAAGCCAGGCACTGCCTACGAGGTTGACGAGCGCATCCGGCATGAGGGCATCCTGTACCGCTGTGTGCAGGCACACACCTCACAGGCAGACTGGACGCCCGACATCACGCCCGCCCTGTGGGCAGTTGTGTCTCTGGACGAATGGCCCGAATGGGTACAGCCTGTTGGCGCATCCGATGCGTATAGCAAGGGTGATAAGGTGAGCCATAACGATAAGCACTGGGTATCCGATGTCGACGCTAACGTGTGGGAGCCGTCGGTTTACGGCTGGAATGAGGTGGCCTAAATGGAGACTATCCTTGCATCATTAATTTCCGGCATAGTGGCTATTGCCGTGTGCGTCATCAATTCGCGGGCGCAGATGCGTGACCTGACCCACAAGCTGGAGCTTGCGCAAGCCGTGACGGACACCAAACTGGAGGAGCTGACCCGTGAGGTGAGAAGTCACAACAACTATGGTGAGCGGCTCATCAGTTTAGAAGAGCGCGTAAAAAACTTAGAGAGGGGAGACGATGGACGATGAGTAATAAGACCTATGACACTTTGAAACTGATTGCACTTATTCTGACCCCCGTTCTGGCATTTCTGGCATCCATCGCCAACATTTGGGAGATACCGCACGCCGAACAGATCGTTGCCACGCTGACCGGTCTGGACACTCTGGTGGGCGCGATTGTCGTTGCCCTGAAGACGGCCTACGATAAGAAGGGCGGTGACACTGATGTCACTGAAGATTAATAAGAACTTCATCCATGTGAACCACACCCTGTTGAAGCGGAACAAGTCTGACATCAAGTACATCGTCATCCATTACGTGGGCGCGCTGGGTGACGCGAAAGCCAACGCTGAATATTACGGCTCGACCTATGTCGGAGCCTCTGCGGACTTCTTCGTGGGCCATTCCGGCGACATCTGGCAAGCCAATGACTACTATAATTATTATAGTTGGCATTGCGGCGGCGGTCTGCAGGGCACGGGCGGGCATAAGTTCTTCGGCATCTGTACCAATCAGAACTCCATCGGCATCGAGATGTGCGTGCGGAAGAGGTCGACCAAGACCATGAACGCGACCGACCGCGACTGGTACTTTGAGGACGCCACGGTGGCATCTGCCGCCCTGCTTGTCCGTCAGCTAATGCAGGAGCTGGATATCGATATCCATCACGTCATCCGGCACTTCGATGTGAACGGCAAGATTTGTCCGAACCCGTTCGTGTATGATACGGGCAAAATCACGTGGGCAGGGTTTAAGCAGCTTATCACCGGCACGGTTCCGATCGAGAACCCAGCGCCGCACGGAATACCGAAGAGCAAGACCGACTTCATCGAGAAGGTCAGTAAGATATGCGTGGAGCTGTGGCCTGACCTGCAGATATTGCCGTCCGTGGTCATCGCGCAGTGCTGTCTGGAAACCGGCTACGGCCTCGGTTCGGACTCGGTGGAGCTTGTGGAGCGGAATAACCTGTTAGGGATGAAGTCCGATCTGATCAACTCCACGTGGTCGACCTTCTCACCCTGGAACGGCGAATCCTTCGCGAAGGTCACGCCGGAAGTGGTAAACGGGAAGACCATCTATATTAATGATAGTTTCCGTGTGTACCCGGACTACAGAACCTGCATCGAAGACTATGAGCAGTTTCTTAGGAATGTTAAGAATGGAGCCGGATACAAGTACAGGGCAGTTGTCGGCATGACTGACCCGGAACAGGTCATTACCGCAATCAGCAAGGGCGGATACGCGACAGATCCGGGCTATATCACCAAGGTCATGCGCCTGATCCGGGAGAACGACCTGACCAAGTATGACCCGAAACCGACCAAGGAGAAGGAAATGACGATACCCGAAAAAGCCGTACAGTGGGCGCTGAAGACCGCTGCCGATGATACCCACGGCTACAACAACAGCAAAGGTCACCGCATCGGCAACCCGGACTATGCGTGCAGCTCATTCGTTGCGGCGGCGTACCGGGCGGCGGGCCTGACCTCCATTCCGGCAGATGCGTATACGGCCACCATGCGGAAACAGTTCCTTGCGGCTGGGTTCGAGGACGTGACCGACAAGGTCAACCTGAAAACGGGCAAGGGCATGATTCCGGGCGATGTGGTACTCAACCCGGGTAAGCACGTGGAGATGGTGGCAAACAGCAAATTGCAGCTTGTGGGTGCACGCGGTGAGGCCACGGGCGGCGCGGCGAATGGCAAGGCAGGAGACCAGGGCGGCGAAATTGCCGTGACGAACTGGTTCGACTTCGGGTGGAGGTTCTGCCTGAGGTATCCAGCGAAGACCGAACCGGCGAAGGCGACCTACATCGTTCAGGCCGGGCTCTACAAGGTCAAGGCCAACGCGGACAAGGCGTTGCAACGCGTTAGAAGCGTTGTCCCGGACGCGTTCATTAAGCAGGTCGGCACTCAGTACCGCGTTCAGGCCGGTGCGTATTCGGTGAGGGCCAACGCCGAAAAGAGGGTTGCCCAGCTCAAGGCGGCGGGCATCAACGCGATTATAAAAACAGAGTAGATGGAAGTTTGTATGTCCCGCCATATGCCACGACCTTCTATGATGCAGATAAAATAGGGCATAGGCACGGGTTCGACTCCCGTCTACTCCATTTCAAGGGGATTCTCAGTAAATCTGGGAGTCCCCGTTTTTTATTGTAATTATGCGGGATTCCGCATTACCACTTTTGGTTAAGAAATTACCACGAATGGTAGGGAAATACCATAAATGGTAATCTATATGACACGATATATGTCACGGAATGGCCTGATTCATCTTATCCATCTGCCGCAACAGTTCGTCCTGCATGGCGTTCTGATACACACTTTTAAGTACCGGGCTTCCGGGTTTCCAGCCGCCCATCTTCGCCACGTAGACATCGGGGATTCCGAGCGTGGCGGCTCTGGTTGCGTAGCAGTGCCGCAATAAGTGGAAGTTGAACGGCGGAATCCCTGCCTTACTCATAGCCCGCCTAAAACGCGCAAGAAGGGCGTTTGGCGTGCAGGTGATGAAGTTACCGTCTATTGCCTTCAGAACGCTTAAAACGGGCTCTGAGAGCTTCAGGACGCGGTATGAGTCGGCGGTCTTCGGTGTCTGCTTGACGACCCAGATGTTATTCTCATCGGCAACGACATCTTTGCTGATGGTCAGCAGGTCACCATTCAGGTCATCACTGGTTAACGCGCATATTTCGCCGCGGCGCAATCCGTAATAGTAAGCAAGCATCAGGGCAATCCACAGCTCCGTTCCCTCGACGGACTTGATGAGCTTCTGCACGTCGGCATCTGTCGGCAGGTTGTACTGCAATTTGGCTTTTACCGGCAGAGACACATTAAAGGCCTTTCCGGGCACGAACATCTTACAGGCAGACAACAATAGCACGTAGATATTCCGAACCGTTTTAGGGGCACGTGTGGCGCTCAGGGACGAAATCCAGAGCTGCACGCGTTCGGAGGTCAGGTCGCGGATATTTTCCGATGCGATATCGTCAAAGGCTGTTCGCTGTGCCGTACGATATCCACGGATGGACGCGGGGGAGAGCACGGCGGTCTTGGCGGTGATATAGCGCTCCACGGCATCCGATACGGTCATGGACTGCCCTCTTGCCTTGCGCTCGACTGCCCACGCGGCAGCTGCGGCCTCGGCTTCGCGCTTGGTCGGAGCCGTGAAGGACTCATAGACAGGGCGCTTCTTGCCGTCCTTCATTACGTAATGACTGAAGACCCGGCAGCGGTAGGAACCGGACGGGAGCTTGCGGGCGGTGGGCATTCGTCATCACCTCCTAAAACTTGGCGCGGAGCTCGACCACCTTGCCGATGATGCGGACGGGCAGCTGCTCCACTTCTTCCTGTGTGTACGTGATGGGTTCATATGCCGGGTTGGTGCTGATGAGCATGATGCCGCCCTCAAAGGTCTTCAGGCGCTTCACACACGCGTCCGATCCATTCACGGTCGCCACGATCACTTCGCCTGGTTCTGCCGTTTCCTGCTTCCGAACAATGATGGTGTCGCCGTCGGAGATCTTCGGCTCCATGCTGTCACCGACCACGCGAAGACCGAAATATTCGCCGGATCTGCTGAGGGCTTCCGGGATCTCTTCATAATCTACCACCTCGCCGGACGCTTCCAGAGGGATACCGGCGGCTACCCTGGAATAGACGGGGATGCGGACGGACGCGGCGGCCTTGCGGTTCCGATCCTCGACAAGGTCGGCTTTTTCAATTCCGAAATACTGAGCCATGCGCTCAATCTTATCAATTCGCGGGTAAGTCCTGCCGTTCAACCAGTCAGTCAGCGATGAGTATGGGACGCCGATTGCCTTTGCAAAGTCCCGGCGCTCGATGCCCGCCCTGTCCATGAAGAACTGAATGTTATCTCCCATGATTTTCTTATTGCCTAACATATCCGTACCTCCTCCAATTTCATCATAGCAGAAACCGTAAAAAATACAAGATAATGACGGGAAAACCGTTGACAAAAACGGTTTAACCGTTATAATAGAGCATGTAGGGGCTTTATGGGAAGGAGGTGATGAATTGAAAATGACTTTAAAGGCTGCACGCATCAACGCCGGTCTGACGCAGGTTGACGCCGCGAAACACCTCGGCATCAGCCCGTCAACACTGGTAAGTTATGAAGCAGGGCGGACGTATCCTGACGTTGAGGTACTGAAAAAGATTGAGGTCTTGTACAACATCAACTACAACGACATTATTTTTTCATGCCCGGATGTAACGGTTTAACCGTTTTTGGAGGAAGGAGGCAATGGGAAGAGCAGACATCATCTTTGTCGGGCCGACCGGGAAGCTGAATGTTCAGCAGATAGCCAAGGTCACCGGCATACCGCCGACAACACTTTATCGGTGGAGAAAAGACCCGGACAGCATCAAGGCAGGGGAGTTGCGATTGCTGTTTAAGGCGACAAGGGCAACACCAGAAGACATTGTCAAGTTTTTCAAGTGAAGCAGGAGGGGAGCAAATGAAGAAGAGGGGCTTATTTTTCGGCGCGTTGTTAATCGGTTCCATCACCCAGACCATGGTCGACCTGATCGTGCTGACCAAGTGGGACATCATCGAGATCTATTTTCTGTCCGTCATGGTCGGGATCCTGATCACGGTGGGGGTCGGGGCTCTGCTGGAAGAAGACAAACCGAAGAAGAAAAGAAGCAGAAAGGAAGTAAGAGAAACGCGCCTGCCGGTCATCCGGGAAGGCGTGCTGTATGAAGTAAGGAGGGAGCACGAAGCATGAGGAACCTGCAAAATTACAGACTGGCAACAGCCGATGAAATCCTGAACGGCGCTTATGTGCCGGTAGGGAAGGCGTTCATGGTAACTCAAATCGACCCGGAGACGCCGTGGAGAGAATTATTCGGCGCGCTGGCATTTCTGGTCGAGACCGAAAAGCCAAAACCTGAACCGGCAACTCAGGAACCAAAGAAGACCGGCCCGGCAGCGGTCAAGCTGGCCTACGACAAAATCATGGAGATGCGGGACGCGGGGAATACCTACGACGAAATCGGTGCACACTTTGGCTGTACCGGGCAGACGATCAGGAACTTTCTCGCACGTGAAGGCAAGGCGAAATCACAGAAAGGGGAGTAAGCAATGGCATTTGTAGAGGATAAACAGGAAATCTGCGACCTGTTGCTTGAGACGCTGAAGGCAACCAGGGCCGGGCAGGACATTGTGAACCTGATCTATGGTCGGATCACACAGTCGGAAGAGAACGTGATGGTTCTGTTCGCGAATGGCACACACATCAACGTCAATGTGTCCATGGACAGCGGTCTGGGCATGATCCGGGACATTATGAAGAAGATCTGAAAGGGGGAGCAAATGACCTACGACGAATTACCTGCTGTCAGGCGGTCGGAGCTATGGGAGATCCGGAAGAGCCCGGCGCATTATCTGTACGCGGTCGAGCATCCGGAAGATGATACACCGGCGCTTGCGTTCGGTACTGCAGCGCACAAGTACATTCTGGAACAGGACGATTTCTGGAACCACTACGCGATCGCGCCGGAAGTCGACAGGAGGACTAAGGACGGAAAAGCGACCTGGAACCAGTTCATGACCGAGATGGAGCAGACCGGCAAGTTGGCAATTTCCATTTCCGACTACATGATGATTGAAGAGATGGACGCGGCGATCAAGGCGAATCCGACCGCTGCCGAGCTGCTCAAGACAGGACAGCATGAAGTGCCGATCCAGTGGAACGACCCGGTCACAGGGGAACCGTGCAAGTGCCGTCCTGACTGCCTGACCGAATACAAAGGGCGGAAGTACATCGTGGACTATAAGACCACGCAGAGCTGCGAGAACGGACATTTTGAGCGGTCCTGCAGACAGTACGGATACAAGCTGCAGGCCGCCATGTACACGGAAGGATTGTTCCAGACGGAGCTGACCGAGTACCGCTTCGCATTCGTGGCGCAGGAGAAGAAAGCGCCGTATGCAGTACGCGTGTACTTCTGTGACAGCGGCTTCATCGAGGAGGGAATGAACCTGTTCCGGGAACTGATCGGAATTTACCACGATTGCAAGACGAAGGGCGAATGGCCCGGATATGCAGATAAGGAGCTGATCGCGGATGAGTGAAAAAACACATTGGAGGAAGCTGACGAATCCGAACTACCTCGGCGCGTACGCGTTCCAGCCGGGTGAGGAAAAGGTCGTGACGATCAAAGAGGTGAACTATGAGGTCGTCCAGAACCAGAACGGGAAAGAAGAATGCATCGTGTGCCACTTCGTCGAGGATATCAAGCCGATGATCCTGAACAAGACGAACTGCGACACGATCGCAAAGGTGATCGGAACGCCCTATATCGAGGACTGGAACGGTCAACGGATCATCCTGAAGGTCCGCAAGGTGTCCGCGTTCGGTGAGACTGTTGACGCGGTGCGGGTGGCTAAGGAGCGCCCCGTGGACGAAGCGGTGCTCTGCGAGGTATGCGGGAAGGCGATCATGCCCGCCGGTGGAAGGACCGCAAAAGAGATCGCTGCAGCAACGAAAACCAAGTTTAAGAAAGTGATGTGCATGGACTGTGCAAGAAAGGAAGCAAACAATGGCTGAATTCAACATCAACAACCTGGAACTCGACGACAATTCGTTTTATGTCCTTCCGGAAGGGGACTACCACTTCAAGGTCGCATCTCATGAGGTCGGCTACGCCACATCGGAAAAGCTGCCGCCAAACACCCAGCAGATCACGTGTTATCTGGAGATCCCCATCATTGAAGACGGAGACACCAAGACCGTGACGGTCCGCAACAGCCTGAACGTGTACAAGAAGGCGCTGTTCGCGATCAGGCAGTTCGTGGAGTGCGTCGGCATGGTCCCGGAAAAGGGCAAGGTCAAGATCGACATGGACAAGATCGACGGCCTCGAGGGTGTATGCAGCATCGTGATCGTCGAGAGCTCCAACGGCAACGAATTCAACCGCGTGCAGACCTTCTACCCGCCCTCAAAAGCACCGGCAGTTACGCTGAACGATGAGGCGTGGAAGAAGAGGGACGATTTTCTGGAGGTAGGTGAAGAGGCTGATGTCCCGTTCATCGATTAACTTAAGACCATACCAGCAGGAAGCGGTCAAGGCGATAAACGACCATTGGATGGACTGGCAGCGGGAGCTGCTGGTCCTTCCGACCGGATGCGGAAAAACGGTCGTATTCAACACCATCGCACACGACAGACCGGGCAAGACGCTGATCCTCGCACACAGGGAAGAGCTGATTGAGCAGGCGCGGGATAAGTACGCGTCCATGTTCGGCGAAATGCCGGGCAAGATCAAGGCGTCGGAGTGCGAGATCAGGGACGTGACGGTCGGATCCGTGCAGACGATGTGCAGACGGGACTATACGGACGCGTTCCAGACTGTGATCATCGATGAAGCGCATCACGTGCTGTCCCCGTCATACCAGACGCTGCTGTCACAGTTCGGGAGCGCGAAGGTCCTTGGCGTGACAGCAACGCCGGACAGGGGTGACAAACGCGGGCTTGCTGAGTACTTCGACGGCATCGCCTACGAATACAGCCTGAAGACGGCAGTCAAAGACGGCTACCTTGTGCCGATCATGGCGAAAACGATCCCACTCGAAATTGACATGACCGACGTCAAGGTCAGCATCGGAGATTTCCAGGTCGACTCCATCGCTGAGACCCTGGAGCCGTATCTGCCCGAAATTGCAAGGTCGATACAGATCGAGGCCGCCGGAAGAAAGACCGTCGTGTTCTGTCCCCTTATCAGTATAGCACAGGAGCTTGTCGGAATGATACCCGGTGCGCGTGAAGTGAACGGTGAAAGCGCGGACAGAAAAGAGACGCTCGAATGGTTCGACAAGGCCGGTCCGGGCGCGGTGCTGTGCAATGCCATGCTGCTGACTGAGGGCTGGGACTGCCCGTCATGCGACTGCGTAGTGGTACTGAGGCCGACCAAGATCAGGAGCCTGTATTGCCAGATGGTCGGACGCGGGACGAGGCTGTCGCCGGGTAAAGAGAATCTGCTGATCCTGGACTTCCTCTGGTTGACGAACAAGCACAACCTGTGCAAGCCCGCGTCGCTGGTATCCGAAAACGAAGACGACATCGGCGCGGTGGTTAAGGCGTCGACCGATGAGGAAATCGACCTGTTCGGCGCGGTGTCGGATGCGGAAGCGGCGCGCAGGCAGTCACTGGCCGAAGCGCTCGCAAAGCAGAAGCGGAAGAAGTCGAAGCTGATCAATCCGCTGGAGCTGTTCTCGGTCCTGGACGATATCGGCCTTGCCGACTATGAACCCACGTTCAAATGGGAAACTGAAGAACCGACACAGAAACAGGTCGAGGTTCTGGAGAAGTTCGGCGTCGATGCGGAAGGCTCCACGAAGGGATATTGCTCGAAGATGCTGGATAAGCTGATCGCGCGTTCCAAAGAGGGCAAGGCGACGGTGAAGCAAATCAGGACGCTGCGGAAGTTCGGGTATGATCCGATCGACTGGAGCCGCGAACAGGCAAGCAAGAAGCTGTCCGCGCTGGCAGCGGTGGACTGGAAGAGATGGAGGCTGCATGAATAAGGAGGCGCTAAATGACGCAGATTAAATATTTCTATTTTAAGGACGAACCAGTCAACAAGATGGAGGACGCAATAAACAAGTGGCTTGCCAACAACCCAGCATACGTAATTAAAGACATTAAAATTCAGGTTTACTGCACGCCGCATCCAGACTGCTACTTCGAATGCACGGACATAGTGGTGATCTATGAGGTGGTCGGATCATGATCGACTACGACATGCTAAGCGCGATCCCGCCGGACTGCAGCTATGATGAATGGCTGAAGGTCGGAATGGCGCTGAAGCGGGAGGGGGCCGACTGGACCGTATGGGACAGCTGGTCCGCCCGTGGAACCAAGTACAAGCACGGTGAGTGCGAACGAAAGTGGCGGTCATTCCGGCGCGATGATGTGACCGGCGGCACGCTCCACTATATCGCGGCGTCCTATGGATACGCACCGAAGCGGGACGAGACCGTCTACGATATACACAACCTGCTTCTGGATGAGATCATCGTCGACCCGTCCTTCGTCAGCGTCGAGAAGATCCCGAAAGTGCCGGACAAGTACGACCCGAAGGGCGATATGCTGGAATACTTCAGCACGCTGTTCCGGCCCGAAGACTTCGTCGGGTACTGCGTGAACTTCCGAATGACTGATGACGGATGGAAACCGGCACAGACCATTTACAGGCGCACGGCGGGGGATATCATCGACAAGCTCAGAAGCGGCTCCATCGAGAACGCACTTGGTACGCCGACGGACGGCGCTGGTGCTTACGTGCGGTTCAATCCTCTGGACGGCAACGGCGAAAACAACGCGAACGTGACGCGCTGGAAGTACTGCCTGATCGAGTCCGACACGGACAGCATCGAGAAGCAGTACGCGCTGATCAGGGAGATGAACCTGCCGGTCACGTTCCTGGTTCATTCCGGCAGCAAGAGCCTGCACGCAATTACCAGGGTCGACGCAGAGAACGCGCAGCAGTACAAGGCCCGCGTCCGGGAGCTGTACGAGTTCTGCAAGAAGAACGGGTTGACGCCGGACGAGCAGGACAAGAACGAAAGCAGGTTCAGCCGTCTTCCGGGCGTCAAGCGGGGCAGCAACTGGCAATACATCGTCGAGCGCAATATCGGCGCGAAGTCATACGACGACTGGATCGAATGGAGAGAGTCACAGGTCGATGATCTGCCGAAGGACACGGCGCTGTCCGAAGTCTGGGACAACATGCCGCCGCTTAAGGATGAGCTCATTCCGGGGATACTCAGGGTCGGGCACAAGATGCTTGTCGCCGGGCCCAGCAAAGCCGGGAAGAGCTTCCTGCTGATCGACCTTGCAATCTCCATCGCGGAAGGTATCGACTGGATCGGTATGAAGTGCAAGCAGGGCAAGGTCTGCTATGTGAACTTAGAGCTTGATTCGGCTTCGTGCTTTGCCAGGTTCAAAGAGATCTACGACAAGCGCGGGATCAAGCCGGAACACCTCGACGATATCACCATCTGGAACCTGCGCGGTAAGTCCGTGCCGATGGACAGACTCGCGCCGATCCTGATACACAGGTTCAGGCAGAAGCGTTACGCGGCGGTGATCATCGACCCGATCTACAAGGTGATCACGGGCGACGAAAACAACGCTACTGAGATGAGCAAGTTCTGCAGCTATTTCGATCAGGTCGCCACGGAAATGGAAGTGTCGGTGATCTATTGCCATCATCATTCCAAGGGGGCGACCGGCAAGTACGCGAATGCAGCTGACCGCTCTTCCGGTTCCGGCGTGTTCGCACGGGATCCGGATGCGATCCTCGACATGCGGGAACTGAAGGTCGACGGTCTGACCGACAAATACAGGGAGCTGCACCCGGACGCATGCGACACGCTGACCGGCTGGGAGATATGCGGAACGCTGCGGGAATTTGCGCCGCCGTCTCCGCGCCGTGTCTGGTTCGATCATCCGATACACCGCGTCGATACGGAGAACTTCCTTGGCATCGCGAATTTCAACGACTCAGGAACAACCGGACGCGGAACGGGCAAGGAACAGACCGAACGGGCCGACTGGTACTCCACGGTCGACGACCTGATCGCCATCAGCACGGATACGGCGGTATCGCTTGGCGCGGTCGGCATATCCGAGAGCAACGCAAAGAAGAAGTTCTCTTCCGGAACGGACTATGAGGTGGCAAAGATCGGCGACGACAAGGTGGTGCACAAACGATCCGAAGATGAGATCGTGTACCTGGGGAAGAAATACGAGAGACGCCCCTGGGGAAATTCAAGTATGTGGGTTCCAAGTTCCAAGTGACAAAACCCTTAATAGGAAAGTAACCCGGAACTTGGGAGAAAACAACCATCAGTTGACTCGGGTTACAACACTGGGGAGTTTAACTCTCCCCGTGTGGTAAGCCCGGTGCAACTAATCTGAATGGCGCGATGGAGATAAGACAAGATGACCGAGTCACAGGAACAACGACAACTTATCCAATGGTGCAGAACTGACCCTAAGTTTCAGTACCTGTTCCATATCCCGAACGAGAGCGTCGGCGGGCAGGGCTGGATCATCCGGAACCGGCAGCTGGGCGTCAAGGCCGGTGTTCCGGATCTGTTCTATCCCGTGCCGATGCATGGCTATCACGGGCTGTTCATCGAGATGAAGGCGGGGCGCGGAAGGCTGAGCATGGAACAGAGGAAGTGGATCAAGGCGCTGACCGACCTTGGTTACAAGTGCATTATAGCTCACGGGTGGGAAGAGGCCAGGACGGCACTGGAGGAATACACATGTCGATAACACCATGTAAAGACTGCGAGGCAAGATATCCCGGATGCCATGGAAAATGTAAAGACTATATAACATGGCGGGCTGAATACGACAAGGACAAGGAACAGAAGCGCATACAGAAAGAGATCGAGGCCGAACAGTCACGAAGAGTGTTTGAAACAATGAAGAGGGCAGGAAGATGGAAAAAGTAGAAGACTACAGAGACCCGGAAGTGCTCCGGAGGATGTACTGGGATGAACGCCTCACCCTTGAGGAGATGGCGGACAAGCTGTATGTCAGCCCGGCGACGGTCAGAGACCACATGAAGAAGCATGGCGTACCGACCAGACCGGCGTACGCGTACTTCCGCGGCAAGATTGACTATTGGGACAAGGCGGTGCTGGAAGAGTGCATCAGGAAGGGCATGAGCAATCACGATATCGCCAAGGCATCAGGGATGCATCATACCACCATCCTGCACTGGATGGAGAAGTACGGACTAAAGAACACGAACAGCAAGCCGATTGCGCGGTATGACGTGGGCGGCGGACGGATGCTGACGGTCGCCGAGATGGCGGCGGAAAGCGGGCTGAAGAAGTCAAACATCGCCAGCAGGTTGCAGCGCGGATGGAGGCCTGACGCGGCGATGGCGGTTCCGTCACTCGCCGGAACGCATTACGTGCGCGGGCCGCAGGCGGCAAAGCTCAGAAGGGAGGGCAAGTTTGAATACGGAACTTATTATCAAAGTCTTGATCATAGTGACCTTGGTGGGCATCGTGGGGGCAATAATGGGAGGTGAGCGATGAGTGAGTTTTTAGTTCTGATCCTGATGGCGATCGCCGGGTATGTGGCCGCGAACCTTGCAGCAGGAAATGGGCCGGTCTGGCCCGCGATAACCATGTACTGGTTCGTGCTGACACTGAAGAATGCGGTGGATTTGTGGAGGATGAAGCGATGATTGATTTGAAACCGTGCCCGTTCTGCGGCGGAAAGGTTGAATTGATGAGTCTCATGACGCCCATCGAAATGTTTTACTGCTTGAATTACAAAGAGTGCGGTGCGGTCGTCAGCTTCGACAATGAGATTTGCAACCGAGAAGCAGGGAATAAGCACAAGATCAGAGCATGGAACAGGAGGGCAAGGGAATGACTCTGGAAGAAGCAATCAAACACGCCGAAGAAAAGGTTAAGTGCGGCGGGCAGTGCGGTGAAGACCATGCGCAGCTTGCCATGTGGCTCAGGGAGTTGCAGAAGCTACGTGCTGTAGAAACCGAGAAACGGAATGGAAAATCAACACAAAATGTTCCGAAAGATGATTTGATTTTTCGAAAAGCGGCGATTGATGCGCTTTACGATTGGAGCGAACATAGTATGACGGATGCTGAAGCATGGCATATCAGACAGGTTATCGGGGATATAAAGTCACTGCCACCCGCTGAACCGAACTGTTCGGAAATTCCGAACAACTCAGATTGCATCAGCCGGCAGGCGGCGATCACAGAGTTTAGTTGCTGTGAGCTTACGCCAGATGGTGGGATTGATGCGAATTACGCTATCGACTTTTTGAAGCAGTTGCCATCCGCGCAGCCAGAGCGGAAGACGGGGAGATGGATCGACAGAAGTGGCGGTATGGCGAGCTCATGGAATTATTGTTCTGTTTGCGGTGGGCAGCAGATATATCGTTATGATTTTTGCCCGAATTGCGGTGCAGATATGAGAGGTGAACAGGATGGATGACCGTGATTGGTGGACATTATGGATGTTTGCTATGGGCATAGGAGTGGGGATAATGATATGCAAGATGATTTAATTTACAGACAGGCGGCGATTGAGGCGGTGTTTGACAGAATAGATGTGGAAAAGCATGGGCGTAATGCAAAGCCGGAAGAAATACAGTGGACTTTGGAAAAGTTGCCATCCGCACAGCAATGGATACCATGCAGTGAGAGACTGCCGGAAGAAAGTGGCTTGTATATTGTGACAAACGTTGGTCGCTGGGTAGAGCCGGTTGGAACTCGATACTACAATATCAGAGCGGACGGCGGTTTCTGGAGCGGGCATCCGGGCCATAAGGTGCTTGCATGGATGCCACTGCCGAAACCATATGGAGGTGATACCGAATGATTAGAACATTCATCTTCCTTGTGATCTATTTTACCATCGGATGCGTGTTTGCCTTAGCCTTTGCGGCTCTTGCGGATGATATCGAGGAAGGCGCCGCGCTTGCGCTTGCGATACTGTCCATTCTGCTCTGGCCCGCGATGGTCGCATTCGCAATCGTAACGTTTGTGGTCAGGTTGATAAGGGGGTTGCGATGACTAAGGAAGAACGATGGCGCATGGAGGGCATGAGCTTTTGTATGCGGCTACTCGATGAGAACGGCGGCGATGTCGAAGCACTAAGGAAAGAGCTGAAGCGGCGCGGGGCGCTGGGTATTCCCATCGGCGTGACCGAACGGCAAACAAAAGACTTCGTGGACGGCACCAAGAAGAACGTGCTGACCACGGTCACCCTGCTGACCATTGCGATACTCCACGATACCTTTGGGTTCGGCTCGGTGCGCGTGGCCCGGTTCATCGAGGCATTCAACGACGCGGCTGAGCTGCTTCAGGATGACTGCATCAACTGGCAAGAACTCCAACAGGGTATCGCGGCGCGGCTCGGAAATGTGCGCGGGATAACATGGATAGGCGGGATGCCAACAACAGAACAGGAGGGGAAAGCATCATGACGAACCAACAGATACGGGATATCATCGGCAGACCGGCAGCGGTCGAGCAGCTCGCCGAGGAATGCATGGAGCTGGGCCACGCACTGATGAAGTACAGCCGGGCGCTCCGGAAACAGAACCCAACGCCGGTCACGATGGGAGAGGCGTGGGACAATTGCAAGAATGAGTTCAGCGACGTGCTGGTCTGTGCCGATGTGGTCGGGCTCCAGCCTGAGCTCAAGCTGATGTGGGAGAAACGACAGCGATGGATAGAGAGACTGCAGGAAGCCAAGAAGGAGTGACTACGATGAGGGACTACCAGAGGAAGAGAGGAAAGTACACGTTACCGCGTGAAGTCTATCTTCAAACCCTCTGGCAGATCCGTGACTATCACAGGCTCAAGGATATGTATGATGCGGTAGCCGAAGAGAGCCCGGGCCCGTCTGACGGAATGCCACGCGGGAAGGGCGGCACGTCTGATCCGACATTCCAGAAAGCTGTGAAGCTCGAGCACATCGGGCGCGTCATCCTTGCCATCGAGACGGCGCGGGACATGGTGCCCGAAGAATACCGGCCCGGTGTCTGGGCCAGCGTGATGTACCGCGAGCCATATCCCATCGATGCAGACCGCACGACCTACGGCAGATGGAAAAGCAAGTTTGTTTATACCGTGGCGGAAAAGCTTAATTTCATTTAAGTTGCAACACCGGGGCAATTTTTCGGTGGTAGGATGATAGCGTGGCAAGGTGGGAACAAATGCGGGCTGATGCTCCCGCGCCTCCCCAGCTCCCGCCCTGCCGCTTTGCTTGTGGTTCATAGTCTTCCTCCTGTGAGACTGCCTACTTCATAATACCTCCTTTCTGCATGGGTGCCGTTTGGTGAGGGCTGGGCGGCACCCCGTAGAAAAATAGGGGGACGGGGTCTTCCTACGGGCGGGACTACATACCCCACCCCATGCCACCCGGGAGTGGATACCCACCAGCTCCGGAGCGGGGCCGGCGTGAACCTGGAACAAAACAATACCAACAACAATGCGAGAGCACTTGGCTTCAACCTTGCGCATCTCGCTTTTATTATGCCCGCCCTGCCGCGGATCCAGATGAGCCACGGGGGAGCGGGGCAACAGGACGGAGGTCAACAGGGATGAGCAGGTCAGGGCGCTGGCCTTATGTGCGGCGCTTAGCTTGGGACAGAGACCGCAAGGCGCGGGCGGTGTGCCACATCTGCGGACAGCCTATCAATTACTTCCTTCAGCCGTCATCATGCGACGATGCTTGGGAGCCTGATCATGTGATTCCAGTTGCAAAGGATCCTTCGCTCGAACTCGACCTCGGAAACATAAAAGCTTCTCACAAAAGATGCAACAGAAGCCGCGGCGACGGCACGAACGGTGAAAATATTATTGGCATGCAGAGCAGAATATGGTGATTTTCGGCGTGGCGGGTGGCCGAAAAAGAGGGAGTGGCCTCGAAATCTTCGGCGACGCCCTCCGGCCAGAC
>Ga0326514_10000927_pt1 | contig 19310 bp, 3 predicted proteins | sample 3_2548_0518_D_FD_203653 | JGI IMG/M metagenome (GOLD analysis project Ga0326514, IMG submission 203653) | Bovine rumen microbial communities from UC Davis, California, United States - 3_2548_0518 | ecosystem: Host-associated > Mammals > Digestive system > Stomach > Rumen | place: USA: California... | reverse complement strand
TGCTTAACACTTTACAAGAAACTGGTTCCTTTTTCTATAGTCAATTTAGAACTGGGACCTTGATTACAGTTTACACAAAATACTTTACACTATCAACTTTCTTGTAAGAAGGCTTGTAAGAAGGGAGTAGTTTGTATGGAAAAGATCCAAAGAAGTGGACATGTGCGAAAGAGTGTTAACCGCATTGTTTCGCTGATATGCTCAGCAGCCATGCTGATGAGCACAGTTCAGTTGTCGATGCCGACTGCTGTATACGCAGAAGCAGCAACCGAAGCTCCGGTTTCGCAGGAAACCCAGCCTGCAGTTCAGACGGAGACGCAGCCTGCAGCTCAGGCGGAGACGCAGCCTGCAGTTCAGGCGGAGCCCAAGCCTGCAGCTCAGGCGGAGACCCAGGCCGCAGCGAAGCCGGAGACACAGCCTGCAGCTCAGCCAGAGACGCAGCCTGCGGCGCAGCCGGCAGCCGCTCAGCCCGCAGCGCCGTCATCTGCCCAGCCTGAGTCACAGGCCGCTTCGCAGAAGGAAGAGCAGGCCGCAGCACCGGGCAGCAGTGAGACGGCTCCAAAGTCAGAGGCTCAGACGAGCTCTTCTTCTGATAATGATAATAAGGAGCCTGAAACGGCCTACGAAGTTTCAGAAGCGGCGAAAAAGTTCGTATCAGATGTTTCAAGTCTGAACTGGGATAGCATCAAGTCGCTGCGTAAGACGCAGTTTGAGGCAGATGCCGCACTGGTGCATCATCCCGAGGATGCCGGACTGAAGAATGTGGCATCGAACGCAGATCAAGCCATGAAACAGTCATGTGACAGCCTGAAAGCGCTTCAGCGTGCCTATTCGGCATTGACTGAGGAGGACCGGGCAGATCAGTCTGTGAAAGAAGCAGATCAGAAGCTGGAAACCATCGTCACGAATCTGAGCAATTATGAGAAGAGTTATTTCACGGACAAGGTGAACGCGCTGAATTCTGACGAGGTTCTCAGAATCAGCCAGGCGGCGGTCAACGCGAAAGCCGTGCTGGATGCCAATGAGGATGAAGCGAAGAAGGAAGAGCTTGAGAAAACCTTCAATGATGCGGATTATGCGCATAAACAGTCACAGGCAGATCTGGATAACCTCCTCAACGTCTACAATCAGTTCTCGGATGAGCAAAAGGCAGATGCAAAAGTGGCAGCCGCTTACGCAGCGCTGACATCCCTAAACAGTAAAGCAGCGGCGATTACAGAGCCGGAAGAGCCTGAATCACCGGCTGAGACGGAGACGGAAGAATCCGAGACGGATGAATCTGCAGCGGACACTTCTGCACCTGTAGCAGCATCCGCGAAACTTACTGGCCCGAGAAGAGCTCCGTCAGTAAAAATGAATGAGGCTTCAACACCGATCACCGGTACAATAAAAGAGAATGATGAGCTTGCGAAGGACATACTTTTTGCTGCGGTGAACGATACAGATTTCTTCCAGTTCAAAGTAACCGTTACGAAGGAAGATGGAACAAGAACGGACTATACGACCTCTCTTTCCAGCACAGACTGCCATGCCAGTGTTGATTTCGACTACAACTTCACAATCACCGGTATTCCACTTGAAGAGTCGGATAAAGTGACGGTGCAGTGTGTTCCGGATTCCTCAATCAGTAGCTATGACTTTACCTCTGATTCGTCAACGGCAACGATGAAAGACGGAAACTGGAGTGCTGGCACACTTACGCTGAGCATTGCTGAGGTTCATGTATCGATCAACGATGTTGTCCTCGGAGATACAGGCAACACACTGTACAACCATGGTTTCTGGACGACGACAGACAGCAAAAAAAATCATACTTATCAGAGCGGCGAGATTGCTTTCTGGGGCAACAATACTGCTCATCCTTTGACAATACCGAAAGGAGCAACATTCACCCTCAACGCCTCCCACGAGGGGTATATCCTCTCTACGCTCTCTTCTTCAGAGATTACGCGTACGAATGGGAATTCAAGCACCTGCTCTCTGTCGACCGCGGCGCTGAAATCTAAGTACGACTTTGTCTGGGTGAAGAAGGCCACGGATGAGGAATCTACCTTCACCAAGACCTGGCTGGATGATGGGACGGACACAAAAGTCCATGAGCAGACCCCGAGCCTGGTGCAGCTTCAGTATTCAGCGGACGAAGGCAAGCCCTGGACGGATGCCAGCGCGACGGCATTGAATGTACCGGGACCGATTGAGCCGACTTCGAAAGCAAATGGAAATAAGAGCGTCTATACACTGAACTATTCGGGACTTCCGGAATATGAGATAGTAAAGAATACTGATGGTACCTATACGAAGCAGAAGATTTCTTACCGCATTGAGGAGAGTAGTGTTCCGTCTGGTTACAGCAAGACAAACAACGGAAAAAACCTTGTCAACACGAAGGAGTATGCGCTGAACGCTACGATTCGGTGGCAGGACTCTAACAACGCGGAAAAAGCTAGGCCAGATGCAAATGCCATCAGAAATCTTATCCAGGTATTCAATGGTGAGACTAGGAAGCCGGTAGAAGTAGGTGTAAATGCCATCTCCGTCGAAGACAAGGGCGATGGGACCTATACTGTCGCGGTTCATGATCTGCCATCCTACAACGGCTCCATGGACAGTCCGAATACCTACTATATTCCAAGCTTCAGCATTGGTGATCAGACAGCTTCCGATAGAAAGACGAAGATTCATTATGATGTAAAGATATCTAACGCATCGGGTGTACATGATAACAGTAATGACATCTGGAACGGTGCGACGATCACATGCACCATATCGAAAAAGACGGCCTTTCATGCAACGAAGAAGTGGGATGATCTGTTCCCGTCTCTGCGTCCGAATGCACAGTTGGGACTGTACCGGTATATTGGAACCAACACCCAGAACATGGAACTGGTTGCTGTTCAGCCCACGCCCAATAATGATGTAAAGGCTGAAAAAGATATAATCAGTTTTGAGAATCTGGATGCTTACGACAGAAATGGCAACAAGTACAACTATGTCGTTAAGGAGACCCTTCCGGCCTCGGATAACGGAAATTATAAGGCAATTTATCAGTATGCTAATGGGAAGGAAACCACGATTGGCTGCCCGGATGGCGGAACGGTTCTGAATAAAAATGTGAAAAACACAACCAGTATCTCGGTACAGAAGCACTGGGTTGCCAAGGGTACAACCTTAAAGGTTGCAGGCTATACAGTACGTGTCGGTTTGAAACGCTATACGACTGACCCGGGCAAAGCAGAGATCGTCAAGGATGATTCAGGAAAGGCACTGGTACGGAGTATCTCCGGGTTTGCCGACTACAATGACCTGACCGCAAGAACAACCTTCACGAATCTGCCGATGACCGATGAAGACGACCATTTCTATACCTATGTGCCGTACGAAGTCAGCGAAAGCAGCTATATTGCCACGGGAGCTGAGGATGGTACGCTGGATCAGGGGGATGCTTTTACCATCAAGGACAGCAGCGGTGAATTCGACACGTATCAAGTCACAGACGTTCGTTCTGTAAATTGTGCCAATCCAACGAAAAAAACCAGAGTCGCGGAGATCACGAATACGCTGGGCGGCACGATCCGGTTCGTGCTGAGCAAGATATGGCTCGCTCAACCGAAGAAAACCTCGGTTCAGTATGCGATTCACCGTGTAAATCCGTATGGAAAAGAAGAGGTTCTGAATCATGACGGAACGTGGGTTGCTCTGGCAGATGCAAAAGAGACTTATACAGGCGAGCTGACGGGCGGTGCAGACAAGAAAGACTGGGGCAGCACGGATACGAACATTGTTCTGCCGCTGTATGACGAGAATTCTTCCCGTTACACTTACTTTGTCGACGAGGTGAATGATAACTCCCGCCATTACTTCGACTATACCCTTACCCAGGATGATACCGGCAGGGCAGACCTCGTTGAATCCGTTGCGATGACGAACAACAATGCCAACGGTGGCGGCGATGGCCAGAACATGGATGTGGACCTTTACAAGGCCTGGGTCGACGGCGGTGATACTTCCACGCGTCGCCCGGTGGTGATCAAGGTCTTCCGCAAAGATAAAGACGGAAAGATAGACCGTCCGGCAGACTGGGATCAGAAGAAGATCGGTGTCTATACACTCTCTGCTGACAATGGCTGGCATGTCACCAACCTGTTCGGCTTCAGTGAAGCGCAGCTGACAACCTATTTCGGCAGCGAAAAGAATGGAGTAAGGACTCTTACTGACGAAAATGGAAACACACGCACATTTGACAATCTTCTCAAGAATGACATCGTTTACCGTGAGGTAAAAGTCGGGGATACCGATGTTCCGGCAGGCGACAACTGCAGTTATGACAGCTATACCACCACGCTGAGCGCTGGAAACGGCATTGAGGTCACGCAGAAATATAAGGTTACCTACACCGGCAACAACGACAGCAAAGTGAAGAACGTCAAGCAGGGCAGTGTTGTCTACGAGATCAATTCGAAATGGTATGACGGCCACTACCTGAAGGGACGTCCGGATGTAACCTTTAACATTACCCGAGATGGAGATCCTTATGCGACCTGCGTGGTAACCGTAGGCGATGATGGCAAGGTCTCGACGAAGGTCACCATCGATGGGAAGGATGCCGTAGAAGGGAAAGACTATACCTTTGCGCTTGGGCAGGGCGACAGTCTCAATGACTATACGCTTACCTTCAATAATTTTCCGCTGTATAACGAGGAAGCAGGGACAAGGTATGGGTATGCCTGCACGGAAAGTCTGCCTTCTGGCAGCGGCTACATCAATAACAGCCCGCTTGATCCCGAATTCCCGAGGACAACAACTGGTGCAGCCGGCGTAAATAATGAGAACCTGAAGATCACAACAAGCTTCAGAAACCGCCGCGAGGACCAGTCTGAGAAGGTTTCCTATACAAAGGTCTGGAAGGATCACAGCAACAGTGAAAACATCCGCCCGGAGGTTACGCTGAACCTGGCAGCCAGGGTGAAGAGTGCAAGTCAGATTCAGAAGGCAGGCGGAGAGGAGGACAAGCTTGACCTGATCCCGATTTCCGGCGATACCTACATGGAAGCCGTATCCGGAAAAGCGAATACTTATAGATATACCTTTGCGCAGAGTATGCCGAAGTATGTCACGAAGGATCTGGTCAATGCATCGAACGGTGCGCTGACAGATGACGATATCGGTGCCGAGGTTACCTATTATGCTTCCGAGACGATGACCGGCGACGGCGCGGACAAATATAAGGAGACAGACACACCGGCAGATGGAACTACAGCTGTCACATCCGGAGAGAAGACGTACCTCGCAAACGGCTCAACTTTTACCAATACCATGCATGCGACGATGGTGGCAAGCGGCACGAAGGTATTCAGCAGCGTGCCGTATGACATGGAAAGAGATCCGTATGTCATGCCGAAAAGCGGTTCCATCATCTTTAAGCTGACCCAGAACGGAGATCCGTATCTGGTTGACGGGAAGCAGGCGACGGCGGATCTGGAGGTAAAGGGCAGTTCCTTCACATTCGCATTCAAGGATCAGGCCGGCAAGACCCTGCAGCTTCCGAAGTATGACGAAGAGGGCGATCCATATACCTATAGCGTAACAGAGTCCTTCCCGGATGATGCAGCGACTTCATTTGGTCAGGTCTTTGAGATGACGCATGTCTCCAGAGACCTTCAGGTGACGAACAAGTACAACGCAGGAAGACGCAGCATTCAGGTAACCAAGACCTTCGATACGACAGGCTGGACGGACGATGAGATAAAGGCAGGACGATATCCGGATGTCGAGTTCACGCTTTACCGGGTGAAGCCTGGAGACAAATATACAAAAGCTGACAGCCAGAAACTGAAGACAAGGACGATATCCGGGACGCAGTTCAAGGATGGCAATGGTAGAGTAACGATCACCTTTGATAATCTCTACGATCTGACACCGAGCGGACAGCGCTTTGCATACTATGTGGTTGAAAAGCCGATCGATGGCTATACCACAACCTGCTCTGTAACAAGTAAGAAAGACTCTGAATGGGAGCAGACGGATACGGCTGCGATGCAGAGCGAGGATGGGAAAGAAGTTTACGATCAGGTTTCCTTTAAGAATGACTATCAGGAAGAAAACTTCATCATCATCGGTGCGAACAAGACATGGCTTCCGGATGGAATTCTTGATTTGCTTAACAGCAATGTAAAGAATGATGACCTTACGTTCCATGTATATGGGTATGTCAATGGCGCAGGAAACGACGTTGATAACGTAAGCTATACGCAGGGAACCGACTTCACAGTCAGCTGGACGAAAAATACAGGCAACAGTGCATTCACCATCGCGGATAAGAACGGAAAACCGCTGAAGTTCCGCCGCTACACCTCCCAGGGTGCGCCATATCTGTATCGAATTACAGAAGACACCAGCACGGCGATCTGGAAGGCAAACGGCAAGCTGGAAAACTTCAACTGTGCGAACAGTGGACATTTTGTCCAGAATTGGGCATCCGCTGCATCTACAGACAATCAGTTGAATCTTGGTTCGATTCAGAATGATTATGGCAATACATCTCTTGTTCTCACCAAGCAGTGGGATGATAACTCGAACAAGAACGATATGCGTCCGAGAAGCATCACAGTCAAGCTGCAGTACAGAACAGATGGCAGCGAATGGACAGATGTAAACGCTGATTTTCTGCACAGAACTACTTATGAAGTAAGCTGTGATACAAGCAGAGGATCGGTCTCAGCTAATGGTTTTAGTGTCACATATAAGCTGACGGATGGAGTGAAGGATCAGAACCGCGCATGGACAAACTGCCTGACATTCCATAACCTTCCGCTGTATGAGAATGGAAAGCAGTATCAGTACCGGGCTGTTGAAACGGCCATCGGCGGAGTATCTGTTGTTAAGAATGTTGCTGCTTCTTATCAGTATAATGAGACGAGCTCGACGAACAAATATGATAAAGGCAGCAATGTTACCAGATCCACACTGCGAAACAAACTGATTCCCGCGTCAGTGAGTGTTACAAAGACATGGGAGGACGATTCTGACAAGTTTCTTGCACGGCCTGAAAGCCTGACCTTATATCTGCAGAGAAAGGTAGAGAAAGGAAATTGGGAATATGTAAGACACTCGTCGGATAATTCTCCGTATACCGTTGTCATCTCGTCGGCAGATAACTGGTCATATGCAGAACAGGATACGCTTCCGAGAGAAGATACGCATGGCAACACGTACACCTACCGCTTTACAGAAAAGGCAAAAGGTGCAAATGGAGCCGAAGACACTGTCAGTGGTGTTACAGTCGCCGCCAACCACGGAAACATCTCCTATACTGGCAGTGAAGACACCAACAAGACAGGTACGTATGTAACGAATACTGTCATCACCAATAAACTGGATACGACATCTCTTACTGTTGAGAAGAAGTGGGCATCGGAAGATGGCAAGACCCCGATAACGTTCCAGATCCAGTATCAGGATCAGACAACTGGTCATAAATGGACTGCATTCCAAGGTGTGAGGCTGACACTGAATGCGGATAATAATTGGAAAGCATCGCTCAACAATCTTCCGAAGCGCGGCAAAGACGGTTCTAATCGTTTTTACAGAGCCGTTGAGCTGGACAAGGATGGAAAAACCGTCGACTTCACAGATAACGGAACAACCATTTCGTCAAACGCTGGAGCAGATGGAGCCCGGGATTTTGATCTTGATACAGGCATGTTCCGTGCCGTATACACGCTTGCAGCCGGAGAGAATGGAACGACTGAGACGGTTACGAACATCAAACGTACCACCGTCAATGTAACCAAAACGTTCCAGGACGGCGCAAACCGAGAGGTTTACAGACCGGCCAGCCTGACGATCTCCTGTGTATCAGGAAATAAGGATGCGGACAATCACACCCGGACGGCAACAGCTTCGACAAAAAAGGTTACCTCGACGGCGGATCTGTACAAGTACAGCTTCATCGTTGATCAGTATGACCGTACTGGAAAGAAGCTGGACTACAAGATTACAGAAACATTCAGCGGGAATAACCAGGGCCAATATAAGGAGAAGGATGTTCTGTCAAAGTCGGCAGATACGGCAGCAACGGTACTGCTTCACACGGATACCGTGGATGCCCAGGAAGCCGATACGGCAGCAGTCACGAATAGGCATGACATCTCCGTATTCGACCTGACGCTGGAGAAGAAGTGGAATGACTTTGGCGACTTCTACAAGGAGCGCCCAGACAAGATTACGGTAACGCTTGAGTACAGCACGGACGGAAGAAACTGGAAGACGGTCAATGGCTCAACAAAGGTTACAGATGATGACTACACGAAAGCCTACGCTGCAGATGTGACGGCTGGCTATTCGACCGATGCGGCTGAAAAGACGCTGAGAGTAGACGCGGATGGATCTGTCAATGCGGCTGATGCGACCTGGCATAACCTTCCGGTTTATGCACGCGTAGGCGGCCAGCGGGTGGCCCTGCAATACCGTGTGCTGGAGAGCAAGGTTACCGATTACAACAATGATGGGACAAAAGCTACTTCCGCTGTTACCGGGACCGATGAAAAAGGTGCTGTCAAGAACTCTACCGTGTCTCTTGAAAACACCCTCAACACGACTTCAGTTACGGTAACGAAGAAGTGGGTGGATGACAACAACTTCAACGGACAGCGCCAGAACATTGAGGTTCAGCTGTATCAGAACGGAACTACGGATTATGAACTGTACCAGCAAAAGGCGCTGATTGAACTGAAGACGAGTGGTACGATTGCTGAAACGACTGCTTATACGTTCCAGAACCTTCCGAGACAGGATGCTCAGGGGAGAAACTATACATATACGGTAGATGAAGTGAACGTTCCAAGCGGTTATACGAAGTCTGTAAGCGGGATGACCATCACGAACAGGCTGACCCCGGTAACAGCTTCCGTCAGCGTGACCAAGGACTTCGGGCAGAATGACTGGACGAAGAAGGCTCCAACGGGCTTCAGCTTTACCCTGACGCGTGTCAGTAATGACACTCAAAAGGTGACGACGCCGATGCCGGCTGGAACAACTGGTGATACCGCAACCATTACCATCAACAAAGATACGAAAGATCTGACGGCAGCATTTGCGGCAATCAGCTACGATCACATCGGTGAGTATCGGTACACACTGACCGAGAACAACGGCGGTGTGGACGGCGTTGCCTACGACTGGGACGACAGTAACAATAAACAGCGGACGCACAACGTTGTAGTGACAGTAAGCAAGAAGAGTGATAATACGCTAGCGGCTTCTGTGAAATATGATGGCCAAGACAGTCTCACTGTGAGGAATACCTTCCATGAGACGTCAGCTTCCATCAGCGTGACCAAGGACTTTGGGCAGAATGACTGGGCGAAGAAAGCTCCAAATGGATTTACCTTTACGCTGACGGCAGGTACAAACACGGCAGGAATTACCACACCAATGCCGGAGGGCGCCGCCGGTGGAGTAATGTCAAAGACAGCAACAGCGTCTCAGCATACGGTTGATTTCGGCAGCATCCGCTACGAGAAGACTGGAACATACACCTATACGGTTCAGGAAAACGCAGGCGATGAGGACGGCATCACCTATGATACAACAGCCTACAAAGTGGAGGTTGTTGTAACGAAAGCTGCGGATGCCTCCAATAAGCTCAGAGCGGCGGTGAAGTATTACGGAAAGGACGGGAAGGAATTAACCGAAGGCCTTACCGTGACCAATACGTTTACACCAGTCAGCGGTGAACTGAAGGTTCGAAAAGAGTTCAACGACTGGTCAAAGGCAGGCAGCTTTACATTTGACCTGACACCGGTCGAAAATGCACCGATGCCTGCAGATGCAGCAGATGGAAAGAAGTCTGTAACCGTAACCGATGGTTCCGCAGTTGGCTTTGGCAGCATGACCTTCGAGAAGGCTGGCACCTATACCTATCATATTACAGAGGAAGGGGGTACGGCGTCCGGTGTTCAGTATGACACTTCGGTGCATACGGCAGTTGTAAAGGTCGAGAAAGGTACAGCAAACAGGCTTTCCGTCACTGAAATTACCTATGATGGGAAGAAAGCAGACAAACTGACAGAGCCGCTGGTAATTACCAATGAGTTTAAACCGGTTCAGGCAAATGTTGCAGTCACGAAGGAATTTAAGGGCTGGACAGACGAAGCGTATGGCGATTACTTTGCCAATACGAAGTTTACGTTCAACATCTCGGCAGTGACGGCAGGCGCTCCGCTTCCAGCAGAAAACGGAAAGAATGTTCTCACCGCAGAGGCTGGCAAAACGGTACCGACAGCGACCTTTAAGCCCATTACCTTTGTGAAGGAAGGTACGTACACTTATAACATAAAGGAGGATAACGATCACAAGGACGGCATCCTCTATGATGGAAACACGCATACGGTGACGATTGTCGTATCGAAGGACAACGATAATAAGCTTACTGTTTCGTCCATCAAATATGACGATACGAATAACAGTGCGACGAATGACGATACGCATAACAGTCTGACGATCACCAACACTTATACACCGGCTGTGACTGCGGATCCGATTCAGGTAACCAAGAATTTCAGCGACTGGACCAGAACAGAAAAAGGCTTTACCTTTACGCTGACGGCAGGAAGTAACACAGCAGGGAATGGCGAGGACGGAAAGGCCATTGCCACTCCGATGCCGGCAGGAACGAATGGAACGAGCATGACAGCAGATGCTGTAAGTGCTGAAAAGGCAACCGCTGTCTTCGGAAAGATCACTTACAGAAAGGCAGGTATTTATCATTACACCCTCACGGAGGCAAACGGTGAGGAAGACGGAATCACTTATGACACGGCGGACGGTGATTCGACAAAGGCAAAGGAGCATCAGGTCCAGGTTAAGGTAGAGAAAGATTCTGCAACGAATGCCCTGACAGCTACAGTTACCTACGATGGCCAGACGAGCCTGACGATCACCAACACCGTTGCTTCGGAAACGGCGCATATCCAGGCAAAGAAAGACTTTAATGACTGGAATCATTCAGCGGGCGAATTTACGTTTACACTGAAGGCAGGTAATTATTGCAAACCTGGTGAAACGGAGCCAAGTGATAAAGTGACGGTTCCGATGCCGGAAGGCGCAAAAGACGGAGCTGTCTTCGGAAAAGCAACCTCTGCTGCTCCGAACGTAGATTTTGGCGCCATCACGTACAAGAAAGCCGGCACGTATCACTACACCATCACTGAAACCAATGATGGCAGGGATGGTGTCAGCTACGATACAAGAGAGCATACGGTTACCGTTACAGTCTCAAAGGCTTCGGACCGCACAAACAAGCTGTCCGCATCCGTGAAGTACGATGGAAACCAGGACAGCCTGACGATCAGCAATACCTTCACTCCGGTAGAGACTTCCATCGGCCTTACCAAACAGTTCCTGAATAAGGAGACGAAGGAGGACTGGCCGGTCGATACGAGCTTCACGTTCGATCTGAAGGCGGATTCGAACACGGCAGGCGCTGAGAAGAATCCGATGCCGGCTGTTACATCTGTCACGGCAAAGAAGGCACAACGACAACGGAGTGTAAGCTTTGGCGATATTACCTTCAGCAAGGCCGGAACGTACTACTATACGGTGACGGAACGCAACGGACAGGTTGACGGGGTCAGCTATGACGCTGCTCCACACACGGTGGCTGTCGTTGTATCGAAGGAAGATTCTGCTAATAATAAGCTGAGCGCAAAGGTTTACTATGACGTAACAAAGAGTGATAAGGGAACGGTACCGGAGGATGCTAAGACGTCTCTTACCATCAGCAACACCTACACGCCTCTGAAACAGACCTTGCAGGTGACGAAAGTCTTTAACGGATGGAAAGACTGGAATCTTTTTGATGATGACAGGTTTACATTCACGCTGACACCGGTAACAGCGGGTGCACCGATGCCGGCAGGAGAAAACGGCGGCAAGGCAGTGGCTTCAAAGGAATCTCCGGAGGCAGTCTTTGGTGAGATTACCTACACGAAGGCAGGAACCTACGAGTATCAGATCACGGAGACAAATGACCATCTGGATGGTGTCTCCTACGATACGACAATGCATAATGTACTGGTTTCTGTAATAAAGTCGACGGATGCCACAAATGCACTGAGCGCGTTTGTGAAGTACGACGGCAAGACTTCTCTTACCATAACGAATACCTTCACGCCGGTGTATCAGAGCCTGAGCGTTTCCAAGAATTTCAATGACTGGACAAAGGCGCACAGCTTCACCTTCAATCTGGCCGCAAAGGATCATGCTCCGATGCCAAAGGATCAGAAGGGATTGACAACATCCGTCGGGAAAGACAGCACTGCAGACAAGACCACAGGGTATCCATCCGCCGCATTTGGTCAGATTGAGTTTGACCGGGCCGGAACCTACGTATACACGATCACGGAGGAAAACGGCGGAGCGGACGGCGTGGATTACGACACGGACGACAGCAAAAAGCCGACACAGCATGAAGTCAAGGTCATCATCGCAAAGGACGAAGATACCAATGCACTTTCTGTTGCATCGGTTGACAGCCTGACCGTGCGGAACACGTATACACCTGCAACAGCACATGTGGAGGTGACCAAGGACTTCAACGACTGGACGAAGGCAGACAGCTTTACATTTGACATCGCGGCAGCGGGAAACACAGCAAAGGATGTTGACGGAAACAAAGTGGAGAATCCGATGCCGAAGAATCAGGATGGAAAGGAGGTAACAAGCCAGAGCGTCGATCAGGATCAGCTGACAGCCGTCTTTGATGATATGACATTCGAGTACGCAGGCGTCTATACGTACAAGGTGACTGAGCGGAACGATCATCGTGATGGCGTAAGCTACGATGTGAATCCGCACATCGTCACGGTCACAGTCACCAAGTCAGACGACGCAACCAATGCACTTTCAGCCGCCGTTACCTACGAGGCGGCGGATGACAGCGACATCGTGCCGGAGGATAAGAGTTCTCTTACCATAAAGAACACCTTTACCCCGGTCAGCATTGCAGCGGATGATATTTCCAAGAACTTCAACGGATGGACAGATTCCAAAAAGTTCGGAAACTTCTTCGATGATGTGACATTCGATATTGTTCTGAAGCCGGTAACCAAGGATGCGCCGATGCCGGATGGTTCAGACGAAGAGGCAGTCGTAACCGCGACGAAGAAGAATCCGGCGCCTGACTTCCCTGAGATGACGTATGTCAAGGCTGGCACCTACGAGTACACCATCCAGGAAGTAAATGGTGGCGTGGACGGTGTGGATTACGATACCGACGGTACCGGCAAGCCGACCGTTCATAAGGTGGTTGTAACCGTAACGAAGGCAGATGATGCAACCAATGCTCTATCCGCAGCCATTTCCTATGATGGCAAGGATCGGCTTGAAATCAAGAATACCTTCACACCGGTTGATCCGCCGCTTCATGTAACCAAGAGCTTCAACGACTGGAGCAAGGCAGACAGCTTCACCTTCAACATCAAGGCACTCACAGAAGGGGCGCCGATGCCGGTGAACCTGACCGCGACAGCAACGGAAGCGGAAAAGACAGCTGAATTCAGAAACATTGAATTCTGGGAAGTTGGAAAGGGCACTTATGAGTATGAGATTTCGGAGATCAATGACGGAATCGACGGAATTGCCTATGATACGAATGCTCATAAGGCGGTCATTCAGGTGACAAAGGCGGACGATGCGACCAATGCACTGAGCTCTGCAGTTCTTTATGACGGAGTTGAGGCAGCAAAGGATGACAGCACGGGACTTACGATTACGAATACCTTCACTGCAGCAACCACCGTTCTCAAGGTCACCAAGGACTTCAACGATTGGAGCAAGGCGTCCGGCTTCAGATTTGATCTGACAGCAAAGGGCAATGCTCCGATGCCGGAGAGTAAGACGGGTGATGTTGCGGAAGCAACAAAGAAGAACACAACAGCAGCGTTCGGGGAGATCGCATTCGACAAGGCCGGGACGTACAGATACATTATCACCGAGGAAAATACCGGTGTGGACAATGTGACGTATGATACGGCAAAGCACAAGGTGGAGGTGACCGTCGTCAAGGACGAGAATACCAATGCACTGACTGTTGAGTCTGTGAAGTATGACGGAGACAGCAGTCTGACCATCCGGAATACGTATACAGCTCCGGCAGCCGGTAAATCCGTCAAGACCGGTGATACCACACCGCTGAATGGCTGGACGGCTATGCTTCTGGCAGCGATGTGCCTGGGCTTTGTAGCCATGGAGGAGCGCAGACGCCAGAAAAAGAACCACAATTAAACAGGCAGACTTGACACATTTGTCACGTCGATAGTAGAATCAGCTTGACTGTGAAGGTGTGTAAGTAGCTGTGCAGGACCATCCAAAGAGAGCCGCCTGTTTGCTGAAAGGGCGGTGTTGACCGGCAGAGTGAATTTCAGCATCGGAGTCTTCCGCGAAAACGGCAGGCAGCATGCGATCGTAAGATATATATAAGTGCTGCGCGTGCAGGATAAGCGGATGCATCCGCCGGCATACAGGCGGTTCGAGTGCAGAGGACATGGACATCCGGTCTTCTGAATATGGGTGGTACCGCGGATTAGAGATTAACCCGTCCCAGAGCAGAATCTGGGACGGGTTTTTGAGTATAAGTCCCAGCGCCGTGAAAAGGACAGAAAGAGAGAGGTTATGGCAGATTTAAATCAGCTTCTCGGCAAGATTGCCGAGGTCAGGGATGCGATCAAAAGCAGCGCAGACGGCCTTCAGGACAGAAGAGCAGTCTATGAGACGAGAAAGTCATTTCTTGAGAAGTCCGGCAGAATCGGTCAGCTCATGAAGTACATGAAGGAGATTGAGCCGGCGCAGAAGGCCGATTTCGGAAAGAAGGTCAACGAGCTCAAGAGCTGGGCGGTCGATTACTTCGACTCGCTCGATGAGAGGATGAAGCAGAAGGAGCTTCAGTCCCGCTATGAGAGCGAGAAGATCGACATCACGCTGCCTTCCACGCACAGACAGGTCGGCTGCCTGCATCCGGTCACGCAGGTCCGGAACCAGCTGATCGATGTCTTCTCGGGGATGGGCTTCACGATCTACGAGGGCTCCGAGATTGAGAATGATTATTACAACTTCACGGCGCTGAATACACCGAAGGATCATCCGGCGAGAGACATGCAGGATACCTTCTACCTGTCTCCGGAATTCCTGCTCAGGACACAGACGTCCTCCGGCCAGATTCATGTTATGGAGAAGCAGAAGCCGCCGATCAAGATTCTGTCTCCCGGCAAGGTATTCCGCTCGGACGATGACGCGACGCATTCCCCGATGTTCTCCCAGATGGAGGGCCTTGTCGTCGACAAGGGCATCACGCTGGGCGATCTTCAGGGCATGCTGGATGTCTTTGTCAAAAAGATTTATGGGGACGACACCCGCACGCGTCTGAGACCTTCTTACTTCCCATTCACGGAACCGTCCGTCGAGGTTGACGTGAGCTGCTTTGAATGCGGAGGTAAGGGCTGCAACTTCTGCAAGCATACTGGCTGGATCGAGGTGCTGGGCGCCGGGATTGTCAACCGGAAGGTTCTGGAGAACTGCGGCATCGACCCGGATGTCTATTCAGGTCTTGCATTTGGAATCGGCATCGAGCGGACAGCCATGCTGAAGTACGGCATCAACAATATCAAGCAGCTGTTCGAGTCCGACATCAGGGTGCTCAGCCAGATCGATGATAACTGAACATACGTGGGATTCCAATAAGAGCAGCAAACCAGCCGGAGGATGAGGCTGGGAATGATAGAAGGAGAGTCAGAATTATGCTTGCACCACTTAGCTGGCTGAAAGAATATGTAGATATCGATGTGACGCCCGAGGAGCTCCAGAAGAAGCTGTTCTCCTGCGGGTTTGAGGTGGAGGAGCTTTATCAGGTCGGGAAGGATATATCCGGAATTGTGGTCGGTCTGGTTGAGACCTGCGAGCCGATCGAGGGTACGCATCTCCACCTGACGACGGTCAACGCAGGGGGGAAGGGGACCTTCCAGGTCTGCTGCGGCGCGGACAACGTCGAGGCAGGAAAGAAGTTCCCACTGGCGCTTGTCGGCGCAACGGTTTATGAGACCGAGAAGGATCATGTGACGATCAAGGGAACGGCGACCATCAAGAAGGGAAAGCTGCGCGGCTATGAGTCAGACGGAATGCTCTGCTCCGGGACTGAGCTTGGCATCGGGGAAGACTTTTACCCGGGCGCGGGCTACAACGGGCTGCTGGTTCTGCCTGACGATGCAGAGCCGGGCGCGGACGTAAAGCCGATCCTCGGTCTGGACGACTGGATCTTCGACATTTCGATCACCGCAAACCGCCCGGACTGCCAGAGTATCTTCGGGATCGCCCGTGAGGTCGCGGCGGTCCTGAACAAGCCGCTGAAAAAGCCGGACATCAACTATCATGAGACAGAAGTGAAGAAGGACGGCTTCAAGGTCACGGTCGAAGCACCGGATCTGTGTCCGAGATATGTATCGCACTACATTTACGATGTGAAGATCGGCCCGTCCCCGGCCTGGATGCGCCGCAGGCTGGCACTGTGCGGGATGAACGCCATATCCAATATCGTGGACATCACGAACTATGTCCTTCTGGAAATGGGGCAGCCGATGCATGCCTTTGACGAGGACTTCCTTCGCGGAAACGAGATTGTCGTCCGCCGCGCGCATGCGGGCGAGCACATCGTGACGCTCGACGAGCAGGACTATGAGATGAATGAGAACAACCTCTGCATCTGCGATGGAGTGGGGCCTGTCGCGCTGGCAGGTGTCATGGGCGGGCTGAATTCCGAGATCCGCAACACGACGAAGGGCGTTGTGTTCGAGTCGGCGAAGTTCATGCGTGACAACATCCGCAAGACCTCCAGAGCGCTCGGAAAGCGCACGGATGCTTCGGCGAAGTACGAAAAGGGCGTCGACGAGTATACGACGGAAATGGCGATGCGAAGGGCTCTCCATCTGGTGGAGGAGCTTGGCTGCGGAAAGGTCTCATCGACCCATCTGGATGTCAATACCGGCAACCCGATTACGCCGCGTGAGATGACCGTCTCCATCCAGAAGGTGAATGGGGTTCTGGGCATCCAGGTGCCGGATGAGGAGATTCTCCGGATCATGAAGAATCTCGACTTTGCGCCGCAGATCGACGGCGACAGCCTGAAGCTTCAAGTGCCGGCATACCGCACGGACATCGAGAACTATCCGGACATTTCGGAGGAAGTGATCCGGATGTACGGCTATGACCACATCAAGCCGACGCTGCTTTCATCGGCAAAGGTCACGGCAGGCGGACTGACGGTGAAGCAGAGGACCGAGCTTTCCCTCAAGAGAAGACTCTGTGCTGAGGGTATGTACGAGGCAATGCACTATTCGTTCTTCTCACCGGCCGATCTCGATCTGCTGAGACTGCCTGCGGACGATCCGTGGCGGCAGGCGATCCCAATCCTGAATCCGATCAACGAGGATCTGTCGATCATGCGGACCACGCTTGCGGCGTCCATGCTGCGCGCTGTCTCGCGCAACCAGAAGGTTGGCAATACAGAAGGACGGCTGTTCGAGGTCGCAAAACGCTTTATCCCGAAGAGTCTTCCGCTGACGGACTACCCGGATGAGCGCGACACCCTCTGCGCCTGCGTCTGGGGCGACGGTGAGTCCTTCTTCACGATCAAGGGCATCGCAGACGTTGTCGCGGAAAACCTGCAGCTTCATTTTGACTATGTGCCCGGCAAAAAGCCGTTCCTTCATCCGTACCAGTGCGCGGACATCCGCCTTGGCGAGGAGACGGTCGGATACCTCGGGACAGTCAGCTACGAGGTCGCCGGCGAGCTGAACTTCCAGAAGAAGGCCTACATCCTGGAAATGGATCTCCAGTCGCTCGAGCAGTACTATGGAAGAAAACCGAGGTTTACGCCGCTTTCGAAGTTCCCGGATGAGAAGCGCGACCTTGCGCTTGTCATGGACAAGAAGGTGACCTGCGCCGAGGTCGAGGACTGCATCAGAGGCTCGGTGAAGAACATTGCGGATGTGAAGCTGTTCGATGTCTATGAAGGCGCGCAGATTGCGGCAGACAAAAAGAGCATGGCCTTCACGATCACCTTCCGTCCGACGGACGAGGAGCTGACCGACAAGATGGTCGACAGCTGGGTGAACAAGATCCTTAGAAAATTGAAATTCATGCTGGATGTTGACCTGAGAGCCTGACACCATATCATAATATCGAAGAAAAGACCTTTTATCCAATTGGTGGTCCTACAAAGGTGGATCATATCAAATTGGATAAGAGGTCTTTTTATATGCAGTAAAGCTGGATGAGCGTAAGCGCCTAAAAATTCGGTATCTTGCGTAAAGCTCCTTCGGTTACGATAATGGTAGACAGTAGAAATTTACTACACATTTCTACCTCGCAAAAACACTCCGGCTTTTCAGTCGGAGCGAGCACCTTGACAATTCACATATGATTAAGATTTCAGATGTTCACGGCTTCCGCAGATGAACAATGCTCAAGTTCTGCTTTCAGATCCGGATTCCAAGGCATCAGTTTTTCCAGTTCCTCATCTGGGGTCCTGTCTGTCGGCGTCTTCTCCAGCAGGTAGTTCAGGTAATCGTAGACATTGATTTCATTCGCCCTAGCTGTTTCGACAAGGGAATAAAGAACGGAACTGGCATCAGCGCCTGCTACGGTATCACAAAAAAGCCACGCTTTGCGGCCAATCACGAAGGCTTTCGCCATCTGTTCTGTTCGGTTGTTATCGAAACTGCAGCTTCCATCCTGAAGATAGTTTCCAAGCAGGTCCTTTCGCTTTCGGATGTATGAGACTGCGGTATCGAACCGGGTTCCCGGAGTCGGCTTCTGCGCATCGATCCAGATCCAGAAGGAGTCCAGTACGGGTTTCTCTTTTGAATCCCTGGCCTTTTTGATCAGGTCCGGATTCTTGTACCGCTTCTGGATATCGCCTTCATACTTGTAAAGGCGGTCGATGTAAGTCAGTCCCTGAACAGCCGGATTGGTGATATCGTACTTGCTGCCTTTCGGAATCGCGTCGATCAGGTATCGTCTTGCATGTGCCCAGCAGGAAAGCCGGATGATGTCTTTCACCTTGTTGTAACCGGCATATCCGTCACACATCAGATAACCTTTGAACCCCTTCAGGAAGTCAACCGCACAGTTCCCAGCCCGGCTGGGGTAATACTTGAAGAGGATGATCGGTTTTTCATCCTTTTCCCCGGTCCGGAAGATCCACATGTATGACTTGGACTCCGCTCTGCGCCCTTCTTCCTTCAGTACCTGCACCGGTGTTT
>Ga0326514_10000926_pt1 | contig 19321 bp, 17 predicted proteins | sample 3_2548_0518_D_FD_203653 | JGI IMG/M metagenome (GOLD analysis project Ga0326514, IMG submission 203653) | Bovine rumen microbial communities from UC Davis, California, United States - 3_2548_0518 | ecosystem: Host-associated > Mammals > Digestive system > Stomach > Rumen | place: USA... | reverse complement strand
CACGCCCGAACTGCATGCACCAATGGTGTTTGCCTGACGCGCGATAGCTGGCAAGTACTGACAGCACACGGGAGCAGGTATCCCAAAACTTAACGATAGCCCAGTTGACAGAGCGGTAGACTCTGTGGGCGTTGAACGCCATAGCCTCATGCTTCTGCAAGTCGGGGTCAAGCTGAATGCCCTGACGGAGCAGGGTGTCCGAGAACTTCTTGGCGCCGACTCCATACCCGGCTGAGAGCACGCCGGTTTTGCCGGTGTTGCGGTAGGACTTGTACTTGTTATGCTCGGGGTCGCTCCCGTCCTTTGCCTTCTTATGGATAACGTCAGCGGGCTGATTGAAGATCTTGCTTGCCAGCTCAGCGTAAGGGTCTCTGCCCTCACGGAACTGCTCCACGAGATCGTCCTGTCCGGCGACCCACGCCAGCATACGGGCTTCGATCTGGCTGGAGTCACAGGCGAGGACAGTGTACCCGTCCGGCACACGGATAGCTTTACGGATAGCAAGCTGGCTGGGGTCGCGCTTGCTCATGTTCTGAAAGTTGAGTCCGTCAGAACCCTCCTGAGTACCGGCGGTGTACCGTCCGGTGTGCGCCTTGAACGCCTGCAACGAGATAGGCACAGGCAGGTCGCCGCCGGCTTTCAGCAGGTTCTCAGCACGGCTCTTCTGAATGCTGGAGTTCTGCTCGAGACGTGCCTTGACAAGGAGTCTGACACGCTCGTCAGGGTGCTTCAGCAGGGCAGTGAATGCGAGATCGGTCTTGCTGATGGCTGGAATGTCCTTGCCCTGCTTCTCGCTGTGCTTCATCGGGCAGTGGACTCCAAGGCTCATGAGGAGCTTGGGGAACTCCGTGCGTGAGCGTATGGCCTTAAGCATGTCATCGGTCGTCTTGAAGTCGAAGAACAGAGCGGCACGGAGCTTCTCCAGCCACGCCTGTGTCCCCTCCTCAAGCGTTCCAACATAATCTGTAAGTGCCTGCTTAGAGGGCACAAACGCCGGCTCCGTTGCCATACGAGCGGTGATGTCGATAAGGTCAAGCGCGTCGGTCAGGTTTTCCTTATTAGTATAAGACTTCGCCGCAGCTAGCATGCTGATAAAATTCATGCGGCACTGGTTGCAGTCGTTCCAGCAGTACTTCTTGAACCACTCCCACTCGGAGTCAGTAAAGTCCCCACGGTGCTTGCCGTCAGACAGCACAGTGCCGGCCTCCTTGATACCGTGTCCGAGGAGTCCGGTCAGCGCCTTATGCGAGCAGGAGATAATGCTGGACAGACCGAGATAGCACATCAGCGGAATGGTATCCAGTATGCGCCACGGGTGAATGCCGTAGTACTCAGAGAGGATTAGCCCGTCGAAGCCTGAGATATTGTGCCCGACGGTTACAGTGCCCTCCTCATCGAGATGCAGGGACTCAAGATAGTCCTTCATCTCAGCGCCCTCTACCACGATAACAGGGTCACGGTTGACTCCGACAGCGACACACATCGGTTCGAAACGGGCGTCGCGTATGTAATTTATTGCCCCCATCTTGGTGAGGGTGTACTTGTCCTTGGAGTCCCAAAAGGTCTCGAAGTCAAGCGTTACTAATTTCTTAGCCATATTGTCCCCACAATATACAACTAATCCAAAGATAAAATTTTATGTATCGGGCAGTCCGGCACGTTGCACCAGTCGCAGAACCTGTTCTTCATCGGCTCAGGCTTCTGAGTCTTCATGGTGCGGTACAGGGTACGCAGTGCCATGATGGTATCAATGTAGCTGGACTCAGGTATGTGCTCAGGCTTCATGCGCAGGCACGCGTTAATGCTCGGCACATCGTCTACCGGCACGTCGACACGGGTGAGGTCGTCTGAGTCAAGGTAGCAGAACGCCGCTACCATGTGGTCAGGACGGAGCTTGCGGTAGATGCACATGGCATTGACCTGAAGCTGGAGAGTGTCGACACTGTATTTCTTTCCTGTCTTCCAGTCGAGGATAAGCACATGCCCATTGGGGGCAACCATAAGGCAGTCGATCTTACACCGCAGGTTAGCCTTGGCATATTCAACAGGCACATTATCCATGTCCACGCCACAGCATACCTCGGTCTTGACCTTCCAGCCCTTCTGCTTCTTGGCGTTGACGAACGCAAAGAACTTCTCGGCACTGGCGCAGCTCTTGTCGTCGGGGTCGTATTGGAAGACACCGGAGTCAATGGAGTCCTCCATGAACTTGTGTAGCTTAGTTCCACGTGTTTTCTGAGCGGACTCCACATACGGCAGGGTCTTGGTGATGTAGCTCTGCCAAAACTTGAGCGGGCACTCTGCCACGCTCTTGAGCATGGACGGGGAGATCTTAAGCTCCTCGAAAGTCGGTATTTTATCTGTCATAATAGTCCCCACTAATTGTGTACTGGTATTATAGCTTGACACTAGGTAGGTGTCAACATTTCCGCTTGATATCATACTGACGTACACCGAGAACTCTGGCCTTGCTCACAGGCAGGTCCTTGTCATAATCAGCGCACTCCCACTTCTCAGCGTTATACATAGTAACGTACTTAGCAGTATCACGGAACACAGGAGGGTAAAGTATATCGAGCATGGCGCGGACGCGGTCGTCCGGCCTGTCCAGCGGGTAATCGTCCCAGCGCCGGGGATCAATCTCACGGAACGCCTGACGCCACGACCTGAACAGCCACGGGTCGCTCAGCGCGCCCATCAGGGCGACAAGCCTGTAACGGTCTACGACAAAAGCGGCTCCCCCTGCCGCCCAAATCTTATTCATCTCCAGCACCTGAGTCGGGCGGGGGAGCGTAGCCTTGTTGCCCCAGCGGAGCTCGCTCTTGAACTCCACCGCCACGAACCAGCCGCCGACACACAGGCAGTCGTCCGGTATACCGGCACGGCTGAACATGCCCTGATTGACAGGGAAATGATAGTAGCCCCTGTCCTTAAACATCTTGCGGGCGAAGGACTTTACGTCCGCTTCCTTGATTTCTTTCGTCCCCATAATACTCTCCTTAGAACGGGCACTCGCCCTCACCCTCACCATCTGCCATGTCAGGGTCTGATGTCATGTCAGGCTCGACCGGCAGACCCTGTTCCAGCTTAACGTCTGTAACAGTAGGCAGCCGTTTGGCAAGCGCCGCAAGCTGAATTGATATGCACCGCTGACGGGCAGACGCGAAACGCTTTACCCCCTGTCCGAGATCCTGACGGATATCCATAACACTGGCACTTGAATCCCGCCTGAGGTCATCAAGCAGTGTAGCCGCTGACACGCCGTGCATGTCTGCCCAGCGCACTAACGCCGACCGCTTGAACATAACCGTGTTGGTATCAAGCTCACGGCGAATCTGGAGCGAGCCGCGCGGCTCAATAATAACATATGGATCGGGCATGCCGACAGGAGGCTCCGACGACTTCCTGTTATGCTCAGACACAATAAGAGTGTTGTTGATGTTGTCAGTGATAAAGTCAGCCAGTATAGAAACAGGAGACTGACGGCTGTCCTTGACCGCCTCACGCATATTGGCAAGCAGGTTGCCGCCAACCCACTTCTCCAGCGCGTCAATGTCATAGTCCAGCAGACCCATGCGGACAGCGATACGCCCTGCCGCCAGTGCCACGCCGAGACCTGTTATCCAAAAGCGCTCGTCATTATTTTTACGATACCTGGCAGAGAACGCCGCCACAGAATCCATAACCTCTTTCTTAATGCCGTCGTCAGCAAGTATGTACTGAATGAATGCCCTGCCAGCGACACCATAGTTACTGTGCACTGCGGTCATCACAGCGTCAATCCTGTCAGTAACGGCATGATCTCCGGTATAGTCCTTGAAGTCGCATCGCATCTCGATGACACGCATCGAGGTGGCGAGCGTCTGCTCCCGGAATGCCTTAAGCATCTCGTACACCGACTGGTTGGAGGTCGAGACCGTGATGGTCTGCCATGACCCGCCGCGCTGGAGCTCGGTGCCTGACCTGTTGGAACGGTTCTTCTCACGCCCGTTCACGAGGTCATACAGCATGGCAGCCATATCCTCAGCCTTCATGCCGGTGATCTCATCAATGAGTATCGGCAGGTTATGGTACACGGAGTACTGCTGATACTTGGCGGAGATAGTATCGGTACGTCCGAGCGGCAGGCTGGCAGGGTCTCCCCACACGCTGGCGAGAGCAGAGAGCAGGCTTGACTTGCCCTTGCCTCCTATGGTGTCATAGAAGTTATACATCACGTTGGTTGCCGTGCCGATGCCAAGCGGCATGAACACCGAGCCGAACGAGGCGCACATCAGGAGCTGCGCGGATTTCTGATCCAGCTCACGGTACAGGCGCGGGATCTGCTTCCATGCCTCAAGGTTTCCCGCTGTCGTCATCTTATGCTCCGCCATCGCCAGCGAGCGGGAATCAAGATAAGTCTCCTTTATATCATTCTTCGCGTAGGTCTGCCTGCCGACCACGAACTCATCATGGCTCTGCCCGTTCATATCCTGAACTGTATACCAGCCGAAGTGATCCCTGACAAACGACGGGGCGAGGCTGTTCTGTACTTTCGCTATATATGTTTTCATGAACTTCACCATCTGATCCATATAACTGGGGTGCACTGCCAGGCCATACTCAGTAAGTATACGGGCAGGGGCATAGCCGGACTTGTACATGTCATCGACCACGAAGTCAAACTCGCGGAACGATCCGTCATGGAACACAGCCTTTGACTTGTATGTCCTGCGGGGAGTTATCATACGGTCATCAATGACAAGCCCTGTAATATAAAACTCGAACGGCGCTATCAGGATAGTCTTATCCTCCTGCGTAGCCTTGTCAGTGAACGTCCATGTTATTCCCTTGCCCGGAATAACAGCGAACTCCTTGCTGTGGAACGGCGTCAGCGCGGGGTCAGCCGGCTGAGTGCCCTGCGGCAGGCCGTCGTCATTGCTTGCCGAAGCGCTCCGTACAGGAGTGCCCAGCATGACAGGCGTCGTAACCTGTCCCCTGTGAGGACACTGCGCGCAGAGCTTGCCGCATTGCCCATCGGCGAATGTCGAACAGAGGATCGGAGGGAGGTCGTCCTTGTCAAGACTGTCCCATACGGCATTAACCTTATCAACGTCATACCTGCTGTCGCCCTCTGACAGCTGATGGAACAGCTCGTAGCCATGCTCACAGAACGTCAGACAGCGGGCGGCATTGCGCCACGTTTCATAATCTGCCGAGCCGCACATGCGGATCTGCTCACAGCCATTGACAATCCCGTCCGGCTCACGCATGGTGCGGCCTGTATTCTGCGGCTTGCTGTCCCGTACCTCAGCCTGCCTGTACTGCTTAAGCACTGTGACGAGCCTGCATGGGTCGTGCTCTCCAGCCTGCTTTATCAGAACAGGGACAGGCTCTCCTTTGTAGTTGTATGTACCTGGCATCCTCAGCACACGTGAGGCGTCAGACGCCGCATGGTCATACTTAAGCCCATGGGCATCGCATGCGCTGAACAGCATCTGCATCAGGGCACGCCATTTCTCAGGAGGGAGGTCTCTCCCCACTGTCCAGTACAGGTGCACGCCATGCCCTGTCGCCACTATCCACGGGGCGGGGAGCCCTGTCTCCTGCATGAACCTGTCGAACGCGCTGCGGAACTCGTCCTCAGCAGCGTAGTCCGCATGGGCATGCTCTGCCCCGATATCCACATCAAGCCACAGCGATGACACTGCTGCCACATTATTAGCCTTGCGGCTGTGAGACTTGAACGAGGCAGGCGCGAACCAGTTGTCTGTACCGCTGACAATACTTCCGACAAGCCCGTCAGTATCAGTGCACCATGACAGCCTGACGCCTTTGGGAGCCTTAACCATCAGGGCATGAACACCGCCGCCCGCGCAAACACATTTCAAAAAAGTCTTGACATCAGACTCAGGTACTGCTAACATACCTGTGCTGTTACTAATTCCATGATTCTCTTTTGCCCCGTTCTCCATCGGGGCTTTTTTATTTTCACTCATAAGATACTCTCCTTAGTCGCTGCCGTAAACGCATCGGCGATAACAGCACTCATCTTCTGCCCCTCGGTCAGAGCCCTGATCATCTTAAGCTCCAGCTGAGATGAGAATATATGAACCACATGAATGTGGTCTGAGGTCTGCTTCGCCGAACTCAGTCTCGCAAGCGCCTGCCCGTATGTGAAGTCCCCCGACAGACACACTCCGTCAAACAGCATGAGGTCAGCCGCCGCAAGCTCTACGCCGAACGCTACAGTGCGGGGGTGACATACGAGTACCCTGAGACTGTCATCGTTCTGAAACGCACTGAATATCTTAGCACGTTTCGTTTCCGATGTCTCTCCTGTTACGCACTCAGTCTTATAGCCATGCTTGTTCAGGTACTCCGTCAGCGCATGGCAGCGGATAACGAACGGCGAGAAGATAACAGTCTTACGATCTGTTGACTGGATCAGCTCCTCAATCAGCTTATCCCTCGGCGTACCCGTTACTGCCGTTGCCATGCTGTCCACCGCAGGCTTGACAACTCCGCAGAGAATTTGCAGACAGCGCACAACGCATGTTGACTTCTGCTGTACCGTAATCTCCTGCCCCTTGTACAGCGTCATCATCGAGTCCTGCAAGTCCTTTACAGCGCTCCTCGTATCTGCCGTAGGCTCCGCGTACTGCGCCTCCTTAGTAACTGCCGGCAGGTCGAGCACATCCTTTGCGTCAAACCTTATGGCAGGCTGCAATATACCCTGCATCATCTGGTCAGCGTCAGGGCGGTTTACCCAGTTGTATGACCACGGCGACTGCTTGACCATCGTCAGCTCACGCCACTGGTACATTGACCTTATGTTCCCCAGCTTCTCAGGATTGACAACAGAGACCATGCTGTACACCTTAAGCGGATCATGACCCGGCGTTCCTGTCAGCCCCCATACCCTTATGCCCTCAAACTGTTTCAGGAACTTCTTGATCAGCTTGCTCCGTTTCGTCGCTGCATTTGCATAAGCAGTGCACTCGTCAATTACCACGATGTCCGGACGCCATGCCGTCAGCTCAGCGTAATACTTTTCCAGCTTCTCATAGTTGGAAACAATGATGTCAGGACCTGCCGAGATCTCCGCCGCCATCTTTGCTTTCTGCTGTCCGAGGAGCAGTGTCCGCACGGTGCCCATCGCATGCGCCTGCGCTCCTGCCGTCAGGTCGAGACTGTCCCTCCAGACCGTGCGTAATGTTGATAGAGGAGCTAATACTAACATTCTTTTACTCCGGCCTGTTTTCCTTAATAAGTAATAGGCTAGGATCGTGGAGCCTGTCTTTCCGGTTCGCATTGTTGATAGGTTGAAGCAACGCCTGTGCTCGGCCATGAAGATAGCTGAGACGTATTGGTGCTTCATTGGCTCATACTTTCCCTCGATCCTGAAGTCGGGCATTTCACGCCTGATAGCCTCGATGATCCCTTTGTAGTTCTCTTTGCTTTCTGTCATGATGATATGCTCCTTATGTCAACAGATTTATTTTAGTGATAAAAAATGGAGGCGTCAAGCCTCCACTTCTATCTGGTCTTAAAACTTGTTAGATAGTATTTATTAGATAGTACTAGATATCACCTAACAGCGCGTCGAGGCTATTATCTGGTTCTACAATCTGCGGCTTCTCGGCTGGCTGTGCTCCGTCCTGTGTTGCTCCGTCCTGTGTTGCTCCGTCCTGTGTTGCTCCGTCCTGTGGTGCTACGTTATACGGTTTAAGCTGAGGCTCTATCTGCGGTGCTGATCCTATCTGCGGTGCCGGTTCGGGCGCCTTATTTCCGAAGCTGAAAGGTGCTTCTTCATCGCCCTTAACCTGAATCTCCAGTATCTTTCTGGTCTCTTCCTGATGGGCTAAAACCGTTTTGATTTCGTCCTCGCTCGCGGCTCGCTCTCCCTCAAACTTGACTACACTTACACTGGCTTTCGGGTCAAACGTGCAGCGTGTTACAACCTGAAGCGGAATTGCGTGAAGGCTGGCTAACTGCTTCCTGTACTGCGTATAGCTGAGCGCGTCTGTTCCTGGCTGTGATGACTTATACAGCGACTGCCCGCTGATGTCAAACGCGATCGGTTCCGGTAACAGCTTGCCATTCACGAAAACAAAAGCCGCTATTCTTCTCTTAACCTGATAACCTAACCTTCCGTTGGCGTCTCTCTGAAGTGCTGACTGAGGAACGCATGAAGGGGCTTTGGTTCCTCTGTACCAAATAGCGTCCGGCGCTGTTGCGTTGCCGTCAAAGCTGCTCTTGTAATACAGAAAATGATCCGCCTTGTCCTCGCCCGCGATAATGATTAACATCTCCTGACCAATGTCGATCCCGTCTGCTCCGGTCTTGATCTGAAAACGCATTCTTGCGGTGCTGATAGACTTGATCTGACCTGCGTCGAGATCCTCTGCAAACATGTTCTTCACGTTCGCTAAAACGTTCTGGTTCAATGTCGTCAAATTAAAACTCATATTACTCTCCTGATTATTCCTAACTAACGTCATGCCTTTCTTACTGAAAGATCATTAGTTACTACATACTTCAATCCGATCCTCTCGGCTATCTCCAAAAATTTTTTCGCTATGTCCTCCTCCTTTGCTCCGGCCGGTAAACTCTTTTCCGCCTCGTCCTGAATCATGCCCTTAATCATAAGCTTTGCTGGCGTCTTTTGAAGTAAACAAACGCTTGATAGCTTCTCTCCTACTGACTTTGCCTTGCTCATATCATCGAACATGACACCTAAAAAAACTTCCTGATCCGTCACCTCGAAGTGATCTTTCTCACTCCTACTAATAGTGTAACCGTGATACGTGATCTTATCAACTCCCGAAGTTTCAAGATCCTTCACGATCGCTTCGGTGATCTTATCCTCTGCTGCCTTGATCTGTTTGAGCTTGTCTGTATACTCTGCCTTAAACTTGCGCAATGCAAGCAGTTTGTCAATCCTTGCTGTATCCATGATCCTAATACCTCTAATACCTATCTAATACCTATATTCAATCCTGAAAGTTTTCGGTAAATCCTGACGTTTGCATTGATAGCAGTATTCCGTTGTTCCGTCCGGATAAAAAATCACAACGTAATCTGGGTCTGATACGCTGTAAACAGCTGTCGGCCGGTTGCTCTTCTCCTCGATATCCTTGTCTCCTACATAAAGAATGCACGCGCATATCATCATGATGCATGATACAGTAAAGAAAAACTTAAATGCTTTTTTATCTGACTCTTTCATATCCTTATCCCTTATCCTTATCGCCTTACATTGCCCTGATCATTGCCCTGAAGTCTTTTATCTCCAGTACCTCGCTGATCTTTTGCGGCGTGAAAATATTATAGATCCGCCTCATGTCGAAGATCAATGCGGCCTTGAAGCAATTATAGTTGCTCTCCTTTCTCGCGATTGCGATCGTGCTTTCGATCTCCTTTTCCAGTCGCTCTGCAATTCTGGCTTTTTCACTTTGATCCGCATGCATTGCTAGTCCGAAAATCCTGTCGTCCTCATACTTTATATCGCATATTTTATAGCCTTTGTATAAATTGAGTATCAGTGTCAGTACAACAGATATTCCCAATTTTTTTACTAGTTCCTCATAAATCCAGTGCCGGCTTTCATCATCTGCCCGTGAATACATATACCATGCTAGGTCACGAAGTCCTACCGCGTTCCCGATCTCCCGCATGCTCTCTGCTATCGCTGCTGCGTATGCGTCTAGTCCGTCAATGCATGAATCATAGTCGCCGTTTCTGCCTGCTAGCGCCTTAAGCAGGTCCTCGCACAATTCATCGTACATCAAGGTTCCTGTGTCGCCGTCCTCTGTCAGGATGAATTTTGATTCGTCAACAGTGGCTGCTACCATTCTTGTTATCACTCTGCGGTAAATCTCGTCCGGCGTGCGTGTGATGATCTCAAAATACACCTCGTTCATTCCTGACTTACCGTCAAAAATCTCCCTCCAGTCTTTTCCTTTTAGTCCGATCCGCAATGCCTTATCTCTTGCAACCGCTGATACCATATCCTTTCTCCTGTTCTGTGTGGCGGGCTGGTGCCCGCTTGTCCTACATCGCCTTAATCATCGCCCTGAAGTCTATCATGCTTAGCATATCTGACTGTACTGTCTTGGCTTCTGGCTCTTCCTTGAAAATTCTTTCGAGATACTTTGTTAAATCCAGTGCCTTATCCAGTGCTCCCCTCATACAAAATGGCGTATCCTCTCTCCGTTTGTTATATTGCTTAACATAATCGCACGAATCGATGCTGCTTATAGCTTCTTTGAAAGCTACTAGCACTTCTGTTGTTTTCCTATACATCTCCTCCGCTTTTTTGCTCATGCCTTTCTCTCTGTTATTCAGTCTATCCCGTTCTATATTTGCGAAGGCATAAAGTCTGCGAAGGTAATTCAGTCCGAAGCTTCCAAATTCTTTCTGAAACTCTACTTCCTTCTCGATGTAGAAATGCCTTCTATCACCGTTAAATAATGACGAATAAATTAAATCTGGTATCGCGCTTATATATGCGTTCGTTCCTCTCTCTGCCCGCTCCGGTGCCCTTGTATTCTCTCTTCTGAGCGGTTCCGCGTCTGTGCACTGTGTAATTTCCGCGCATAATGTCAGAATAAAATTGTGCTTCCAGTCTTTTTTTAACAGGCAATTCATAGCAAAACCTGCGTAAAAGATACTAGATCCTGAAAGGCTCAAATAATGCGCTAATATTCTCGCGTATACATACTGATTTTTCAGGGTGATCCTGAGGCATGATCCGATCTCGGCTTCGTGGATCATGTCAATCATACATCCGCTTCTCTCCGCTGCTCCCTCTCGTGCTTCCTTATACACTAACTCCGGAAAATTTTTCCTGATTCCCTCATGATCCTGTTCCCATATGTCGTGAAGAAGTCCGAAGGTCTGCTTGCGTCTCCGGCCTATGAAGTCCTCAATCATCCGATCCCGTTCCGGCTCTGTCATTGCATTCCAGATCCGCTCAAACTCTGTCTGATCGTACATCTTTACACTTACTCCTTATGCCTTATGCCTTATACCTTATGCTTACAAATGGCGGGCGTCTGCCCGCCTCCTATCTTAGATCGCTCTGCTAACTAATGTCAACAGTTTACTTTCTAAATCTGCTGCTTTTATCTCTACTCCCTCCGCCTCGGGATATCTTTTGCTCATGCCCGGCGCGTCAATATAAATTACAACTACCTTGATCCCTTTCCTTGTTGCCGCTGCAAGTGCTTCATGCGTCTCTTTCGTGTCTGTTGCCGCTCCGTCTGTAACAACAATCAGTAATTTTTCTTTCCCCGTCCTCTCCAGTATTTCATTCGCTGCTTCTGTAACTGCGTCTCCTGTATATGTTCCGCCCCATCCGGCGTATCTCTCTGCCGCCTGCCGAAGCGTGATGTGTTCTCCCGCCCGCGCGATCTCATAGATGCTGTTGTCATAGCATGTTATCCGACAACTCACCTTCGGGACCTCACGACAAACTTTGTAGATCGTGTAGCCTGCCCTTATCGCGGTCTCCGCTTTGCACATCCTGTCGTATGTGTCGATCATACTTCCGCTCGCGTCAATCACGATCGTAATGTCATGTCCTGGGCTGGTGCCTTTACGCTCGCTGATAAATCCGTTGCACCTGTGTCCGCTCATGCTAGCTGTGTACGTTCTTGCTAAACGCTTGCTGTCGAGGCGTCCTGTCTGATAGATAGTGCTTCTCATGCCGTCCTCAATCAGTTTCTTTTTCAGGACCTCCGCCCCTGCGCTGTATGCCGGTATCCAGTCTGATTTTATCCTCCTTACTAGCGTATCGCTTGATCTGCTTCTCTCTGCTCTCTGTCTCTGCTCGATTTTTTCTTCCGCCTCACGCTCTTTTGCTACTTCATAACACGCTTTCCCATATTCTTTGCGGATCTGTTCCCCGATGCTGCTCTTGATCTGCCTGTACAGATCTGTTTCAATCTCTGTCAGATCTTTGCCGGTGCCCTGACGAGGGCTGCCTTTTATTTGTCCTGGTTTGGTGTCGTCTTCCGCTCCGTCTCCGTCTCCGTCCTGAGGCTGGCTGTTCTCCGTCCTCTCGTCCTCTTCATCGTATCTCTTTTGCGCGGCGTTGATCATCTTCATGATCTCCTCTACACAATCTAGGACTTTCATTCCGTTTTCAAAATTTTTATGATCCCCAAAATGGCCGGTCATGATAGCTGTGTCCGCTATCTCCTTTATCCTTTCGATCTCCTCCGGCCTATAGTAGTAGGTCATAGCCTTTGCGCCTTTGTCTACTTCTTCGGTCAAGCATGACGCCTTGCTGTATATGTAACGGCTGTGAAGAAGCAGGTACTGTCCTGTAACTGCTAGGCAATTCCTAGCTTTCTCCCACTTAAAACCGTTGTCTTTGTCGTGCATGATCGTTATCAGGCTCGTAAAATCCTGTTCTTTACCCGGCAAAAACTCACATCCGATCCGCTCTATTCGAGGGTCCTCAAGGACGTTATGCAGCTGATGTATATTCACGCTGCCCGTGCCATTCTTAATGGCAATATCGCTGAATCGATCGTTGATTTTTTCTTGTTCGGTTTTCTTTTTGCACATTGTGCACTTGAGATGAAGGGCTTCATGAAGATTCCCTGTGCCGATCACCTCCGCTGACTCCGCGTCTCCCTCTGCTATCCGCTCTACTGCGTCCGTTCTGGGGCTGTATATTTCCGGTTTCTTAGGATCGCATTTGCTGTATGCGAAGCCCTCTACAGCCTCCTTTATTTGTACCGGTGCCTCTGCCTCCACTCTCGCTAAAACAGATTTAGCTTCGTTAAGTCCTACTGTTGTTACTCTCATTTTGATTCTCCTGATAGCGGGCTGGTGCTCTCCAGTCCGCCTTACATTACTGTTTTACTGTCGCCTTACTGCTTCCTTAGTGCTGCCTTGTCGCCTCTGCCTTCGCCCTCTGATACGCTTCATCGATCTGTTTGTACAGTCCGGTCTCTTCTGGTATTGCGTTCCGGAATCCTTTCAAGACTGAGACAAGATCGTCCCCCTCATATCCGCAAAAAGTTTCTATCACAAAACCTAAATCCCCTATGTCGATATAGATAGGCGCGATATCCAGTAACTTTCTTGTTGTTATCGGTAATGCTTCGAGTGTCATTGCCCGGCTTTCCTCTGCCCCCCTTGTCATGTAATACGCGATGCTATGCCCGGACTTATCGCTGCCCATGACTTCTTTTAACTCGGGGAAACAATCTTCTAGGAGGCTGCATTCCTCCGCCTGTGTCATGTACCCCAAATGGATCGGCATGAAACGATCCCTCAAGGCTGCATTGATACAGCGTGTTCCGCTGTACTTTCCGGTGCTGTCTCCCGTGCCCGCTGTGTTAGCAGTTGCGTATATCATCACATGTGATGCGTCAAAACTCCGGCCCTCAAACTCCACTTCGTGCTCACATATGAGCTGATTCAAATGCGATATCAATCCCGGTGTGCATGTGTCCAACTCGTCAAGAATCAGGATACACTTAGTGTTCCTATCTCCTTTAACTTTCTTTGCCTCTGCACATGCAATTGCTACCGCTTTTTCTCTGAAGTGAGTTACTGTTGTGCCGCTCTCCTGAATCAGTTCATCACTGCCGAAGAGATCCCATAAGGTTGTGTCCTCTCCGCATGTGTACTGTACTACAGGGATTCCTAACTCACCGGCAATTTGTTTAATTCCTGAGGTCTTGCCTGTTCCCGCGGGGCCATAGCATAAAACATCTTTGCGATGTTTTATGCATTCAACAATAGCCTTTGTGTAACGGCTCTGAAGGTGGTACCTCGGACTGTTGCTCGGGACTCTCTGGCTTCTGCTTCCTACTTTTGAAGCCTCAATAATTTCCTTACACAAATACTTTTCCAACATAATGTTCTCCTAATTCCCTATTCCTTATTCCTTATTGAGCGGGCTATGTCCGCCCGCTCTCCTGTCTCTCCGGCTGGTGCTTGTCAGTCCTTTATCAACTCTGCTTCAAACTCCTTTTCGAAGAGTATCTTACGCTCCTTGATCTTCTCCGGCTCATGCTGTATCTCCCAAAGCGCATAATGATACGGAAAGCTTATCATGCTACTGAGGATCTTATCCTCTACCTTAGCAACCGCTGCCATTTCTTCTCGTGTGATCTCCTTATACATGCGAAGCTCTCTATAGATCTCACGTCCTCTCTCAATGCCGAAGGCTGCCTGAAGTGCCTTGAGAAAATCTGACTTGTAAAATGCTACATAATCCCCTGTTCTTCCCCCTCTCGGCGCGTCATTCCCGCTCCAAAAACTACACCGGATACTCCTTAAAATCTTTTTGACCTGTTCAAGGTTGTCAATCAAACTGACAAAACCTTTACCCCTGTTTACGTGCACGGGATGAAGACACACGCTCCCGTCCGTGTCACCTGTCTTATCGATCCGCTCAAACAGGTACATACCTCTGTGACTCACGTGCCCGTCCTTTTTCAGACACACCTGTTCAAAATACTTTTTCATAATCCTTATTCCTTATTCCCTATTCCCCTATTGAGCGGGCTATGTCCGCCCGCTCTCCGGCTGGTGCTTGTCAGTCCTCTTGCCGGATTAGTCCGCCCGATCGATCTCGGCGGCTTCCCACGCGGCGTATTCTGCCGCTGCTCTTGCGACTTCCGCCGCATGCTCCGCCTTGTGCTTGCGCTCCCACTCAAGGAGCGCGGCCTTGTGCGCCTTGCGTGCGGCCTCGCATAAAGCGATCACTTCTTCGCTTGCGTCTTCGGTGCAATAATCCCAAAAGATGTAGTCGAAGTCCGACTTGCCGGTGTTGCGGGCCGCCTCAATCTCGGTCTCAAAGGCCTTCATCATGTCACTTTTCATAGTTGCTCCTTAAATGCTCCTTAAAATCGCGGGTTTGTTTTACCCGCTCCTTAATTTCTTCATTCATTCTATCATAGTTTCATTAGGTGTCAACACTTTTTTTCAAACTTTTTCATATCGTTCTGCCCGCCCTCTCGCTCGCTCGTCAATCGTCTGGTGTCATGGGGTCCTATTGTCAGGTCGAATTACTGCCGTGTCGTCTTTGACGTATCTACCTTTCCGCTCCGGCCTATAATGTTCGAGGCGCAGCTGTTATTTCCTACTGAAGAAGTATGAATTCTTTTCGTAATATTTCCTACAGAAGAAGTAGCCTTTAATTCCTACAGAAGAAGTATGAATTCCTTACGTGATATTTCCTACTGAAGAAGTAGACTTTAATTCCTACAGAAGAAGTATGAATTCCTTACGTGATATTTCCTCCGTGATATTCCCTCCGTGATATTTCCTACAGAAGAAGTATGAATTCCCTCCGTGATATTTCCTACTGAAGCGGTATGTTTTTGATTTCCTATTTGGTCACTAGGTTTTCATTGTCGAGGCGTGGCGGTTCGGCGTGGCCTGGCGTCGGCCTGGCGTGGCGGTTCGGCTGGGCTTCTCCGGCCGACTTTGCCGGCTGCTCCTTTTCCTACTGAAATGCTAGGAATTAGGCTGGCTGGCTTTCCAGGGAAATATAATTCCTACTGAAATGGTATGGATTGGCTGGCTGGTTCAACAGGGAAATATAATTCCTACTGAAATGCTAGGAATTAGGCTGGCTGGCTTTCCAGGGAAATATAATTCCTACTGAAATGGTATGGATTGGCTGGCTGTTGTAACCATAATAAAATCCTACTGAAATGCTAGGAATTAGGCTGGCTGTTGTAACCATAATAAAATCCTACTGAAGTGCTAGGAATTAGGCTGGCTGGTTCAACAAGGAAATATAAAATCCTACTCAATCAGTATGAATTAGGCTGGCTGGTTCAACAGGGAAATAAAAAGCCCCTCAGATTAAGGGGCTTGGGCTTGGGCTTGGGCTTGGGCTTCGTTAGTCTTCGTCTATATCATAGTTCCCGAAGCCCATAACCTCAAAATATTCTTCACTCTCGGCGATCGCTTCGGGGCTTTTCGGATGATAGTCTCCGATCAAGTCTTCGGCGATCCGCCTGAAGTCGATCTCCTGAAGAACACCGCAAATTAATTCGGCGGTCATTGTATTATAATAGCTGTTCTCGTTTCCGGCGTCCGTGATTTCCTCTATATAATTCCTGAGAAACTCGGAAAGAACATAAGTTCTAACTCTCCTCTGGTCCTCGTATGCTCTCCCGTTGTAGTCGTGATAGATTCTGTTCATCACGTGGGAAACTAGGCAATTACAAACGCCGGCGCATTCTTCATCATTCTGAAGAACAAGCTGGCAATGCCACGTTAAATCATTCATAATTTTTTCTCCGTAAAAGTGCCCTGTTCCAGGGCACTTAAATTCATAGTTAATTAGTAGGGATTAATCTCTGCTAATGAGGTTTTTCCATCTGAGGGATTTCGCTAACTCGCCGATCGTCTTCCCTAATGCTTCGCAATGACCGTCGTCTATGTCTTCGTTGAGTTCCCCGCCTTGCATTAATCCGATGCTCTCAAGCCACTGATCTACCTCTCGCCAAAATGCGATCCTGTTGATCGTGAAGCGGATCTCTGCTGGTGCATAAAAGCCGATTCCGTCAATCACTCCATTAAGTTGATTAAATGCGCTGTTGCACTTCTCAAGCGCTTCAAGTGAGCTTGAATGGGCATAAGTTGCAAGCCCATAATAGTGGGTTGCGTCAATCGTTCCGTCAATCTTTTTCAGAGTGACGGAATCCGCCCCGCCGTTATTAATCAACTGAAGAACGCTCCTAATTGCTTCTTCTAAAATGGTTTCTTTCATCTTTATATCTCCTATTGTTTTGGGCTATTGCCCTGTAGATATTCTATCATACTTTCAATAGGTGTCAACACTTTTTTAATCTTTTTTCTGGCACTCGCAGCGTTTAATTCCTACTATTCCACTAGGGATTTAGGGGGCTGGGCTTCCCCTGGCCGTGCTAATTCCTACTATTCCACTAGGGATTGGGGGGGGGCTGGGGCTTCTCACCAGAACAAAATTCAAAAGTGGCACGGTTTATGCAAGTCCGATTCCCTCCGCTCAATATCCTACTATTCCGATATGGTACGGTTTATGCAAGGCTCCCCCCCTCTGCACTATCTCGCACGGTTGAGCGGAGGACCGGAACAATCCGCGTTCCCAGTTAACCTGCCTTTGACCTTTTCCTTGAACGCCCCTCTTCCCGCAGGCGACTGCCTGTGGGGAGAGGGGGTTTGGGGGTGAGAGGGCGGCCTCGCTGGAGTACATCGGCGGAGGCGAGGCCGCTGTAGAGAAGGGGTTTGGGGGTTGAGGAGGGGCAAGGGGGGAGCGAGGAGGGGCAACGGGGGGTGAGAGGTAGAGAGCGGCGCTCCCGACTGTGCCAAGTGCGCGCTATTTCTTTTCCGTGGTATTGCTTACGGCCTCCTTTGACTGACACTACATATTATTTCCTACATCACGCGCACGCAGGCGCAGGCAGAAGGAGCGCCACCTTTGGGGCGGGCTCCTGCGCGGAGCGCCCCGCCACCTTCTCCCAAGTTCTTACAAAGTAACGAAGCCAGCAAGAGCACGGCCTTAAAAGTTCGCTGCACGATGGCGCGCGCAAGCGGCGGGCTGATGTACTGGATGGGTCGTGATAATGGGAATGAGCATTCTTTTAGGAAGCCCCGCTTGCCGGGGCCCAGTGCAGGGTGGAACCCTGCCCCATCCAAGCGGAGCTTGGGAAGGAGTGCGCGCGGCGCTGTGCGTGGGCGGCATCCCTTCGCCGCACGCGCACGTTCTAGCGCCGGTATGCCCGCTAGGGCAGCGCACGGATACGCGGGTCGGCGTCCAAAAGAGGGGAAGCGAGAAGGGGCAAGGGGAAGCGAGGAGGGGAGCAAGGGGAGCGAGGGATACTTGGCACGTCGTATGCAAGGTGTACATTTTTTAACCAAATGTCAACCTTAGGCAACCTCGTGTGCTGAGATGATCCATGTGATCCATGGTTGATCCAAACCTTTGGATCACGATCTTTGGCGTCGGGACGCCATTTGTCGAGGGTTGATCCAAATGATCCATGATTTTTGTCAACGATTTTAAACTTGAAATTTGCTCGCCCCGCCGCGGGATGCGCGAAAATTTTTCGCCACACGAGTATTGATTTTATTTTTTATGGATCAAAGTAAATAAATAAGCCCGAACTCCAGTCTGGGCGCGGGTTTCGGCATGATCCAAAGGTATGGATCAACGATGGATCAACATGGATCAACGTGGATCAACAGGTGTAACTATCACTGTTACATCTCTCTCCTGATACGACACACCTTGTCATAAGTGGATATTTTATGCCCTGCTAATCTTGGATCAGTATGGATCACCTTACACTTTTTGCAGCTTGACATGACATAAACTATGCTAGTCGGATTTTTTATGTCATGTTAAACATGGATCAGTATGGATCAACTAACAAAAAGTGTGACGTACATCACATAATTGGAATAAGGTTACAAGACACACGCACTCCCCCTCCCCCGCCGCAGGCGCTCCTGATCCGGCGCGTCAGCGCCCCATAGCAACAGCGCAAGCATGAAATACCCATGCCCCGCCCGTGTCGTGCTGCCTGGTGGGGGGGATTTGGACAGCACCGTGCGTGCCCTGCCCCCCTGTCCCCCGTAGCATCGCTCTAAAATTTTCCAAAAAATCAGGCTCGTTTTAGTCCTTACATGCTTGGCTGTCAACGTTCCAAGCCAGCCCCGCCTGTGCTATACTCTCCGCCAGCTTTGTTTACGGAGTCAGCTATGCGCTATTTCAAATACATTCCCATCGATATTGTCAACGGACCCGGCACCCGCTGCACCCTGTTCGTAACCGGCTGTCCCCACCACTGTCCGCACTGCTACAATCAGGCAACGTGGTCGTTTACCGGGGGGTACGAGTTTACTGAGGAGCAGGCTGACCGCATCATCAGCGACCTTAAGGACACGAGGGTGCGCAGGCGGGGGCTGTCCCTGTCGGGCGGTGAGCCCCTGCACCCAGTCAACGCCCCTGCCCTCCTCCAGCTGGTGCGCCGTGTGCGGGCGGAGTCGCCTGAGTCCGACATTTGGATATGGACCGGGTATTACATGAACGAGCTTGAGGGTGTCCAGCAGGAGCTCGCCATGCTCGCCGACGTGGTAATCGACGGCAGGTTCGAGATTGAGAAGAAGGACGTTCGCAACCTTTGGTGGCGGGGTTCTTCCAATCAGACCATCAACGTCAATAAAAAATATCTTAAAAAACTCGTATCGGGGCTTGACATACCCGACGAGATTAAGGTATACTGAGCCTGTCAACAAATCTTCCGTCGCGTTGACTGCCAGTTTTACTGGCACTGCGGAGTGTACAGCGAACGCTCCGCACCTAGTCCGGCAC
>Ga0326514_10000925_pt1 | contig 19332 bp, 17 predicted proteins | sample 3_2548_0518_D_FD_203653 | JGI IMG/M metagenome (GOLD analysis project Ga0326514, IMG submission 203653) | Bovine rumen microbial communities from UC Davis, California, United States - 3_2548_0518 | ecosystem: Host-associated > Mammals > Digestive system > Stomach > Rumen | place: USA... | reverse complement strand
GAAAATTTCTGAATTAAGGCCTCAAAAATAGGTAAATAATCGAAATGAACGGCAATTATGGTAAATATTTCTATAAATTTCTTCAAAATGAAATCACTTCGTCCATTTTGATGTCGAAAGGCTCGGTGGGCACTTCGTCAACCAATTGGAAATCAAAGCAGATGCCGATGCGCTTCACGCCCAAATGCTGGTTGAGGAATCGGTCGTAGTAGCCTCGTCCGCGCCCGATACGATTGCCTCGGCGGTCGAAGGCCACGCCCGGGACAACAATCAAGTCGAAATCGCCCGTATAAGGCTCATTTTGAGGCTCCAAGATGTTGAAATCTCCTACGGCAAAAGTCGTTTCTTGGGCATATTCCACGGGGATGATGTCGTCGCCGACCACCGTTGGGAGGATGATTTTCTTTTGCAAATGCCATTTTTCGAGGAAACTTTGCGTTTGCACCTCATCGGGCAAGGCACTGTAAAGCATGATTTTTTCGGCCTTCACGAAGTCGGGGTGTTGCTCCAATCGGGCCAAAATCTTCTCTGATTGTTCGAGCAGTTGCTCTTTGGAATGCTGTTTTTTCAATGCCTTGATTTGTGTACGCAATTCTTTCTTATTCATATTGCAATTTGTTGTTAATCAAATGTTTTTGTCATATATAAATTATAGTCATATCCCCTGCTCGTGAAACATTCTAAAAAGTGGCGCATGAGTGGTAGATTTTAGCGGCAAAATTAGCAAACAAAACGAAATTGTTTCAACCAAACCGTAAAATCTGTATTTTTACCTCCCAAAAAAAAGACGCTTATGAGACAAATTTTGCTGGTTTTCTTGGTTTTTTCGGGATTTTTGAAAGGGGGAACAGCCCAAGTCACAACAACGGCTGTCATCCCCGAACCGAAAGAGTTTCAACAACTTGGAGATGAAAGATTTGAGTTGACTGGGATTGAAACGGACACTACTACCCGCTTCGACCATCCCGACGAGTACCGTTTGACGGTGAAATGCGGCAAGGCCACCATTGCGGGCAACCGACATTGGGCAGAGTGTACTTTGACGCAATTAGTGGACGAAAACGGCTACATCGCAAATGTGGAAGTCCACGATTGGGCGGCATACCCTTTCCGGGGATTCATGCACGACACAGGGCGCAACTATCAGCCTGTCAGTATGTTGAAGGAAACGATAGACCTGATGAGTTTCTACAAATTGAATTATTTCCATTGGCATTTGACCGACTATCCTGCTTGGCGCATCGAGTGTAGGGTTTATCCGCAACTCAATGATCCACAGTTTCAAAGGCCGGGTCGCGACGAGGGCAAGTTCTACACATACGACGAAATTCGCGAGGTGATTGCCTACGCCAAGAAACGCGGCATTACGGTCGTTCCCGAAATCGATATGCCTGGACATTCCACCTATTTCAAGGCTACTTTCGGCTTCACGATGGACTCGAAGGAAGGCAGAATGGTGCTCGAAAAATGCCTCGAAGAGTTCTTCTCGGAAATTCCGAAAAGCGACTGCCCCTATTTCCACATCGGCTCCGATGAAGTTTGGATTGAAGACCCGAATGGATTTATGCAATGGATTGAAAACCTGATGGTTAAATACGACCGCCAACCCATCGCTTGGGATCCGGGTCTGCCCGCCTCCGACAAGGTCATTCGGCAAATTTGGAACGAGGCCGCAGGCTCTAATGCCGCCGCTTCCGAAAAGGCGGGGAAGTATTTGGATTCCTTTGTCGGCTACCTGAATTATTATGACCCGATGCTGTTCACGAGCCGCTGTTTCCTGCATACTGCAGCCGCGCAAGCCACGCCCGACACGACCAAGGCTTTGGGCGGCATCCTCTGCCTTTGGAACGATGTCCGCGTCGACAAGAAGGAGAACATTGCGCTGCACAATGGCATGATTAACGGCATGATGGCCTTCGCCGAGCGTTTTTGGAACGGTGGCAACGCAGGCGAAGTGGAGAACGAAAACCTTCCCACCGGCTCGTTGACCACGGCAGGCTCGCGTTTGGTTCATTTCGAGGAAAAAATCTCCCTCCACCGCGACCGTTTCCACATGGGCAAGATGCGCTGGGTGGCCAACTCGCAAATGGAATGGCAAGTAAAAATCGATGAAAACGAGGCTTTTACGGCCTACGGCGGTGCCCTCGATTTGGATGCTTTCTGTCAAACGCACGCTATTAATATAGGTGACACTGCCTTGGCCGTGGCGCAAACCACCCTCATTGCCGAACGCGATACGATTATTGAGGCGTGGATAGGTTTCTGTACGCCCGCCCGTTCCAACCGCAACGGTTACGGCATTGGGCAGGGTGCGGGGTGGGAAGGTGGCTGCCAGTGCTTTGTGAACGGAAAGGAGATTCTGCCACCAAAACCGTGGAATGAACCCGGAGAATACGAATATCATTTCAACACTTGGGGCAAGCCAGAAGAGGAACAACCCTTCACCGACGAGCAACTCTATTGGATGCGACAAACTACTCAGATTCAACTGAATAAAGGTGAAAACCGAGTGGAAATAAAAACACCGAAGACCTACAACGGCCTTCGGTGGAGTTTTGCTTTTATTCCCGTCCACACTTGCCCTGACGGAACGGTGACAGAGATGGAGGGAGTGAGGTATAAATGGTGATTATCTCCCGCTGTAATTCCCGCTCAAGGTCTCGATGAAACCGTTGGCTGCGGTCTTCATGTTGGTAAAGTCGTTGCCAAGCGAGCTGGAGCAGTCAAGCACAAGCATGATCATCGCACTCTTGTATTCGTTGACGACTTCGGTGTTGCCCGACGGCGTGAACTCGCTGTTGTATTGCCATTGCGCCGACGACTCAAGCCAGTTCCATTCCTTCACATAGTCGGTGCTCATTTGGTTGCCCTCCATGTCGGTGAGGTTTTGGAAAGAGAACACATCAAAGATGCCTTCCGAGGAAGCGGTGACAGTGATGCCCGTCATACTCTCCAATCCAACATATTGAATGTCTTTCAGTTGACCTTTGCCGTTGTTGCGGATGTAGATGCCTTCAATATAGCATTGAGAGTCGTCGGCATTATTCACATTGTCGAAAGTGAAACGGATTTTGGTGTTGGGTTCCTGTGCCGGCAGCTTGAGCGTGACATTGTAGAATGTGCTTTGGTTGTAAAGCTGTTGGGCGATTTGGGCGAATTTCTCAGAGGCTTCGCTCATATTGCTCACCTCAAAGACATTATGCGCGGGGTCGCTCGAAAGCTTGTTAAGGTTATTGCGGAAACTCTCGATGTCGTTCACATCCGAGCCGCGCACGCCGATGGAATAGGCAGAGATGTTGGTGCCGCCTATGATTTCGTTGTTGATTCTGTTGTTGACGGCGGTAAGGTATTCTGCGCCAGTGTTGTAGTTGTTTTCCGACAAAACATAGGAGCCTTGGTCGAGGCCGTCGGTGAAAGTCACCACTGAAACATTGATGAGATTCTCCGGAATCTTGGCCTTGGCCAAACTGTTGATGCCCGTGTTGACGGCATGATAAAGAATAGTGCCGTTTTGCATGGTCAGGCCTGTAACGAAGTCATTGAAGTTGTGCTTCGTGTCTTGGTTGAGCAGGCCAAGCGGCATAGTGTAAAGCTCGGAGTTGAAGCCGACAATGCCCAAATAAAGGCCTTCCTTGGCGGGAGTATTGTCCTCGGCCTTGGGTTTTCTGCAACTGGTGAAAGTGGTGAGCACGACGGCAAGCGTCAGGGCTGCCACGGTTAAGATGTGTTTTTTCATTTTCGTTAGATTTTGTTGTTTATTTGTCATTAACGAGATTCGTGTTGAAAAATTGTAGACGAGGGAATTTATTCCTTCATTGTTTGTCGGATGGCCTTGCAAAGCTGGTCTGGGCAAGAAGTGTTCTTGAAGCCGCAGCGGATGCCTTCCAAACGCTGGAGCACTTCATCAATTTTCATGCCATTCACCAATGCGCTGATGCCTTGCGTGTTGCCGTTGCAGCCGCCGTAAAACTGCACATTCTTGACAATGCCATCCTCGATTTCAAACTCGATGGCTTGACTGCAAGTGCCTTGGGTTCTGTAGGTGTATTTCATTGGATTTCATTTTTTTAACTACGAATTTTACGAATAATACGAATTGGTATGAATAGAATTTTGCAACTTTGTTGCGAATTGGTACGAATGGATAGATGTATGAATGATTCGTACAATTCGCAGCCTTGGCTGCAAAATTTGCGCCTCAATATTCGTTAAATTCGTGTAATTCGTAGTTTTTTTCATTGATTCTAAAACTTTGACATAAACTTTTGACTATCAACGATAAACCTTTCGTGGATGCCTTCGCCGATAAGCGTTTCACCCTCGAAGCATTTCACTTCAAAGACCAATCGGCGGCGGTCCACTTCTGTGAGTTCAGCCTCGCAGTGGATGGTGGCTCCAACAGGGCTGGCTTTCAAGTGTTTGATATTCACCGCAATGCCCACAGTGGTGTTGCCTTCGCCAATTTTGTCGGCTACGGCTTCCAAACAAGTTTTCTCCATCAGGGCAATCATGGCGGGAGTGGCAAAAACCTCCAATGCACCCGAGCCGTACACGGCGGCAGTGTCCTTATGCTCCACCACGAGCTGCACACTGTGGCGGAGTCCTTTCAAGTTGTCGTATTCCATCATGCTTGGAAATTCATGGTGATGTTCACGATGACGTCGGGGTGCAGCGAGCGACCCACGGGACAGCTTTCGGCGGCGGCCCAAAGCAGGGCTTTCTGCTTCTCGGTGTACTCCTTTTCGGGGAAATTGAACACAATGTCGATCTGCCCGATGCGGCGCGGGTCGGCGTTCATGGTCTTGGTCACCTCGTAGGTCGTGCCTTCGATGTCGAATTTGTGACCTTGCGCGCTGATGCCCATGATGGTCATCATGCAGGCGGCGAGAGCGCCGCAGGCGAGGTCGGTGGGCGAGAAGGCTTCGCCTTTGCCGTGGTTGTCGGTGGGTGCGTCGGTGAGGATGGTGTTCCCCGACTGCACGTGGGTCATCTCATTGCGGAGATTGCCTTTGTAAGTTCCTTTGATTGTTGCCATTGTTGTAGTTTATTTGATTGTTTCGCAAGAATAATATGGTATTGCTTCGCAAGAAATCTTTCAAAAATCTGATTCTAAAATCTTTCAAAATCAACAACTTCTATTTTTAATGATTTTTAATTGATTTTTGACAGATTTCTCGGCGTTAGCCGATACCTTGATTAATCTGTTCCAAAATGAGTCCAGCGAGGCGGCTCGTGCCCACGCGGAAGAGGTTCTGGTTGAGCCACTGTTCGCCGAGGATGTTTTTCACTAAATAATAATAGGTGAGCGCATCTTCAGGTGTTTTCATGCCGCCAGCGGGCTTGAAGCCGACCTTCTTGCCCGTGGCTTCGTAGTATTCCTTGATGGTGTCGATCATGACGATGGCGGCCAAAGGTGTGGCGGCAACTGACACCTTCCCTGTCGAGGTCTTGATGAAGTCGGCACCGGCGAGGATGGCCAATTCGCTGGCCTTGCGGATGTTTTGCACGGTTTTCAGTTCGCCCGTTTCAAGGATGACTTTCAGTTTGGCCTTGTCGCCACAGGTTTCCTTGATGGTCTTGATTTCTTCAAAAACCTCGTCATATCTTCCCGCGAGGAAAGTGCCACGCGAGATGACCATGTCGACCTCATCGGCACCCTCGTTGACGCAATACTCCACCTCCTTGACTTTCAGGTCGAAAGGCATTTGTCCCGAAGGGAAGCAACAGGCGACGGTTGCCACACGGATGCCGCTGCCAGCCAACAGCTGCTTGGCTTGACGGATGAAGGGACTGTAAATGCAGATGGCGGGCACGCTGAGGTGAGGCTTCTGTTTCGGGAAAGCCAGTGCCTTTTCGCAGAAATCCTTGATTTTGGCCTCGTTGTCGAAGGCTTCCAAAGTGGTGAAGTCGATGCTTTGGAAGATGGTTTTCAAGGCTTCCTTTTCGTGGCCTTTTTTCTTCTCTTCATTGAGAATCAACGCAATGCGCTCATTGAGCGCAGCTTCGCTATGGTTGTAGGGGGTGAATTTCATGGTGATAAATAATTTGGTCATTCTTCTTTCGATAGTTTTTCAAGTAATTCCCGACCTTTTTGTGTCAGATAGTATGACTGCATCGGGTGGTTGGGCTTTTCGGGGTAAAGCATGGCGATATTGCCTTCCTCAACATTTGGATTGATATAAGTGTATAGTAAGTTTTTTCTGTCACGAAGTCTCAAACCCTCCATTAAAGTCTTCAAATTCGCTCCCTTATCTCCAATGATGGAAAGAAGAGCCTTTATGCGTCTTGCTTTTTTGTTGGAGGTTGTGGGGTTTTGAGGTTGTGGGGGTTTGAGGTTGTGGGGGTTTGAGGTTGTGGGGTTTTGAGGTTTTGAGGTTGTGGGGTTGTGGGGTTGTGGGGTCGTATGTTCTTGAAGTTGTGCGTTTTCGAGGTTGTGCGTTTTCGAGGTTGTATGTTTTCGAGGTTGTACGGTTTCTGAGGTTGTACGGTTTTCGAGGTTGTACGGTTTTGAGGTTGTACGATAAAATGTAATCCAAACGAACAATCCGTTTGTTCCGTATTTGGGCTCGGGCAAACCTGCTTCTACGCAGGCTTCCATCATGCGGCTCACACCACTGCCCCAATTTTCCAGGAAAGTAGTCTTGAACAAAATATCAGCTATGAGTGGGTTCTGTGCAAATGATTGATGGTTGGTTTTTATGGTTTCCACCGTCAGTTCTTCAGGTAGATGGCCGGTGTTCTCAATCTCTACACGGTCGTCATAGATGGCAATGCCGACAGAGCCACTTGGACTATGAAATTGCCTGTGGCAGAGCGCATTGGTCAGTGCTTCGCGAAGGGCAACGGCAGGAATCTCCAGTTTCTCCTCTCTCATGAAGCCCACAATCTTGCCGCTTAACAACAAATGCTTGAAAAAGAATGCCATTCCAGCATCCAACAAATCGAAAAAGTTGCCGTATGCCCGTTGGTTGTCGATGAACTCCATCTTGTCCGTTCCACGGAAACGAGCCATTCGCAACAGAAACTGGGGGAAATCCCTCGTGTCGCGCAAAAACAACGCGGCGGCGGCATTCTTCAACTGTCCTTTTTTTGTAAGTTTCAACTCCTCTACAAGCCGCTCTGTCGTGTCGGTGAGCGAGGTGGCGGGCATTCTTCCGCGTTCCACACCAAGACGCACCGACCCTCTAATGCGTTGCTCGTCCAAATCTGCAATGGTGATGTCTTCGCAGATTTGACCTTCCCACGGATAGTGCTTCAGCCTGCTTCGCATCAACCTTTCCTCAAAAATGTCGCGAGGCATGACAATCGTCGTGCTTTCCACGCGCAAATATGGTTTCCCGTCGTATGTATAGGGCACCTCACCAAAAGAGGCTCCGTCCAAACGTATGGCAATGACTTGAAACCCTTCGCGGCCAGGAATATCGACATATTCTACTGGGAGGTCGATGGATGGCTCAAGTTTGGTAAGTTCTTGGGCAATTTCCCTGCGTGTGCTTTCCGTAACTTGTTGGCCTAAAATCTGTAAAGAGGTTGGTGCAACTCCAAACAACACCCAACCTCCCGAAGTATTGAGCAAGGCGCAGGCGGAACGCATTCCGTCTTTCAACTCGCCCGTGGTCTTTTTCAGTTCCAAGGTGCGGGTCTCGTCGTTTTGTATCAGCCGTTGGATGTCGTCGATGGTCATGTTTGAATAATTTGCTACAATATGCTGCAAAATTAGGCAAAATCCCGAATTTGTACCCTGAAATCAACAGAAAATCGTACTTTTGCGCTCATAAATCCCTAAACCGTAATTATTGGAAAAAAGAAAAAGAGCAAAAACACAGCACATAATCATTTAGAATAGCATTTCAAAAACGAATTCTTGAACCATCTTTTTCCACATCGCCTCACCGCGAGGCACCATATCAAGAGCCGTTATGGAACGCCAATTCTTTTATTGGCGTGGATGGACTTGTTGATATGGTGGGCGTGGAAACCCGATGGTTCGGCAAGTTGAACTAATTCCACGCTTTTTATGCATATCGGGCAACATATTAAAGAGGTGATGCGGCAGCAAGGCACGACGGCCACACAGTTGGCCAACGACATTTGCTGCACTCGCCCGCATGTACACAAGATTTTCCGCAAGGACAACATCGACATTGCCCTGTTGCGCCGAATCTCCGATGCCTTGAAGCACGATTTCTTCCATGACCTTTCGGAGGAATATAACGATAAAGTGTAACCGAAATGGATACTGTGTCCTATGTGGTTACTTCCGTTAGGCTTCCAGCCCGAATAAAGGCGATATTTTTGCTGCTGTAACAAAAAACTGCGGGCGACAGGATAAAGACTGCCGGAAAAGCATGATGAAGAAAAAACTATTGTTGTTGGCGCTATTGCTTCCGAGTGTGCTCTGTATGGCTTCGTGTGGAGACTTCGGACGCAAAACGCCAAAGAGAAGCATTGAACCCGACTCAACAGTGTATGCCATGTTGGGCAAAACCATGTCGGAAGTGCTGTTCAATCCGAGCAGTGTGACTTGCTATACACTAAAAGGCAAGAAAGTAGTGGATCCGTCTGACTTTCAAGTGGAGCCTCATTGGGTGCGAGATAGTCTTGTCGGTAAACTCTCGCCTCAATTGGTTGGTGTTCTTCAGTTCGCTCTTGTGGCCAATAGTGAGAATTATACGAATGACTCCATTCGTGTAAAAGCGCCATACGTTCCCGTTCTTGAATTTGAGTTCAAGCAAAAAAAGAATGTGGTTCATGTGCTTGTTTCGGTTTCAGACCGTACTTGGACCATTATGTATGACGACAAGCGTCAGATTCATTTCAACTATCACGACTGTGAATTGATAGACCGATTCTGCGAAATGTTCTTGAAACCAGAAAATAAATAATAAGAAGGAAATAATATGAAAAGAGTTTTGTTTTCAGCGCTTTTTGCTGTTTTGTTTAGTGCAAGCCTTAATGCGCAGACCATCCATGTCATCAACTTCTGCAACACGCTTGCCCCAGGAATCGGATGTGATGTTGACTATGAACGCACAACTCGGGAGGCCGCATTAATTGCTGGGTTTCTCAACTATGAGATTAGGTATTATTACGGTAAAGGTGAGAATTGTTCAAATGAAAACCTTATGACCACATTAAACTCACTAGATTGCGAGAAAGACGACATTATCCTGTTTTACTATTCAGGACACGGCACTCGTTCAGCACAAGACAAGAGTGAGTTTCCCCAGATGTGCCTGAAATACGAGAGCTATGACCAGGACAAGTTTGTTTCAGTGCAGACGGTTATCGAAAAGTTACAAGCAAAAAGAGCACGTTTCACTTTGATAATGACTGATTGCTGTAACAATACCGTTGCGGGAATTTCTGCCAAAAGTTTGATGAGTAAAGATGGCGGCTCAATTACTGATGAAGAGAAGATAGCTAGTAATTATCGCAAGCTATTCTTGGAAAATAAGGGTATGGTTGCGGTGACGAGCAGCAAGAAAGGCCAAACTTCGGGCGGCGGACCTGATATAGGCGGGACGTTTTCATATGTGTTTTTTGAGATGGCTTTGTATTCGGCCTGCAATGGTACAATTCCGGCTACATGGGAAGATATTTTGGAAACCACTTCAGATGTGTTGAAAAGTGTTTCTTCGCAATCAAGCAAAATCAGTCTTCAAGAGCCTTACTATGTGATGGATTTGGCTCAGAATCCAATGCAGCCCAACCCTTCACAAACAGTCTCGCCTGTCATCGCAGTCGATTATAGTTTTGCCAATGAGCTTTCAGCATTATTAGACTCCGCTCATTCACCTGAATGGCGCTTAGAGCAAGCCGACTATTTGGCAGACAAGTATTTTACGGCCGATGCTAAGGTTGCCACTGTTGGACGTAACGGTTCCACCATTATCGAGTATGAGTCTGCCCGTGATTTTCTGCACCGCATCGCGGTCTCCAGTCTCATTCAAAGGATGAATGTCATCAAGGAAACAACCGATTCAACAGGCAAACGTAACTATATTAAAGTCCAAGAAATCAGAAAACCCAAATAATCATGAAGAAGTTTTTCATATCATTGGCATTTTGTCTTTCGCTTGCGGCTACAGCCATAGCGCAGAATGTCCAACTCATCAATGACCTCGGAATCGAGGAAAACGAACTAGCGGATGTGCAAGAGCGTATTGCCGACAAAGTAGATGACTTTCAACGCTATCTGCAAGACCTTGCCGGACGCGGCAATATGTCGCATAAAGCGAAAATGGATGTTTATGCGGAAGCATTGAAGCTTTTTATTGGAGAGGGCGAGCCTTATAAGGTTCGTGAACCTTATTATAATGGTTATAGAGAGAAAATGCATGATGCTGTCAAAATGACAACCATCAACTCGAAGTACCTCAAGATACGTACTCCATACCCAATGACAGAATATCTGACTAATCTCGTTAAGCGTAGTGAAGCCCCAAATTATCGATACAAGCAAGTGGTAATTGAGGCCGCCGCCGCTGTGAGAGTGGATAATTTCTCAAAAGTCAGTGAGGGTCGATACATGGCCACGGCACACATACTCCAACACTTTATCGGCTACGGCAAGGACGGAACCCGCATACAGTATGAGGATTATACTGCCAAGACCATTACTGTCTATATTGAGCGGTTGGAAATCCTCACCCCAGAAGGATATGATTACCAATGGGACATCCTTTTGGGTGATGTGGATTGTGATGATATATGGTAAGGATATATAAAATATTGGCCATGTGCATGGCAATGATGATTGCTGCTCCATGTTTTGCTCAGACATGGGGCAACAATCCCGAACTGAATGCGTTTGCGAATTACTATGTAAAGAGCCTTAACGAGTTTATGCACCGGTTCAATGCCGAGGAAATCCCTCAGTTCATCCAAGAAGAAGGTGTGGAAAACATGCGCCAACGTTGCATTATCGCCCTTTTCGATTTGGAACAGGTGCCTGACGGGAAAAGCGAGGCAGCAAAGCGTATCATGAAGTTTGATTCCATTGTTTGTGCCAATAAGGCTATGCTTCACATCACAGATCCGGGATTGTATGCCGAGGCGCGTTGCTTGTTCAAGTACAAGAAGAAAGACATCGAGCTGAATCTTGTCCTTGTCCATGAGAACATCCGCGACGACTTTTATCGATGGGCCATTGCCGGTGTCAACGGCTTGGTGGAAGCCGGGATCATCGATACTGCTGCGTATGGTTATATCAACCCGGTGCAGCACGAGTTGCACTTTACAGAATTGTCGGCGGCGTTTCCCCACATGAACGGCTATTTTGCAAGACAGCATGATTTTGACCAGCTTTCATTCATGGCCGGGCTTGCCGAAAGCGGCGCATTGCAATTGGTGGGTTGCCAAACGGTGACGTATTGGTTTACGCAGGTACCAGGATATGTGTTTTCCGTGTCGTTGCATCCCCGTTTGAAAGGGAATGCCGGCTGGCTGATACATGATTTGATAGAAACAACAGACAAGGATAAATCATACATTATTAACTACTTATTGTCAAGAAGATGAAAAGACTGCTGGTATTATTCATGTTATCCATCGTGACTTGCGCCAATGCTCAGTCCAGTCTGACCCTTTCGGAAGCGAAAGAAATTGCCAATACATTTTATGGTTCTTTGCAGCAAATTGCAAAACATCCGTATGGGGACATAAGAATTGCGAACGAGAGGCGTTTGTTTGGCGTTATGGGCGTTGATGAGAACGGGAATACGATTGCGGGAAGGGGTGAAGTCCCCAATGATTTGGTGGGACTGGAAGGAAAACAAGTTGAAGACAATCGGCCGATTCAGATAAGGAGTTACATTACAAGGTTTTTAAGAATTGCTGAAGAGAAGAAAATGGATTTCTCTTACAAAGTGCTTTCCAATGACTATCAGTATGGGCCTGAAATAAAGAAAACCGATGAAACACCTCTTTTTGCTCGTGTTGTGGTTCAGAAAACGATAAAGTCATCCAGTTTCCCAATGACACAGATTAATGACACCATGCTTATTAATACAAGGAACAGGGCTATATGGATTACGAACAAATATCGCAAGTCGTCGGGGTCGAATTACGAAAACAAGACGATAGACGAACTTCTTGCCGAAGCGCAAAGTATGTATTCCAATAGGCGGTATGATGAGGCTTATTGGTTGTATCAAAAAGTATTGGAGAAGAATCCGAGTCATGCTGAAGCATCCTATAACTTGGGCGTGATGTCGTTCAAAGGGGAAGGATGCAAGAAATATCCAAGGAAAGTCCGTGATTATCTTGCTGAATTCTACTGGCAGAAAAGCGGTAAAGGACAAACGGCGTTGGTGCTTAACTACAACAGACAAGATGTAATATTAACAGCATATAGTGGGAACGAGAATAATCCGTTTACTTCCAACCGTTTGTTGGCCCATAATTCTAGTAATCATAAATGTGGATACATTTCTAAGCAAGGCAAAATGGTCATCAAGCAGCAATATAAATATGCTTATCCGTTTTTCACGAATGGTACGGCTATTGTCATGTCTGATAAAGACGAGTGGTTTTTGATAGATACGATGGGAAGGGTTAAAGATGTGTATTTGAGAGTTAAAGCAGTGGAAGGCGGCAAGCAGTTGTTGGTGCAGAAAGAAGATAAAAGCGGAGTTATTAATCGCAAAACTGGTGATTGGGATGTGCCACTTATCAATAAAATTACAGCTTATATTGACTTAAGAGGAGAGACTAAACGTTATATTGTATATAAAAGCGGAAAATATGGGATGATAACCTCTAAGAATGACATGATTATCCCTGCAATTTATGATAATCTTAAAAGTGTTGATTATGAAGAGGACAAGATAACGCTCTTATGTAACTATGACCAGTCGTCGTATGATCAATTGCTGAAAAGGTATGAAAAGGATTATAAGATACCGGTTGATGATCTTAAAAGGATAGGTACAATCTTGAAGCTTGACGTGCCGACTTTTACCAATGGTCTTGCTGTCGTCGAAGTGCTTGAGTCGGATAAAAGAGAGTGGCAGTTGATGGACACGATGGGAAAGGTCAGGGATACGTTTGAATTGCTTATTGGTCTTGGCTTTGAAAATCTTGATATGGTTTTTCACGAATTCAAAAAGGAAGGAAAGTATGGCCTTCTGTGGCCTGATTACAGGGTTCTTCTCCCAGCAACATCTAAAGATATCATATTGCCTATTTATTATTCAGGAGGGGACTGGGTATGGTTTATTTACGACGAAAAAGAACCTGCGTATAGCCAGTTGAAGAAAAAGTATGGCAGTGTCGAAAAAATACCAGAAAACGAACTTAAGAAAGCGGCAACTTTATTAAAAGTAGACATAAAATTGAAATTATGAAAAAAGCATTGATTATCTTAGCCTTAGCACTTTGCTATCCATCTCTGTCAAATTGCCAAGTGAACCACAGCGTATGGTATGGCGATTTTGAAGTAAGATCCAATTCTTTCCTATTGCCAGTATGTATCAATGCAGCTACTGGGGTCGTTCAGGTATTTACATTGATTGATTTAGAAGAAGTTGAGATTAAACCCGAATCTTTGAATGGTTTTATGAAATATTGGAAATGGCTGGCTGTAAGCCCTTCGTATGATATTCATGTGCCAAAATGGAGAGCCTATGGTCCTGATAGTGAAATTCCAACACAAGGGCCTGACTGGTGGCGTTGTCTGCTATTCGGAGATTTTCGACATAATTACAACTTTTCGCTTGGGTATAATTTGCATTGGCGGTCATACGATATTCCATTTGGAGCCAACTTTGGAGTTAATTACGAGTGGAGGGGGTTGTGCATAAAAGAGGGTGATCTGGCAGGTTTGCATAAGACATCGGGGGTAGTCCCTTCCGCAACCATAAGTTGGTATGTTTTGGGAAATGATTTTGAGCGCAAACACAAATGGAACATTGTTGCAAAAGGAGGAGCTTCGTATGTAAAGACACTTTTCTATAACGATCCTTTGCTGATGGGAAAAGATAAAGTAAACGGAGGCTGGCGTGGTGTTTTGGCAATAGGCTGTAGCCTTAATCGGACAGCTTTAATGTTCAAGTATGAGTGGGATTGTTTTGATTATTTTAATAATTCACAAATTAATACCAAGATGAATAATTTGGTGATAGAGGCTTCAATGAGGATGTATTGATGAACAAATTTGTACAACCTGATTTAGAACTGCTTTATTATCTCCTCAGCCAAAGCCCGAAAAACCTGTCATAAACACTATAGCCGTCCTCGTCTTCGGCAATCAGTTCCTTGTCGATGAGGACGCGGAGAGCGCTCCTTACGGTGCTGCCTGCGCCGAGTTGGTGTTTTTGCAGAAATCCCTTTCCGCTGATTTCCTTCACTTTGCCTTCGTGGGCGATGGCTTTGATGAGCGACAACTGATTGGAAGTAAGCAGTTTGCAATAAGTTCTAAAGGTTTCCTTGTATTCGGTGAGGATGTCGTTTATCGCCGTTTGCAAAGCCTGCCCGTCGAGACGTCGCGTTCCGTATTGGTAAAGTCGGTTGAGCAGGCACTGGATGTACCATGTGTGGCCGTAAACAGTCGTGTACAATTCACGGAAAGTTTCTTGTGGCAAGGTCTGCTTGTTGCGCTCAAAATGGCGTTGCGCGAAGGCAAAATATGGCTCTTCGGGAATTTCGTAAAGCGGAAACATCTGCGTGCTTTGGAAAAACGGACGCTTGGCGGCCATGAACATTTCCGTCATCAGGTGTTTTTGGCTGCCAGCGAAGATGAAATTGACATTGGTCAGGTGCTGGATGTGGCTGCGCAACAGGGCCTCCATCTTAGGCTCGGGATATTCCGCAATGACTTGGAACTCATCGAAAGCCACATAGCACGGCAGTTTTGACTTTTCGAGCCAACCGAACAGTTCCCTCAGCGAGGCTTCAGCCGCCGAGGGCTGCACATCGAGGCTGATTTCGGGCGCACCAGTGGCGGGATTGGCGGTTATGACGGGCCGCAACGACTTGAACCACGTCAAAATCTCCTTCCAAACGCGCCCCGACTGCATCCCGATTTTCTCCAAAACCACTTCGCCGAAGGCTCTGGCCATGTCGGCAAGGCATGTGGTTTGGTCCAAATCGACATAGAGGCAAAGGACTTCTTTGGAGTCAAATTCTTCAAAAACATGCTTGATTAATCCCGTTTTCCCCATCCTTCTTGGGCTAATTAGGGTCACATTTCGACCGTTTTCAAGGGCTTTTTTGAGTTGTTTTGTCTCTTTTTCGCGGTCACAGAAGTATTCCCCACCATGATAAGCGAGTACGGAAAACGGATTGAAATCCTGTTGTTTAGCCTTCATTTTTCTGCTTTTATAGGTCATTCATTTTGCTTAAAATAGAGCGAAATTTTCGCGCCAATATTTTCGCGCCAATATTTTCGCTGCAAAAATAGATATTTTCCCCAATACAAAACCAAAAACACAATAAAAAACACATTCCAATGTTTAACGAAAAAGCGTAAAACAGTACTTTTGCGCCAGTTTTCAATCAACCAATCAAAAACCGAAGCCCCGATGGTATATAACAGCGGCCAATTTAAAATGAAGAAGTATTTGTTTGTCCTTTCAGCCTTGATTTTGTTTGCTTTCAGCGGCTGCCAAAAGTTTGCTGGTGACCCTATTACCAAGGATTTCAACGTTCCGGGAGCCTACACTGAACTTGAAGTTCACAATGCGTTTGACGTCACCGTCAGCAATGCAGTTGATGTCATTACCATCACGGCAGGCGAAAATGTCATGCCAAATGTTGTGGTGGAAGTCGTCGAAAACACGCTGAAAATCCGTCTCAAGCCCATGGCCAGCGTTTATGGCGGTGAATTGAAGGCCACCATTCCTTACAATGCCAACTTGACGAGCGTCGACCTGTCGGGCGCCTCGGAATTCCGTTCGGAGTATGGCCTTGAAGGTCAAAAGGTTGATGTGGAATTGTCGGGTGCTTCCAATTTCTATTGCGACATCGATGCCGATGAGGTGGATATCAGTATTTCGGGTGCTTCTAATTTCTTTGGCGACATTTGGGCAGACCAAATTGACATGGACTTGTCAGGTGGTTCCAACATCAATGGTAATGTGGCTGCCAATGATCTCGACCTTGAATTGAGTGGTGCCTCGAATGTCAAACTTTTAGGTCAAGTCGGCATGCTCAAGGTTGACTTGACTGGTGCCAGCAATATCGTCAAACAAATCGTGGAGAACCGTTACGGCCTTGTTTGCGACCAGTGCGAAGGCTCGATAACAGGTGCCAGCAATGCCTATATCCACTGCGACGGCAACATCCGCGTCAGCCTTTCGGGTGCCAGCGACCTGCACTATACGGGCGATGCCAACACCACGGGAAGCACCACATCGGGTGCTTCAAACATCATTAAAGACACACTTTAACTTATTGTAACACAAACAATACCACAAGTCAGGCTTGGCAAATCCGACTTGTGGTATTGTCTATTTTTTCCACAAGAATCTTGACGGGGATACGCTCACGCAAAGCCTCCACATGACTGATGACCCCCACGCGGCGGTCGCCCAAAGCTTGCAGCCTGCCCAAGGTGTTCATCACCACTTCCAAAACCGTCGGGTCCAAAGTGCCAAAGCCCTCGTCGATGAAGAGGATGTCGGCGGAGAGACTGTTGCGGTTAAGCGAGGAAAGGCCCAAAGCCAAGGCCAACGAAACGATGAAACTCTCGCCGCCCGAAACCAAGTCGACAGGACGCGCCATGCCGCCATAGTACAAGTCGCGGACAAGGATGGTGAGGCTGTTTTGGCACACCAACTCGTATCGGTCTGAAAAATTGCGCAAGAAGGTATTGGCATGTGCCAGCAACTCGCGAAGCACATAACTCTGTGCAATGACGCGGAACGTCTTGCCCTCCTTGTCGCCGAAAATCTTGCAAAGACTGTCCCATTTCAGCCATTCCTTTTCCGCCTGCTCAAAAGCGGCTTTCTGTCGATTGTAATCCTCGCAGCGGCTGTCGTTGGCCTTGATTTGGCTATCCACTTCACCCATTTGACGCGCAAGCACCATTAGGGTTTCTTTGATTGCATCTATCTGGATAACAAGATTTTCCAATGTATCCTCCTCCCCTATTTTTGGTTTGTCAGACCTATGGCTTTCGTGGTTTTGCTTCACTTGCGCCAGTGCCCCTTTTGCCGTTTGCAAACCTTTCTCGATGCCATTCAAGACATCTTCCTTGTCCTTGATTTGCGAATGTGATAAGTCCGATAACGCGGACAAGTGCGAAATGTCTAACTCGGTTTCCGAAGTCAAAAACAAATCGATAATTTGCTTGTTTTCAGCGATTTGATTCTGCACATTTGCGATATTCCCATGCAATTGTGTGGCTTCCTCAAGCAACTTGCCCCAAGCACTATCCAAATCGGTGATTGGGCATGCCTCGCGACTGATTTCCCATTCGGGAAACAGGTTTTTCACGCGAACACAAGTCTTTCGGGCCAAATTTTGGGCCATTTTCGCCTTCTCGTTCTGCGACTCCAGTTGCTCTTTTTGCTTTTGCCATTGGCCAAAACGCTCTGCATCAGCTTTTAGACGAAGCATAGTTTGCTTTATATCCCCCTGCCAATCGGGATAGGAAATCTTATCGACCACCACCTTCAAGACTTGTTCCGACTCCGTTTGTTTTTGGGAAGTCAACTCCTTGAAATGCTTGATGTTAGCCTTTAATTCCGAAAGCGATTTTTCGGCTTCCGAAACGGCATCTTTGGCTCGTTTCTCTTGTGCCGACAACTCGTCCTTCTCCTTGTTCAAGTCGTTGATTTTCTGCTGTTTGAGTTGAACTATATCCAAATCCTTCGTCAAAGATTCAAGGCGGAATGTTTTATCGCCTTTCATTTCAATGAAAATGGATTCCAACTTGTTGAAATCCAATTCAATATTCAGCGTTTCACATGATTTTTCAACCTCTGCTCTCGCCGCTTGCAAGACCTCGGATTTCTTCTGCTCCTCTTTTTTGGCCGTCACCACATTATTCTGCTGCGACTTGATGTCAGCTTCAATGGATTTCTTATTGTCATTCAACTCATTAAGTCGACTTTCTTTATTCTTGAAATCCTCAAAAAGAGGCTTCAAGGCCTGTTCAAGAACCTCGTCGTGTTCAAGGCTGGCAATCGTATTTCCACACACGGGACAAACATCGCCCGCCTGCAACTCATGCCGCAAAGCTTTGGCATAGTCGCCCACACTGAGCTTGGTCTTTTCGTAAAGGTTTTTGGCCGTGTCATAAACCAGCTGTGCTTCAACAATTTGCGGTTTCAACGTTTCAAGTTCCGTGGTTTTTTCTTGAATCGTTTTTTCCATCTCGGCAACGCGAATCTTCGACTCCTCTAAATCCTTTGCCGCCTGAGCGTGGTTTCTCAACTTGTTTTCGGCATCCTCAACCAGCCTCAACTCCTCACTTATTTTCAGGTAATCATGGTTCAATTGCCTGGGATTCAACTGGTTCAATTCCTCTTGCTTGGACTTCACGAGGGACTCCTTCTCTGTCAACGCTTTGCCAACTTCCTCCAAATGCGTCCTCCTCTGCTGCCAAGTCTTTTCCAATTCAGGCTGTTTGGCCTCTTCCTCCTTGGTTTTGGCCAAATACTGTTTTGCTTTGGCTGCATCGTCGAGATGCTGCCCTAACTTTGCGATAATCAACTGACTTTCAGCATACATTGCTGCATATTGCTGTTCCGCTTCCAATTGCGCCGAAAGATTGCTTATCTCCTTTTGCTTCGCCTCGATTTCATTGTTTCGGAACAATTCACCCGAAATGAGTCGCTTGAAATCTCTTTCAAGTCGTTGGTTTTCAGCATGATTCATCGAATCCTGTTGTTTCAGTTTGCGCAAAGCGGCCACGGCTTGACGCTCTTTTTCGGTGCGATGCCATTGCGCCACGATTTTTCTGTCTTCAACAACCTGATTATCAATGTTTTTACTTTCCCAATCACCAACCTCTTGAATAGCTTTTTGCTCCGCAGCAACCAGTTCGTTTTCCTTCTCTAACCATTGCTTTTTCTTCTCCAAACCCTTCCTTTCGGCCTCCTTTTCCTTGCTTTTGGCTTCGGCCTGTAACCGTTGCTCGCGTAGTCCATTAAGGGCTTCATCATCAAGCAAATTGATGGTTTCCAGCGCAATATCCGCATTTTTCTTTTGGGTTTCCTTCTCTTTCGTCACTTCATAGATTCGCTTCCCGATTTCGGAATAAATCTCGGTACCGGTCAGTTTTTCGAGGATGTCCGACTTCTCCTTTTCGTCGCTTTTCAAAAAACGGGTGAACTCGCCCTGCGCCAGCATCGTAGTACGGCAAAACTGCTCAAAATCAAAGCC
>Ga0326514_10000924_pt1 | contig 19343 bp, 33 predicted proteins | sample 3_2548_0518_D_FD_203653 | JGI IMG/M metagenome (GOLD analysis project Ga0326514, IMG submission 203653) | Bovine rumen microbial communities from UC Davis, California, United States - 3_2548_0518 | ecosystem: Host-associated > Mammals > Digestive system > Stomach > Rumen | place: USA... | reverse complement strand
TGCGATTTTTCCATGAACAAAATTGCATTGCTGATAGACAACAGCACTGGACAGTCACGCAACAATACACATGGGACATTTTCAGCATGTTCATTCCATCATAGTGATAACACATATAGCGGTGGTACTATCGTTTCGGCAGGTACGGCAATCCGCATTCTTGGTGCAATAGGAGGTGAAATTTTTTCAGGGTGTCAAATTGGTTACGGTAAGTTAGAAATTGATGATTCTCTTGGAATAAGATTTGACGCATGTAACTTCCTGCGCATGACTGCTCTTGAGATTACAGATTCACCGTTGGTCGTATTCTCTGATTGTAATTTTTGGGATGCAACATCATCACCGCTCTCACAGTCAGGTAACACAACGCTGAAATTCCATGACTGCTATTTGCTGACTAGCGGCGCGGCATTTGACCCGATGACGTCATAAAATGTGATATCGTATGGATAGGTTAACCAAATTTATAGTAAACTAAACGGGCATTTAGTTAACAAAACCCCCGAAGAACAGCACAGAACACTTGTTCCGTTAGAATATTTATGATATTATAAATATAGAACAATAAAAAGAGAGCGGGTCGGGAAGCTCCCGCCAAAGAACTAATCCCGACCCGCACCAACCTTGCGGTCAGGGATATTATAACAATTAACACCCCTGGTCTGCAAGAGACAATGCGGAAAGGGGTGTTTTTATGTGCGACAGTTTCACGGAAGGATTCTGCCTTAGGCTGCAAGGCGTTCTTCCTCCGGAGCAGATACGCGCCGTCAAGGATCTGCTTAACATTTACACGATGGGGTTCCAGATTGAACAGATCTCGACAGAGTTGTCCGTTCCGGACTACCAGCTCCCGGAAGCCTATTATATTTATATGGCTTCAAAAGAACAGGACGGATGTATGAAGGCCGGCACAAAGGAGCAGTATAGAATGTGCCTGGAAAAGCTGCTTTTTCAGCTCTGCCTTCCTCTGGAGCAGATTACCGTAAATCATCTGAGGCTTTTTATCCAGGACATAAGCACGGATAAACGGACAGGCAAACGGCTGTCTAAATCGACGATCAACCAGAGGAAATCAATTATTCGCTCATTCTTCTCATGGCTCTATCAGGAAGAATATATTTCAAAAGATCCATCTGTACGAATCAAACCAGAAAAAAACGATGTGAGACCTCGGACGGCTTACCAGGATGTCCAGATTGAATCGTTGCGGATGGCTTGCAAGACAGATCGGGAGAGAGCAATCATAGATTTGCTGACTTCTTCCGGAATTCGGGTAGCCGAATGTGTTGGCTTGAATATAAAGGATGTAGATTTAGAACGGAGAGAAATAGTCGTCCTTGGAAAAGGTGAAAAGTGGCGGACCTCTTATATTGATGCTACAGCTGTTGTTTCAATCAGGAAATATCTGGATTCAAGAAATGATGATAATCCCGCGCTTTTCGTTTCTTCGCGGAAACCGCACAAAAGAATTTCATCGTCAGCAGTAAGGAGGTGTCTTCACAAGCTGACACCCGAGTCCGGAGTCTCTGATGTGATCCCGCATAGATTCCGGCACACGATGGCCACGACGGCTATCAACCGGGGGATGCCGGTCGAATCCGTACAGGCGGTCCTTGGCCACTCTGAAATCAGTACAACAATGCGTTATGCACATGTGGCAAAAGAAAAGGTCAAAGCAGATCATGCAAGATTTTTGCAGTAAATAAGGAGGTTTACTTGAAGCAAGCAAGAGATAGACCGTAAATGGTCGGGCTAACAGTAACATATTTAATGATCACCAAAAGCACCCGCACAGGTGCTTTTTTATTTAAAGGAGGTAGACCAGTGAAAGAAACATATTATTTAATAGCGGGGCTCGTATCCGCAGCGATCGCATATGTATCCGATAAACTTGGCATGCTCATCCCGCTCATCGGGCTGCTCGTGCTCATGATGGTAATTGATTACATCACCGGAATGCTGGCGGCCAAAAAGGAAGCCGTTGAACATCCGGGTGATCCGAATTACGGATGGTCAAGCGCCGTCGGCATGAACGGGATTATAAAAAAGTTCGGAATTCTCTGTGTGATTGTCGTGTCTATGGTACTGGATTATATTGTCGCAACGCTGGCCGTACAGATGAATTTTAATCCGCCGATTACGACGCTTTTTTCGCTTCTGGTTACGTCGTGGTTCTTGCTTAACGAAATGCTTAGTATAATCGAGAATTCCGGAAGAATGGGCGCAGATGTCCCGGATTGGCTGACTAAATACATCTCAGGGCTTAAAGATAAAATTGACAGTGAAGGCAGCTCTGCAGAGCATATAGACAAAATCGAGTAAATAAACAACTTTACTTACAAAGGCGGGGAGCTGAGGCTTCCCGCTTTTTCTGTATACGGATATACGGAGGTTTGTATGTTTAGAAAATATGATTTAACCGCCGGCGAAATCAAAGGTCTGGCCAATCTGGCATTACAGGAGCAAGGGAGCATTGACGGGGCCTGCGCGGAGCTGTCACTCATGGCCAATCTCTTCGAGCAGCAGAGCAAATATAAAACACTGTATGAGTATGTGAGAAAAAGTAACTGGTTCTCCAGAGCGCCTTTCTGGATGGACAATGGAAGTGCAGGGTCTACATATCGCCTTTATACCAGATACGTCCTCTGCGAGGGGCTCAGGACGCTTCCTACACATATAAATGAGCACGATTGCTTTTCTGATATTAGAAGCATAAGCACAGGGGCCGTGCGTGACAGATCTGCTTACCAAAGAGACAAGACTGTTATTAAAAATGATTATGACAGTACCTATATATTTTATTGCTTTCCCGATATCGGGAGTGATCCGTTTGGGTATACGAAAAAAGGAGAGATTATGAGCGGAACTTTGCAGAATCTTATCAACCGCGAGTGGGAACTTGCACAGATTCCTTATACGGAGACCGGCAACAACCATCAGGTTTTTTCTTCTATCGTTAATAACGTGGGGTTGGAAGGCTGCCAGGATCAGGCATGGTGCGCGACATATCAGTTTGCCATGGAAGTTATGGAATTTGGCGTCGAAAGAGCTCTGTCCAACTGGAACATGACTAGATCTTCATACTGTGGTTATTCGTGTTTTGAAACCTTTGAGGCTTTCAAAAAGGCCGGAAAGACAGGAACGAAGCCGCGGATCGGCGCGCCAGTAGTCTTTAAGCATTCCCATATGGGAAGAGTTCTTGCCATCAACGAGGAAAAGCACACATTTGATTGTGGTGAAGGAAACACCTCGAACGCTCAGTATGACCGTTCCGGAGACAGTTGTGCGGTCAAAACGTACAGCTGGGATGATCCGAAAATCATGGGCTTTTGTTACATCGACTACTCAGAAAAGAAAAAGGAGTTTTCAGGAACTATGTTTGAATTTGGAAATGTAAGTTATAACGAAGCGGGAGTCTTCAGAGCTGATGATTATGTTCTGCAGACTGTTCTCAGAGGAAGAGGATTCCGCGGAGCTGACGGTCAAGAACTTAAACTCGACGGCATTGCGCAGGAGAATACGATGCATGCGGCTGCGGCCTATATGAATGCACGCGCAAAAGTCGGCGTAGATCTTGGCGATAGATCTGTCTGGGGACCAAAGTGCTGGGCTGACGTTTTCGGACGGAAAGCAGTTACTTTGTAAGTAAACTATTTTACTTACTTGCATATTTTTAAAAGCTTCTGGGGGTTGGGGAATTCCCCAAATTGCAAGCGGTGCGCACTGCGTCCCTGCTTGCGAAGTTGTGAGGATATATACGCACGCCCTGCTTGCGAAGTTGTGAAATCACGCATAAGGATATCCTTATGCTATCCTTGCTGATCTTTTTAAAGACATACAAAAAGAGGAGGTTTTTTGCCTCCTCTTTTTTTCGTGGTGCATGCCACTTTAAACATTAACTTTTAAATCCACATCAGGGGGGACCCCGAAGACTATTCTATTTTATTCTTTATCTGCTCCTGCGTCAAGCCTTGTCATTTTTATGAGCCATGCTGTTAAGCTCATCCCATCGGCCTTTGCTCTTGCCTGCCAGTCATCTTTGATTTTTGGCGGGACCTGCAAGCAGACTCGCGCATAGTTCTGTTTGTTGTACTGCTGGATGTATGCGTTCTGATCAAATTTCTCACCCATTTCTTAACACCTCTAACTCATCTCACTTAAATACCTTGATGGGATTACCGTCAAGGTGATCATCGGCGTCTTCATCGGGATTTACGCTTTCAAGCACATAATATGCAGCGCAATCTTTTTTGTCGTGTTCCGTCATCCTGCTCCACTCATATTCGGCCCAGGCAATGGCTTCGTCTGCCGTCCCGAACTCCTTTGTGAATTCGTCATTTTTTCTTACGTCGATTACGATATACTTCATTTCCTTGTCCTCCTTGTTATCTTTTGTTTCTGTGATTATATATTAACACATATTGCGTAATATGTTAATAGAATATTACGCAATATGTAAACTATTTTATTCTGATCAAAATGCTACCATTCTGCTACCATTTCTATTTTTTGAGCAATAAAAAATCCCGTTTTTGCTGATATCTTCAACAAAAACGGGATTGTGACTTTATGGAGACAGTGTACCCTCATACATTGGTCACGTGCAGACACATGATAACGGATTTATTGATAATTACGCTGTCTTCCGGGATGTCCTAAAATTTAAAAATGGTCGCCAGAAGTCGCGAAAGTAAACATTAAAAGCTACCATTTTGCTACCGGCATCAGCTGCTCAATACACGGATATTGTCAATCTGCGCCTCGTCTTTTTTCCTCTGTTCTCCGGTCACATGCAGATAGATCTCTTTTGTGATTCCGGAATCACTGTGGCCAAGCCTCCGGCTGATCGTGTCAATGTTCGCTCCCTGAGCCGCAAAGATGCTTGTCATTGTGTGCCGGCACGCATGCGGTGTGAGCTTCCGCCCGAGTACACGTTTGGATGTCTCCGACAGGTATTTGTTAAATGCGAAGTAGTGCAGATATCCGCCTTTTGCATCCGGATAGAAAAGATGTGACGAAGCTCCTGCGGCCAGGAGCATGATCCGTCGTTCCTTCCTCATTTCTTTTATACAGTCCGCCAATTCTTTCTGTATGTAAACATCCCTATTCGACGTGTCGGTCTTCGGAGTGTCGTGCAGTTTATCGAGTTTGACATCATAAGTCTTGCTAACATGGATATACTTATCACCGACATCCTTATCCGTCAGGGCGATCAGCTCCCCGATCCTAAGCCCGGAGAGGCAAAGGAAGCGGGTGAGGAGCTTCCAGCGGTTGTTATCCATCGAGTCAAGCAGCTTCTGCAGTTCCTCCGGTTCCATAAATTTCGTCATGAGTTTCTCCTTTCTTCCCGGGTCCGGGAGATAACTAATTTTGTCGGCCAGAGCAGGAGACTCAACCAAGTCCATCTTATACCCCCACCTGATACAAGCTTTAAGATATTTTATCCGGCCGTTTGTGCATGCCGGCGTCTCCCCGGCGCTGATCAGCTTATCGGTCACATAGGCAGCGGTCAGGCTGCTTACTATGGACTGGCCGCCGAGGATCCTGCCAACGGCCGCGGCCTGGTAAGAGTTCCGGACAGCTGTCGTTTCCTTGACAGTTACTGATTGATACTTTGCATACTTATCCATGAGAGTCTGCAGTGTAATTTTGTCGGGTGCCGCGGATGCCTGGAGCTTTTCCGTGATCTTGTCCTGCAGGATGGCCGACGCTTTGCGCTGGTACTGCGGTGTGTCTTTTTCGAGCGTACACGTGACATACTGCTGTTTTCCCGTGATTGGGTCAATATATCGCTCCATAAAGCGGTACTTGTTTCCCCTCTTCTGGATCCACATTTCGAGTAACCTCCATGCTTGCATTAAAAGAGGGATGCAGTTATAATTTACCTGTCTTAGTATTAAGGGCTGTGGGCAACTGCATCCCGGAAGACCGCCCTATCGCAGCAGGGCGGTCTTTTTTATGTATTGTTTCTCACCGATTCTTGTTTTGCCTTTAAATACTGTTCCATTTTTGATGGCTTCTTTGGTTCCGATTCTCCGGCGAGGGCTTTTGATATTCTTTCTAACTGTCGGATCATAATAAAATTCTGCTCCATGATTGTTCGAAGATAGTAAACTTGAAGCATATCCTCGGTTTTTGCTGTGAAGCTAAACGTCATACCGGCTTCAAGTAGCCCTGTGCCGAGATTTTCAAGCACAATCTTTTTTACGGAGTCTATATCATTTTTATTTGTTAATTCGTCTAAATGATATTTTTTTAAATATTTATCAACTTTCTCATCGTTCCCCATATCATATCCTGCCTTTTATGCGTCTTTTGTAGCTTGTGAAGCTTCTGACTTTTTAGAAGCAGCCTCGGCCTCCAGCTCCTCCCGGTAGCTTTCAACTTTCTGATTAATTACATCGGATTCTGTTTCTTCCGGGAAGAGGTATTTTCTTGCATAAGCTTCTAGTTTTACCATGTCCTCTTTGTCCATACTGAGGATCATTCTGGCCAACCTGAGACGGAAGCTCTCACTCTCATCCGGAAGAAAATAATCAATCCTCGATTTCAGATCATCGCCAATCGGGCGCGCCTCGAACATTTCGCCGGTTCCATTCCTTAACCATTCCTCTCTGACGGAGTACTCTCTGCATATAGCTTTTGCCATTTGATCAGTGAGCGAGCGTTCGCCTTTCTCAATTTTAGATATCGCTGTTTTTCCGACACCAAGGGCGGACCCAAATTTTTCCATTGTGAGGTTCAGGTTGTCTCTGATTTCCTTAACTCTTGCTCCCTCGTTCAAGTTATCACCTCCTTGTTTTTAATTTATCATTATTAGTTTATTGAATCAATAAAAAGTTGGCAAAGGGAACAAAAATATATTGACATGGTTGGCTACGGGGTTTATTATGTTGGCAAAGGGAACACAAAAAGAGCAAACCGAAAGGGGGTGTCAAAAATGAGCGAACGCGAACAGGAAGACAAGCTTCTGCAGATTTTCCGGGAGCTTGGAAAAGAGGACCGGTCGAAGCTTTTGAACGTGGGCGAAATCATGATAGCACTCAAGAATTTGCCGGATAAGCCGAAGGCGAGCGCATGAGGGCGGCGGAGAGAATCCGCCGCCGGCACGCCAGGAAGCAGGAGATCAGGCACCTGGCGAAGCTCCGGAGGAGGGAGCGGGCGGCGAAGAGAACAAAAGATTAATTTTTCGTTAATTCGTGTTTTTTCGAGTTTAAAACTCGAAAAAAATTCAGAAATAAGTAAGTAGAAGGGATTTTGATTTCTCGGGAAGTAGCTTAAAGGTAGAGCGCTGGGCGCGCTTAAACTCAGGAGAATCCGAGATGCAGGTTCGATTCCTGCTTTCCCGATTTGGTCGACAATCCACCCGCTATAAGCGCGAGAGACCGGGGGGATGCGATGTGGATGGCTAAACCCACGCCAAGCAGGCACGGTGCGAATTGCGATGACGGAGATTGCAAGCAGCCTGTCAAGAATCCGTGACAGCCGGGAGAGACCGGCAACAACGGGATGTAGCTCAATGGAAGAGCGGTTGGCGAAAGTCAATGGACTTAGCGGGTTCGATTCCTGTCATCCCGTCGAGGTGGACGTTCTTACTCTTTATTCATCACCTCACAAAAAGGAATAAAGGGCGGCAAGGCGGTGCGCTGTAAGGAGTCTGTCCGGTGATGTTCGGTTAATTCATCCGGTTCCCGCCCATTTCCGTGACAAGTGGGAGCGCGACGTAATGGCAGTGTAAGGTAGCGCAGCAAAGTACGAATAAATACACTGTGACAGCCCGGAAAGACGGGCAGCAACGGGATGTAGCTCAATGGTAGAGCGCCGGTACCCCTCATATCCGGAGATTGCAGGTTCGACTCCTGCCATTCCGATTCATCCAGCGTGTGCAGTGATCCCCGATAAGGGAGGAGAGCGCTGGATAGATACCGGTCATAATTTTCAAATCAAAACAATACCCAAGCAAAAAGGAAATAAGTAACAGTTACTCGAGTAATGGCATTTAGGTGTTTGCAAGGAAGGAGGCACATATGGAAGCAAAAGAAGCGAAGAGCCTGCTGATGGAAGAGAAAGAGAACATGAGGAACACATTTCTCTGGTCGCTCCGCAGGGAGATTAACATGATCTGTGCTGCTAAGCTGTCGGATGCAGAGGAAGGGTGCTTATTCTTCTCCGGCGCAATAAGAAGCATGAGTTTCCTCAGCGGGATGCTTACAGTTGCGCAGACGTTGGACATCCTCACATTTGAAGAATGGGAGGAGTACAACGCGGCCCTGATGGAGATCGAGCGGGAAATGTACGACATGGCCAGATAAAGCCCATCCGGCGGGCGATAGCCGGAATTATGAGGGTGCTGGTGCAGGCGTATTTCTGTCAGTCTTTCCACGCTGAGCGGGTTCGAATCCTGCGTCCCTCATCGGTTTTCTGTATTTCATTTGCAGAAATCCTCCAAGGAAAGTCCCTCTTACGGCGGACGGCTGTGCTAAGGAGCTTCAAACGCTCCGAGGGGGCATTAAGCCGGCAGTGCCGGCACACGTGAAAGGAAGGGAATTATATGGGTCTCACTTTTATAACAAAAGAATTTCAGACAATTGAGCAGCTCCGCGAAGAATTTCTTGGAATGCTCCGGGTGAATCTTAGGAAGCCCGAGGAAGACGGAGCTGTCACAAGGGAGTGCGAGATGTTCCCGGGGCTGGAAGAGTATATCATATCTGTCAGAGAGACCCCGGACGGGGATTCTTACATGAATGCGCTTGTGTTTCCTGCCCATCTTGAGGCGATTGGAATCAATACTGCCGACGCCTGGGAAACGGCAGTCAAAAACACTTCCGGAGCTGTCCGGATTGATGAGCTTCATGCCGCCATGAACGAGCTTGGAATGGATCTGTACGGAGCTCCGGTCTTTCCGCCGGAAGAATTAGAGAATGACGGGGTCTCTCTTTATATCGTGACGAACGAGATTCGTTTCGCGGGAGCTGGCGCGATCCTGTACTGCAAGGAGCTCCTGAAGGATGTCTCAAAGGATACTGGAACATCAAGATGGATTGCTTACCCGGCATCTGCACACGAATGGATCCTCGAGCCTGATATTGGTGCAGGAAGCCTTGAGGACCGTGTTGAGATTATGCAGGAAGTCGAACGGGAGACTGGCCGGAGCGACCATCTTATAAACAAAGTCTATTACATGACAGTTTAGGGGGTGGCGCCGATGAAGCAGTACATTAATCGGAATGAGGCCATGGAAGAGCTCGGGCTTTCTACGACCGCAATGAAGACGATCATAAACGAGATCCGGAGTTATTCCGGAGTCGGGAAGCGCTACGGCCCGTATGCACTCAGGGGGTCAGGTAAGCTCCTGCAGATAAGGTACGCGGTACTCACCGATTACATGAGCTATCGTGACCGCCTTCGGAACAAGGATTCCAAGAAGTATGTCCCTGAATTCGATGTCAGGGAAGCTGAGCGGGATCTGGGAGTCACATCAGACGTATTCATCACCCAGCAGCTCAGCGTAGATCCGGAATTGATTGCCGGCGCGATCGTAAGGGAGATCGCTTCAAAAATAATTGCCGGGTGAATGCCCGGTCATGCTGGATGCTCCGGAAGGGAGTGCCGGAGGGTGCCCTTACCCCAACCAATTCCATAACCGCCGGTAGCGGGGTCATGCCCGCCGTCCTGCCTTCCGGGCGATTGCCCGGGATGAGCATTTTTATTCCTCATATCGCTGGTCCCTCCGGAGACGGAGGGATTCCCGGAACGAGCTCACAGGGAGCAGAGGCGCATTTTTAGTCCTTTAGAAACATATAAAGCAAGCTGCCAACTGCTGAATAATCGTGAAACCTACCTGATACTCACAAGCCTCAGCGGGTCCGAGTCCCGCCGTTCCGTCTTCGCGCATCGTTAAGCCATCGTATGCGTGCTCCTTTATATTTTAGTGCTGTACCGCTGCCTGGCAGCGGTACGGGCCGGTAATTACGGGGCAGTTTCAAACAATGAATTTTTCGATATCTCTTGATTCCATGATTTAGTTTATATGCACTTTACTTTTAGCCCCGTCGTTATAGACACATGCCGAAATAAAGCAGAAAGAGAGGACAGCCTATGAGATGAGCTAACTACCGCTGCCGGATAGCAGCACCAACTACAACTGAATAAATCGGGGCGGATCTCACGAAAAATCTGATCATTGTACGAATACGCAGCAAATGATCAGCGGCAGAATATAGCAAATGCACACTACTGACAAAACCATATAAATGCCTCATTTTGGCAATCCGTAACATGATACCGCCCCGATATTTGTAAATACCCGTAATGCAGCCGCCCAATGGGCGACCGAGGCCAGCCGGTAAAATGCAGAGCCAGGAAAGGAAGGAACAAGAATGCAGACAAAATCAATCAGGGCAGAGATGCAGCATGGAAAGCTCAAAGCTTATATCCGAGTAGAAGACAGCAAGACAAAGAACATCATCACATACGTCATTAAGTATCCGAGGAGCAAGCAGCCGTATTACTTCGTCGGTGAGGTGAGGCATGATCTGAATGAACACGAGATCAAGCCCCTCCGGGAAGTGATCGGGTGCGTCAGCGGGTGATGCACGTCATTTTCAGGGGTAGTATGCTACCCCTTTTTTCGTAGGACGGTCAGAGCTCCGGAGCATCCGGCGCTGTGATGATCCTGCGACAGGCAGCGATCCGCTGCCATCGAGGCAAGCATGCGAAAGGAGGTATATAAGAGACAATGATAACATTCAGCGTCCCGGGGCCGCCTCAGGGCAAGGCCAGGGCGCGAACAGTCCGCACGAAGAAAGGCGATTCGGTCAGCTTTACACCTGCGCGGACGGAATACTATGAATACAGGATATTGAACGCGTTCCTGTTCGAGGCCGGAAATCCGAAGGAACTGGTATTTGCTAAGGGCGTGCCGGTCAGGATCCGGATCACGGCATATTATAAGCCGGCAGCCAGGACAACGAAAAAGGACATGATAAAGATCCAGAACGGTGAGAAGTTCCCGACTAGGAAACCGGACGTCGACAATATCACAAAGGCCGTGCTGGACGCCCTGAACAAGGTAGCCTATCACGACGATTCGCAGGTGATCGAGATCACCGCGAGGAAACTGTACTCAGTGAATGAAGGGCTCACCGTAGAGATCGGTGGAGCAGCTGATGAATGGACTGATCTGAAATGCTACGGGCTTTATTGATCAGTCTGAACTACTAACCTGATGGAGGTAATCATATGAGCAGGCCACGGAAGATAGGGCTCGATTACTTCCCCGTTGATACGGACATATTCGATGATTTCGGGATCAGGATCCTGATGAGCAAGTTCGGCGCGGACGGATTTGCGCTGTACCTGTACGTCCTCACGAGGATATACAGGGACAAGGGATACTACATAGAGCACACAGAAGATCTCGAGCTCATCGCATCGCACGATCTCGGAATGTCATGCGAGAAGGTCAGGCAGGTCTTGGCATACTTGTTTAGCCGGTCACTGCTGGTCGAAGTCACCAGCACACTTGTTACTCCGGTCACTGTCATTACTTCCACCGGAATACAGCGACGCTATCAGGAAGCTGTCAAGGTTAGGGCTTCAAAAAATAGCGTCGAAGTAAAAGCAGAGTTCTGGCTTCTCAAACCAGAGGAGACCGAGAGCTTTATTAAAGTGTTACCTTCTTTAAGTAATTCCGAGAAAAACGCGGGTTTTTCCGAGAAAAACGGGGGTAAATCCGAGAAAAACGCCATAAAGAAAAGAAAAGTAAATAAAAGTAAAGGAAAGGAAAATATATCTATATCGCATGGCTGCGCATATTTCTCTGATGAGGCGGTCAATGATGCATTCAATACATACCTGGAAGCAAGAGACGAGAAGCTGGCAGGTCCGCAGATCAATACCCTTATCAAGAAGCTGACGGGATTGTCTACGGATCCGAAGGAGCAGGCAGCCATCATCAGCGAGGCCACCATACACAAGTGGAAGAGCTTCTACCCTTTGGCAAAGCCGCGAGGCAGCGGCGGGACTGAACAGAAACAGAAAGGATCTTTTTACCGGTTCGAGCAGCGGCAGTATGACAGAGATCTAGAAGCACAGCTCCTGAACTGCCAGACGGGGACACCCGCGGCAAAGGAAGGCGCAGGATGAGGAGAGAAGTCGAAGAGTTCCGGAACTGGCTGACAAATGAAGAGCGCAGCCCGTCAACGATCCGGAGCTACTGCCATTCGGTCAATCTGTTCTTCCGGGAATACGGAGAGCTGACAAAAGAGAACGTGATAGCGTTCAAGCGCGAGCAGGTCGAATCACATGCTCCGAAGACCGCTGCCAACCGCGTGACCGCGCTCAACTGCTTCTGCAATTTCTCATGCCGGTATGAATGCCGCGTGAAGATGGTCAGGATCCAGAAGAGGCACACGATCGAGAACGTCATAACGCTCGACCAGCTCGACAGGCTGACGCAGGGGCTATATGAAGACGGGAACATTCGCGGCTACTGGATGGTTCAATTTCTGGCAAAGACAGGCGTCCGGATATCCGAGTTCGTGAGGATGGACAAGGGCGGCCTCAAGACAGGAACGTGCGAGATGTGGACAAAGGGAAAGATAAGACGGATTCGGATACCGGACATGCTTATCCGCGAATCGCGGCAGTATTTCGAAACTGTTCCGGGAACACTTCTATTCCCGAACCGGTACGGCAACCAGATGACGACTCGCGGAGCTGCTGCCGATCTGGCCAGATGGGCGGGAAAGTACGGGATTCCGAGAGAGGTAGCGCACCCGCACAGCTTCCGGCATTTGTTCGCGATCGAGTTCTTGAAACGCAACCATGACATAACGCTCCTCAGTGACTTGCTCGGGCATGAGGACATTAACACGACCGCCGGATATCTGAGGCTCTCGGAAGACCAGCAGAGGGCGGAATTCAACCGGGCAATGGAGTGGCAGAAAGAACACATTCCTGATATCAGGATAAGCAGAAAAGCAGATTAAGGAGAAAGCATGAAGAATTTTATTAAAGCAGTTGTAGCAATCATTATAGCAATCGCGGCCACGGTGCTCCTGGTCCTTACGGCCAACGCGGAGACAAGGTACATCGAGAAGAATTTCACTTTCGGCAGCTATGCGCCGAACGTACACATTATCAACGCTGCGCTCGGTACGGCGCTGGAAGTCAGGACGGACGGATCCGTGTGCTGGAAGAAGCTCCGGGACAACACCGATTACAATGACGTCTCGCAGTGCTTCACGATCCTTCCGGCCGGCAGCGGTTATTATACAATCGTCGAGGTCCTTCCGATGGGCGGCCACAATCCGAGGGCTCTGACATATAAGCCCGGCAAAGGGTTCTTTATGGACTGGCCCGCCGGCAGCGGTTACGCAGATACTCAGAAGTTCCGTTTCAAGTGGTACACAAAAACGACCTGCGGCGGCCGGACAATCAAGAACTGCTGGCGGCTCGTCTGCAAGAAGGACAGCATTGCATTCTGCACGGGCGGATGGTCTCCGGTCAGGATACGCCAGGACAATTATTGATCACGCAGATCTAGGGAAAATGTAGGGAAAAATGAAGAACGGGCAGTTGTCGAAATTGCCCGATTTTAAAGGCAAAATAATGTTCCGACAATTCGTGTTATCGGAACATGGAAAGGGTCTGATTGAACATGTTGCACAAAAACACAGAGATTGAACAAATCGTAAAAGAACGTGACCAGGCTTTCATTGATGCCGTAACAAAAGATGACTGGCAGGGCGTTATGAAGTACGCAAAGAAATACGGAGTGCGTTTACCTGCCAACAAGAACATCATGAAAGCAGCAATATATAAGGCTGTCCAGTGTTGCACAGACATCCCGGAAGATGTGAAAGCGCTTGCCGCGCAGAAATGTACGGAGTTGGGATTCAATCCGACGATCATGTAGGTTAAGGAAGGTGATAAGGAATGAATAAAAAACTGAAGCCGTGCCCGTTCTGCGGTGGAAGAGCACACATAATGAAAATGGGCTATCCTCATTGGATTTATTGCGAAGAGTGCGGAGCAAAGATTCATGGCGGCGTAATGGGCGAAGAGGAAGGAGAGGCCGCGAGCATCGTGGCGTGGAACAGAAGAATAGGAGAGAGCACGAGAGAGAAAGAGGCTGATAAAAGCGCGAGCGAGAAGAAAGAAGAAAAATTGTTCAGCGCAGATGATGTCCTCGACGCGCTTGTTTATGCGTATGCGAAGTGTATCCTGCAGAAGTATTCAATGGTTGAGTGTCGCACTAAAACGACAAGTGCCGCTTTCGCAATAGGAGCTGTTGGCGGTTGTTTACTCGGCAGAGATTACGAAGAACGCCTCAAGAACATTCCGGAAGAAGCGAAGGAGTATTTGAGACAGAAGACAGATAATTCAACAGTAATCGAAGCGGAAGGGGAAACCGATGGATCTGATTGAAAGACAGGCGGCGATTGATGCGGCTGACAAGATTATTGAACGTGACACAAGTGGCAGTAATGCTGTTGTGAACGCAATGATAGCATGGTCGGAATATATTAGGACGTTGCCATCCGCACAGCCAGAATACGAGCCAGTAACCGCGGAAGATTTTGCGAGGGCAATGTCGGAGACTACGGTTTATAGCTATATGGCATGGTATGGTACGGCTTTAGCGTTCATGGAAAGACAAGGGTTTGTAATATGCAAAAAGACGATGTGATTTACAGACAGGCGGCGATTGACGAATTGCCGTATCTTTTAGATTACGATGGGTTAAAAGGCGAGAATGGATTTGTTTCTAAAAGACTCGTGCGAAAAATGCTGAAAGAGTTGCCACCCGCACAGCCGTATTATGTGACCGGGTACTGGCTGATCCGCAAATGGGGAGACGACGCCAAGTGCTCCAACTGCGGAAAGACGTTCAAGGACGTGTATGACATGGAAAACTATGACGGCTTCTGCCGTCACTGCGGCACAAAAATGGAAGGGATAAAGGTTACAAAATGAGCGACGGAATGCTTTTACAGATTAGAGATGACGGCACGGCGGAACTTTACGACGACACCTACGACATTACCATCCACTGCACGTCCCAGGAGGAGCAGGACGCGGCCAGAGTTCTCCTGAAACGTGCTGGAGCTATCCCGCACTGGGTGTCTCAGGATGACATCCCGCGCTGGATAACGGTGAGCGAGAGGCTCCCGGAGGAGCGTGACAGCATGTTCAGCAAGTTCCACGGGACGCCGAGGTGGCGCCCGAGCATGTGGCTCAGGCAGTCCGACCGGGTGCTCGTTACGTCCGAGCTGGCCGACGGCACGCGGATCACCGAGACAGCCATGACGAGGGACAGGGAATGGAAGCCGGACCACGCGATCTTTAAGCGTGAGATAGTGGCATGGATGCCGATGCCGAAGCCGTACAAGGAGGACAGGAAATGAGCGGGAACACGGACGAGGTATTATCAAAAGAGCAGATGCATAAAGTCGGGAGGCTCAACCCGTACCTGCGCGACAAGTGCGGAGTACCGCTGAGGGACAGCTTCCGCTTCGCAATGGTTATCGTTCAGAATTGGGAAGCTATTAAAAATACCATTGAGGGAGATGAATCAAAATGATCAAAGGAGCTATTGCAGTAATCTTAATTGTGGGGATTGTGTCCGTTTCCTTCGGCGCTGTGCTTGCGGTTGCCGCCTCGGATTGCGGATATTATGACGATGACGAATATGAATGTGATTTCTCAGAATGGGAGGAAAGAGACAAATGAAATTCGTGATAAGACGACAGGAAGGGAATTTTGCAAGGTACATTTGTCCGGAGTGCGGAAGCACGTTGTTTGTAAGTGATGGCAAGGCACCAATCGACCTTCCTGATTCATGCGGACATTGCGGAAAGGATATTTATTTCATGGGGAATGATGGAGAAGGGGAAAACGATGATCAGAAAATGTGATGTCGGCAAGACTTTGTTTTATGCAATGTATAATTCCAGAGAGCTTCCTGGGTTCCGGTACAGCACCGGGAAGCTGACAATCACAGATGTGCAGTTTAACGGCACGTTCCAGGCAGCGGAACACGATTCTCTTATCCCTCAGGATTTTGTTAATGCAGACAGGATGTTCTGGCGGAGCTGGGAGTGCGAAAGGTACTGCCGGCGCAGGAACGCTCAGGAGTTCAGAAAGGGAGTGAAACATGCACGATTCAAGAGAGCTTCTTGAAGAACTCAGGAAGCGGGGATATGAAGCCCGGCCGGATGAGACGGGCGTTGTCACTGTATTGGTGGATCCGGAAAAAGAAAGCGCAGAAGAGGTAAGCCGCATTATCAAGGATGTGCTCGGGTGGACGCGGAGCTATGGAATCAAATACAAGTCACGTCCTCCGGAATGGGACAGGGAACCCAAAGCGCAGGCGAGAGATGAGCACGCTGCGAAAACGCAGCGGCGAAAGAAGCCGCGCGCGGCAGCGGTCGACAATGACCAGTTACCCGGACAAATGGACATATTTGATTATTTGCAGGGGGAGAGAATGACACAATGACAGAGATTATTTCGACAGAAAGAGTTATCGAGCTGCTGACAACGAATTGTAACATCAAGGGAGTTATCGGAGCAGACGACTGGGAACGCGCGAGGCCGGTAACGATACAGACATTTCTCAAAGATATTTTTGATCACTGCGGTGGGGTTGTCTGGATGGCAGATATGCCGGAGCACGAAACTGCAGAGGCCGGAGACGTCGGAGAATGCGGAACGGTCCTGGGAAACAATTCGGATATCATGCCGGCCGGCGCGGATCCTGACGAGGACGCAGTTGAAAAAGCTGTCGTGCAGGTTCCCGACGATATTATCGAGGATGTCTCGCCGGCGGCAAAGAAAGCAAATCCGCCGTCCGGAAAGTGGGAGGCGTATACCGACGATATAATCAAGGACGCTCCGCCGGCTACAAAGAAAGGAAATCAGCCCTTCGGCAAGTGGGAGGAGTACAGAGGGAAAGCGCTCAGCAATCTGGAATGCCATAAGATTGCTGAAGAGATGTTGGCAGAAGGTTACTCCTATAACAAGATATCTCTTGTTATTCGTAAATCGCCGCAGACTATTAATAACTGGCAGAAAAAATACGGCTGGATCAAACCAACAGGAGAACAGTAATGAACCGCGAAGGATACAAGGATCCTACGGCAGAGCAGGCCATACGGAACGTCGCAAGACGTGAGACGAGATATCTGCCTAAAGAGCTTAACAAGCTGATCGCGGAAACAAGAGGCAGATTCAATGAGCTGGGCTATGAGCTCATGACCGTAAGGACAACAGATATAAACAGCGAAGCAAGATACAGGTGGGACAGATGGGATTGAAACAGAATAATCCGTGCAAGAGTGGTTGCAATTATTATGACGGATTCGGCTGCACGCGCAGCCCGATCGAAGGAAGCGGGCTAGATCTGACGTTGCGAGAATACCAGAAACTCGCGGCTCGGACCATACGCGACGACATAACGAAAGAAGACACGATTAATCACGCGCTCAGCGGAATGGTGTCGGAGCTCGGAGAATTGTTCGCGCTATACCAGAAGAAATACCAGGGGCATATGTTTGATGAGGAGCACGCAGCAATAGAGCTTGGTGACCTTCTTTGGTTTGTTGCAGAGTATTGCAGCGCAATGCATTGGAATCTCGGAGATGTGGCGCTGATAAATATTAATAAGCTCCGCGCAAGATATCCGGAAGGATTCGACGCGGAGCACAGCCTGCACCGGGCGAAGGGTGATGTTTAAAAGTTAATGAGCTTATTCCAAAGCTTAATGCCAATAACATGCTTGCCGGCCGCTCACAACTCTCACACACCAGGGCGGCCGGAGAAAGGAGGAGTAATTGTTTAACGAAGTATATATCCTGATCATTATTGCTCTGGCGGTCGCTTTAGCGGCGATGTTCTTTAAATACGCGGATATCTTGAAGGAGCTTGATTATGCGGAGGCAACGAAAGCGACAGTTGCCGAGCACCTGAACGATGAGATACTCAGGCTCACGAAGAGATTGAAGGAATCCGATGAAAGCCAGTGGTGCCGCGCTGATGAGCTGACACCGAGAGCAGAGGAAGAAGTCATTGTTCTATGCGAAGATCCTTCGGTAATGGCTGATAATAAACTGGGACGGTACACATGCCGGGCAGTATACGAAGACGGAAGCGTACCGGTTTCTAAGTCAATGTTTTCATGGGATGACTGGGAATTAGACGAGGACCTGTCTCCGGTCGGATGGTTCGCTTTCAACAGCGAGATAGAGGAGATCTCATACATCGATAACAGAGTAATAGCCTGGCGGCCTGTACCGTTACCGCCTGCAACATTATGATCATGCCGGGATGTCTGTATGGTATAATAAGTTTCATGCAGACCGACACATAACAGCGGGGAGATAACAGCGTGGATAAGAAGGCTATTAAAAAATACTGCACGCTGAGGCGGGAACTCGAGCAAGTGAACTCGAGGATCCAGCGTCTTAATAAAGAAATAGAATCAATGGAGAGCGAAGCGGTTGCGGCGGATGTTGTCACAAAAGGAAAGAGAGGTGGCAAGCCTCTCGGCACGGTCACGATCACCGGGTTCCCTGACAAGAGATACCAGGAGCTGAAGCGTCAGCGCATAAACTCTAAGATACTCAATGAAACATTAGCGGAACGGATACGCGCACAGATGTACGAAGTGGAAGAATTCATCTGCAACATTGAGGACAGCGAGATGCGTCAGATACTTCGCGAGCTGTGTACTCCTATCCGTTGCCCGACATGGCAACAGCTTGCCAACAGACTGAACAGACAAGGCGGGATGTATACGGGTGAGTCGGTCCGAAAGAAGGTAGAAAGATTCTTAGATTCGTAATCCTGTCCGTTCGTGTCCGCATGGTCGGCATTAATATGATACTGTGTTCGAATCCGCTCAGGCGGATCCTTTCCGTGAGAGAAGCAGATCAAACGATCTGCTTCTTTTGCTTGATAGTATTTATTATGCAGTATGAATCAAATCCTTTTTATTTAACGACTAAATGGAAACGCAAGCGTAAGTCAATCCTGAAGCGTGACAAGTACCAGTGCCAGGACTGCAAGAGATACGGGCGGATGCGAGAGGCTACAGAAGTCCATCACATCAAACATCTGGATGAGTATCCGGAGCTTGCTTACGATAATGATAACTTAGTTAGTCTTTGCCATGCGTGTCACAACGCACGGCATCCGGAGAAGGGGCGGACGGCGCGGAAAAAATACGAAAAGGTAAGCGGTCGCGGTGCTGGCACCCGAAAAATCGCGAAAAATTTTGATTGAGAAAAGCCGTAGACCCCGCCACTTTCCGAACACGTTTTCGGGGCTCGGCCTGC
>Ga0326514_10000922_pt1 | contig 19368 bp, 13 predicted proteins | sample 3_2548_0518_D_FD_203653 | JGI IMG/M metagenome (GOLD analysis project Ga0326514, IMG submission 203653) | Bovine rumen microbial communities from UC Davis, California, United States - 3_2548_0518 | ecosystem: Host-associated > Mammals > Digestive system > Stomach > Rumen | place: USA... | reverse complement strand
TCGGAATATGTTTTGACAACACTGTCAAGAGTTTCAAGTTCATCGCTTTCAAGAAGTCCCGAACCGTCAACTATACCGCTTATATCGGTGTTTCCGTCAAAACCTCTGCTGTAATTTTCGATTGCAAAAACGTTCATTCTGCAAAACGGCAATAACGCAAATATTACTGAAAAAGTAAGAAAAATACCTATAAGTTTATTTTTCAAGCTATTGCACCTCCGATAAGCGTTCCTATTGCTGTTACAGCAATTCCTAAGCCGATACAGAATAGTTTCAGCTTTTTTTTATCAAGAGGAGGAGTTCCGGCAAGTTTTCCCGTTTGACCGTTCAGGGCAAATTCATAAACTTTATCATTATACTTATAAGTCATGAACCAGACAGGAAGCAACATATAATTCCATTTTGTTTTCTGTATGGTATAGTTTTCTCTTTCAACAGCAAATGAAGAATATCCCGAAATAGAGTTGCGGAGATGATTTTTTCCTGCTGACAATGCACGTTCTTTAATTCTCGGAAAAACACCTGCCTTGTCAACATCGTACTTATCAGCATAGAATCCGCTTAAATACGACATATCAAAATCTTTAAGTTCACCATAATTAAAAGGTTCTATTGATTCCATAAGCAAATCATCAATTTTGCTTTCACCGTCAGCGGGAATACCGTTTGTATAAATTTTTCCCTGTCTTACGACATTGTATTCTTTTACTTCCGTAAATCTGTAATTTCCAGAAGTCCATGAACGCACTTGTTTTCCGATTGCCTGAAAATCCGCTTTTATATCGCAGTCCGCAACCCAGAAAGGTACATACAAACCCGTCATTTTTTCAAGCTGTTGTTCCGTTCTGAAATCTTTAGGAACGAATTTTCTTTTTCCGCACCATTCCTTAAATGCGGAAACCGCCTGCTCACGAGTAATTTTAAAGCCTATAACCTTGCTTGGTCTGTAATCTCCTGTCATCTTGCCTGCAAGTATAACAGGATTATGACAGTAATAGCAAAAAGCAGCAGTCTGTTTGTCTTCAACCATTATATCCGCACCACAGCTTGCACAGTGATATAAATTTGTATGTTCTTCAAATTCATTGGATTCCTGAACCTGTTCAGCAGGAATTTCCTCATCATATATCTGTCTGATTTCATCAATTGTAAATTCGCTCAGACAGTATTCACAGTTGAGTTTCTGATTTTCAGGACTGAATTTAAGTTCGGCATTGCAGTTCGGACATTTATATTGAAAAGCGTCCAGATAAAACACCCCTTTCAAAATAAAAACATATCAAATCTATTATAATATATATATCATTTTTTTGCAATAGAAATTTACAAAATCGTTTTTTCATATAAGTGTTTTTGGGAAATCTGCTTTAAATATTTTGTTTGATACTTGACAATTTTTGTGAAATACTGTATAATATATTTGTATAATTATAAAACGAAAGGGTGACGATAAAATGGATTACAAATTTTCCAAAATTACTCCTGAAATAAACAAACTTGCGGAAAAATCACTTGAAGGGTACAAAATAGACCCTGAACTCTATACTCAATACGATGTTAAACGAGGTCTGCGTGACATAAACGGAAAAGGTGTTGTTGCTGGTCTTACCAATATAAGCACTATTAACGTCATTGAAGAAAGCGGTGAAGGAAAACTCTACTACAGAGGCATTGACGTTGAAAATATCGTCAAAGGCTTTATAGAAGAAAAACGTTTCGGATTTGAAGAAACTATATACCTTCTCTTATTCGGAAATATGCCTACTTCATCAGAACTTGCAGAATTTAAGCACACTCTTTCAGAATTCCGTTCACTCCCTCCAACCTTTACAAGAGACGTTATCATGAAAGCTCCCAGCGACAACATGATGAATACCCTTGCAAAAAGTGTACTTGCACTTTATTCGTATGATGACAATGCAAATGACATCTCAATACCAAACGTACTCAGACAGTGCATAGAACTTATTTCGCTTTTCCCTGAACTTGCGGTTTACGGCTATCAGGCTCATAATTACTCAAAATACGGCGGAAGTCTTTTCATTCACGACCCAAGACCTGAACTTTCAATATCGGAAAATCTTCTGTATATGCTCCGCACAGACCAGAAATACACCGAACTTGAAGCCCGTATCCTTGACCTTGCTCTTGTTCTTCATGCGGAACACGGTGGCGGAAACAATTCCACTTTTACGGTACACGTTGTATCTTCATCGGGAACTGATACCTATTCCGCAATTGCTGCCGCTTTAGGTTCGCTTAAAGGTCCTAAACATGGCGGTGCTAATATCAAAGTCGTAAGAATGATTGACGATATGAAAGAACACGTCAAAGACTGGACTGATGAAGCAGAAGTCAAATTCTATCTGCACCAGCTTCTTCACAAGCAGGCTTTTGACCATGCAGGTCTTATTTACGGTATGGGTCATGCAGTTTATTCCCATTCCGACCCGAGAGCGAAAGTATTCAAGACTTTCGTTGAAAGTCTCAGCGAAGAAAAAGACAGACATGAAGAGTTTGCTCTTTACTCAATGGTTGAACGTCTTGCACCTGAAGTAATCGCTGAAGAAAGAAGAATTTACAAGGGTGTCTGTGCAAACGTTGACTTCTACAGCGGTTTTGTTTACCGTATGCTCGGAATACCTGACGAACTCTTTACACCTCTTTTTGCAATTTCAAGAATTGCGGGCTGGTCTGCACACCGTATCGAAGAAATTATAAATTCCAACAAAATTATACGTCCTGCTTATAAGGCTATTTCGCCTATCCGTGAATATACTGACATGGAAAACAGGATAGACTGAAAGGGTGAATCTTTACAATGAAAAAATTACAATGCGAACTTTGCGATTCCTATGATTTTATCCGTACAGATGACGGATTTTTCCAGTGCCAGAACTGTGGCTGTAAATACACTCTCGCACAGGCTAAAACTCTTATCGGAAAAACAACTGAACCTGTAAGAGAAGTATCCGAAAATACTGAAATTCCAGAAACAAAAAACACTGCTGATGAAGAAAAGGCTCAGAAAAAAGGTTCGGAAAGAATTTTCAGCCTTGATAAGTCAGTTGAGGAAATAGCAGGCTCAATAGGCGAAATCGTAGGAAATGCCGTAGAAAAGGCTACAGGCAGTATGTCCGTTGACGAAATCGTTTCAAAGTTTGCCGAAGATTTTTCAGAAAATCACAAAAAAAAAGAAAATTTTCAGGAAGAAACAGAAAAAACAGAAGAAATAAAAGAAAATAAGGAAGTTTCTTCCGAAAATACAGATGAAATTTCTGAAACTGTAAAGAATGTTTCCGAGGCTATCACAGATGTCGTTGAAGATGCTGTACAGAATATTGATGACTTTGTTTCACAGCTTGCAGAGAACATTCCCGAAATAAATGACAAGATTTCGGAAACAATCGAAAATACCGTCAATGAAGCTGTTCAGGATATTGATGATATTATTTCGGACTTTAATGAAAACGTTCCCGAAGATGATGAGGAAATTTCCGAAACTACAGAGAACGTTTCAGAAGTCAGCAATGAAACGGCTGAAAATTCTGAATCCGAAAACAATGAAATTTCCGATACTACTGATGAAAAAATTCAGGAAACTGTAAGTCAGTCTGACGAAATAACAACGGAAAATTCCGAAAATGAAAGCCAACCCGAAGAATCTGCCGAAACAGAAAGCAAATCCGAAGAAAATAATAATTCAGACAAAAAACAACCTGAAAATGAACTCGAAAAACTTATCGCAAATGCTGAACAAATGATTGCAAACGGTAAAAATGCAGGCGAAACAATCGAAAGAATTATCTGGAAATATCCCGACTGCGAAAAAGGCTATCTGCTTTATATACAAAATGCCTTCAACTACATGATTAGCCTTAAAAAACCCGTTGACATTGATGAAAAACGCTATCAGAAACTTAAGGAACTTGCAGGCGTTTCCGATGAAATAACCGAAAATCAGGTTGAAGAACTCTGGGAAGACGGTTTCAGAAAAATTTATGACTGTTTCCTTGACGGTGAAATCGAAGACCCTATAAAATTTTTCAGACCACTTATAAGACTTCATACCCTCATGAAAAAGGCTTATGACATTGAGGATAAAAGACGCAAAAAAGAAGATGAGGAAAATAAAATGAAGTATGCAAGAGAAAAGAAAAGATGTCCATATTGTGACGGTGTTCTTGAAAAAAGCTATGTCGGAAATAAACTTAAATGCAAAAACTGTGCAAAAACATTCTGACTTGGTACGAAAGGAAAGATTTTTAAATGAATAAAACAGAATCCTATAATTTTAACGGTGCGGACTGCATAAAACTTACCGCTGAAGGCTATGAAGCCATTATCGCTTACAGCATAGGCTCTAACGTAATAAGACTAAGAGACAATAAAAACGGTCTTGAATTTTTCAGATTCAATCCCGAAAATACTGCCGAAACAATAAGAAATTCCGCTGAAGTATGGGGACTTCCTACACTTTATCTTCCTAACCGTTTCGCTGACGGTGTACTGAAAACTTCGGATTCCGTATATCAGTTGCCAGTAAACGAAAAAGCTCCCTATAACAACCATATCCACGGATTTCTTCACAAAAGAGTACATGAAGTCGTTGAACACAATTCCGATAGCAACTGTGCATGGCTTAAAACACGCTACGTCTATGACGAAAAAGATGAGTTTTTCAAGTTTCTGCCTGTAAAATTCACTGCTGAATATACATTCACTCTTTCGGCTCAGGGTCTTGAACAGAATATCAGATTTATAAACAATTCGGATAAGGTTCTGCCCATGTCTCTTGCTTCCCACACTACTATTAATGCTCCTTTCGTTGACGGTGCAAAAGAAGAAGATATCCGCCTGACTGTTCCAATCGGCAAAAAATGCGAACTCAATGAACGCTGTCTGCCTACCGAAAATCTGAAAAATCTTACCATGTGGGATTTGGAATACAAAAACGGTACAAAATGTCCTGTTTTACAGGTATGTGACAATGATATGTATTTCGGCGAAACTATCACCCTTGAAAACGGTGAACAGTTCCATGGTGTAATTGCCGAGGATTCTGCAAGCGGTAAGAAACTCTGCTATCAGGTTTCAGATGTATACAAGTTCTGGATTATCTGGAATGACAGAGGTTTCAATCATTATTTCTGTCCCGAACCTATGACCGCTATGATTGATGCTCCTAATCTCAGTCTCCCTGCCGATGTCACAGGCTACAGGGAAATACTGCCAAACGATACTTTTGAGGCTAACCAGAGATTCTTCACAAAGCTTTAAATACGTTTTATGCGGAACGATGTTTTATCGTTCCACATAAAAATTCAAGTCAGGAGGAGCTTTAAGTGAAATATGAAAATTCAGGTACTGCTATTGCAATCCGTGCATTAAAAAGAAAACTTGCAGATAATGCAATAAAAAATTTAATAAATATTTATCTTGACGAAAAAGATGAAAAAAATCAGAATAAATTACTGGGCATGATTGAAACTATGGAAGATGCCAAAATCTATAAAAAACAAAAATTGTTCGATAAGCTTCAAGAATATAAAGACATTCTGCAAAAAATAAAAAATGAATCAGATGATGTTTATTTATTTGAAGAAAAAGCGTATTTTGAAGGCTGTTGCGAAGGTATAAGAAGACTGATAGGCATTGACAAAGATTTGAGAAATCTATCTAAAAAATCATTTGTCATAGTTTACACAGCAGGCAAAGAACTTGAATTTGCAAATCATTCCGCTTTCGCATTAAATGAAAACTTAACAGGTATATCTGAATATAAGGATTCTATACAAGATGAAATAAATTATTTCTATGTGACATCTGATTTTAATAAAGTAAAAAATCTTCTTGAATCAAAAGACAGTGAACATGAATATATCGTTCTCCTTGTATATAATTCAGTGTATACCCATAATATCGAGGACTTGAAATCAATATCCCATTTATGTGAAGATAATTTCTATTTTGTAAAAGAAGAAAAAAATCAGGAGATTATAGGCACATACGATTACCTTAAAAAAATTATATCAAAAATAGGAATGAAATAAATCTGTATTTTTTACTCGATATTAAACAGACATTTCATGAAAGTTGTCGGAACTGTACAAATTTATGCAAAAAAATATTATGAGTAATTTTTCCGCAAACTATTGACAAGTAAATTTTTATGTGATACAATGAATATGGTAGGATTGGTGAAATCGTAATGGTTTACCTCCTTCAAGGCAGAATAGGGGAATGCGGAAATTCTTATGGGTTTCCACATTTTCTTTTTTAAAAATATTATTGCAGTTTTTTTCATAAACCTATTGACAAATCAGTTTTTATGTGATACAATGAATATGGTGGGTTGGTGAAATCATGATGGTTTGACCTCCTTTTAAGGTAAGATGGGGAAATGCGGAAATTCTTATGAGTTTCCGTATTTCCTTTTTTAAAAATATTATTGCAGTTTTTTTATGAACCTATTGACAAATCAGTTTTTATGTGATACAATAATAACTGTGGGATGTTGCGATGTAATGTACCTCCTTGTGATAAAGTACGGTCGGATAAAATGCAGAAATCTTTTAAAGGTTTCTGCATTTTATTTTGTGTATATTAAAATTTTCTCAAATATCCGCAATAAAACCATTTTGTCTAAATTGCACAAATTTATATTAAAAAATAGTACACTTTTATTTTTCCTCAAACTATTGTAATAAGATAAAAAATGTGATATAATGTCAGTAATGCTTAATGACTGTGTTTACAGATATGCATTCAAAATGTAAAAAGCAAAGGAGTATTTATTTATGAAATTCGGATATTTTGACGACAGCAAAAAGGAATATGTTATCAATTCCCCGAAAACACCTTATCCGTGGATAAACTACCTCGGAACTCAGAGTTTCTTCTCTCTCATCTCAAACACAGCAGGCGGTTACTGTTTCTATAAGGACGCTCGCCTCAGAAGAATTACACGTTATCGTTATAACAACGTTCCTATTGATATGGGAGGTCGTTATTTCTATATCAATGACAACGGCACTGTATGGAATCCTGGCTGGTCGCCTGTCAAAACTGAACTCGATTCATATGAATGCCGTCACGGTATGGGCTATACTGTTATTACTGGTAAAAAGAACGGTATCAAGGCTGAAGTTACTTTCTTCGTTCCTCAGAATTATGACGGTGAAGTTCAGCAGGTAGTTCTCACCAACGAAAGCGATGATACTAAAACTTTCAAGTTCTTCTCTTTCGCTGAATGGTGCTTATGGGACGCTCAGGACGACTGCACTAACTTCCAGAGAAACTTCTCAACAGGTCGTGTTGAAATAGAAGGCTCTACCATATACCACAAGACAGAATACAGAGACAGACGTAACCACTATGCTTTCTATACCGTAAATGACGATATTGACGGTTATGATACTGACCGTGATTCTTTCATAGGTCTTTATAACGGTTTCGGTGACCCTCAGGCTGTTACTGACGGCAAGGCTACAAATTCCTTTGCTGACGGCTGGTCTCCTATCGCTTCTCACTATAAGGAAATTACTCTCAATGCTGGCGAAAGCAAAACCCTTGTATTTATCCTCGGATACGCTGAAAATCCTGATGATAAGAAGTTCCTCGCTGACGGTCAGACCATCAACAAGGAAAAAGCTTATGCTATGATTGAAAAATATAATACTCCTGAAAAGGTTCAGACTGGTCTAGAAGAACTTAAACAGACTTGGGATAACCTTCTCGGAATATTCAACGTTGCTACTCCTGATGACAAGGTTGACCGTATGGTTAATATCTGGAATCAGTATCAGTGTATGGTAACATTCAACCTTTCACGTTCCGCTTCATACTTTGAATCAGGTATCGGACGTGGTATGGGATTCAGAGACTCAAATCAGGATATTCTCGGTTTCGTTCATCAGATTCCCGACAGAGCAAGAGAACGTCTTATCGACCTTGCAGCAACTCAGCTTGAAGATGGTGGCTGCTATCATCAGTATCAGCCTCTTACAAAGAAAGGCAACTCCGATATTGGTGGTGACTTCTCTGATGACCCACTCTGGATGATTCTTTCTGTAGGTTCTTACATCAAGGAAACTGGTGACTGGTCTATCCTCGATGAAATGGTTCCTTATGACAATGACGAATCAAAGGCTAAGCCAATGCTTGACCACCTTACAGTTTCATTCTATCACATAGTAAACAACCTTGGTCCTCATGGACTTCCTCTTGCTATGCGTGCTGACTGGAACGACTGTATCAACCTTTCATGTTTCTCAGACAAGCCAGGTGAAAGCTTCCAGACTTATACAAATCCTAAGTTTGCGGAAGAAGGCGGTTACTCAAAGATTGCTGAATCCGTAATGGTTGCTGCTCTCTTTACCTATGCAGGTCCTGCTTATGTCGGAATACTTGAACATCTCGGAAAGAAAGATGAGGCTGAAAAGGCTCAGGCTGAAATCGACAAGATGAAGAAAAACGTTATGGAATCCGCTTTTGACGGTGACTGGTTCATAAGAGCTTATGATGCAAACGGTGAAAAAATGGGTTCAAAGGAATGTGAAGAAGGTAAAATCTTCATCGAACCTCAGGGATTTGCTGTAATGTCCGAAATCGGCAAAGATGAAGGTGCTGACATCAAAACTCTCAATTCAATTGACAAGTACCTCAATACAAAATACGGTCTTGTTCTCAATAATCCTGCTTTCACAAAGTACTATATCCAGTACGGTGAAATTTCAACATACCCAGGCGGTTACAAGGAAAATGCAGGTATCTTCACACATAACAATGCTTGGATAATCTGTGCAGAGGCTTATGCTGGCAGAGGCGACAAGGCATTTGAATACTATTCAAAAATTGCTCCTGCTTTCAATGAAGATATTTCTGAACTCCATAAGACTGAACCTTATGTTTACGGTCAGATGATTGCAGGCAAGGACGCAAGCAGATTCGGTGAAGGAAAGAACTCATGGCTTACTGGTACTGCTGCTTGGAATATGGTTGCTATCTCACAGTATATCCTCGGTGTAAAGCCTGATTTTGACGGTCTCAGCGTTGACCCTTCAATTCCTCACGAATGGGACGGTTTCAAGGCTACAAGAAAGTTCCGTGGTGCTACTTACAACATCACTGTAAAGAATCCTGACCATGTATGCAAGGGTGTAAAGTCAATGACTGTTGACGGCAAGGCTGTTGAAGGTCACATTATCCCTGCTTCTGCTGACGGTGTTCATGAAGTCGAAGTTGTAATGGGCTGATAAAAATTCAGTATATAATAAAAACTTCCGCTGAAATATGCGGAAGTTTTTTTCTGACAAATAAAAAACAGTAAAAAAATAACGTTCTTCATCAGTTCCCCTCTCTAAAAACCGATGAAAAACGTTATTTTATATTTCTTGCAAATACGCACCCTCTATACGCATTTACACATTTCAGGCAGACACATTTTCCGAAGTGTCATATAGCCAATCTGCAATACTCTGTAACTTTCAGCGTAGTGTTAACTGTTTAAAGCTGAATTTTAGGCAAATCAAACATATTATAGGCATTAATGTTCAATAAACAGCTTTTTGATGAAACGTTTTGAAATACTGAATAGGTAAATTAAAAGTCAGCGGAGTTTGTGACTGACAGGCAGAATTAAAACTATATTTGCCTTTATTTCACAGGACACACAATAATAAAACCAAATATTGTGCTTGCGGAACGATTAGCAGTTTTAAGCCGTTTTTCGTATCCGACAATTGTATTATAAATTAAAAACGGAAGATAATCAATTGAAAATATTGCCCATTTTTATAACTATATTGCTATTATCAAGTCAAAATTATTTATTAACTTTATGTTAATAAATAATATTTTCAATCTTATTAATTTTCGATTAACAAATCCAAATCATAACATAATATGTATAAATAATATTTTTTAAAATATTGTTTTTCAACCATAAACCGTTTATTATAAGTTATTTACCGCAGATTATATTTTGTTATATGATTTTATATTAATAAATTCTTAACATAAAATCACGATAATTATTATTTTTATAATTTAGTTTACAAAATACTTTTCTGAAAATTTTTCTGAAAAAATTCAAATAATTTTTCTTGACGCATCTTTTATTCTTTTCTTATAGTAGTCAATGCACCATGCAAATTCAAATTCTCCTGCAATTTTCAGACCGCTTTCAGCATTTGCAATAGCAGTCTGCAAAGCTTTTTCCGCCTCTTCGATACGCCAGTCAAAATACCACTGGTCATATTCAACATCGTCGCTTTCAGTACTTCTTACGCTTACGGAAACAGCTCTTGAAACCTCAGTATCTTCCGCACAGGCATATATGTAAATACCTGTTATAAGTATCTCCATGAGTACAGTATCACGTTTTCCTATAGGTTTATAATCGGCACTTTTAAGCATTTTAAAAGCCTGCTTGTACTTTTTTGCCGCACAGTCTGCAAGGGCGAGGGATATATACAGGCTTGTTTTTCTTTCAGGTGTAGTTTTTTCGGCATATGTCTGAAGAAAACTGATGTTCTGAGTTCTGAATGTTTCAGCATCCCGCCATTTTCCACGCTTGCTTATTACCCTCAGCATAAGCACACAATAATCAAATTTTTCACTGTGGTTAAGTTTTTTGTCTTTTAGCATACCCAGATAGTAAAGACTTTTCTGAGTATCCCGTATTTTGTCGTAAAGTTCCGCTGCCTGAATAATGTCCTTATTACTTGGATTTTTGCCTTCATCTACAAAAAACTTTGCAAAAAGTCTTGCTATTTCCTGAGTGTAGCCAGTATTGCAGAATATCTGATATATTTCATCATAGGTTTTTAAATCCGAACTGACAGAAGGCAGAACAGCTTTTCCACGCATACTTTTCTTGCGGTCGTAAGTAGACTGCATAAATCATGCTTCCTTCCATAATATCTTACTGAATTTTACTGAATCTTACTGAATTATTTTATCATAATTTTTTTATCACGTCAACATGACATTTAACTTTAGTACTAAATTTGTTAAACTGCACAAAAAATACTTGTAAATTTTTCAAGATAAATATTTTTAAAATAATAAATTTTTAAGTCTGTTTTAAGAATTTATGGTATAATAAAAGTATAATAAGATAACTGTGCTTTCAGAGTACAGAAAATAAATATAAAAGGGGCAAATTTAATATGAAACTTTTAGTTGTTGAAGATGAAGTACAGCTTGCCGACGCTCTCAGCGAAATTCTTAAAAGAAATATGTATTCCGTCGATACCTGCTATAACGGCATTGACGGTCTTGACAACGCTCTTACAGGTGTTTATGATGGCATAATACTTGATGTCATGATGCCCGGAATGAACGGCTTTGAAGTTCTCAGGGAAATGAGAAAAGAAAAAATAAACACTCCTGTCCTTATGCTTACCGCTAAAGGCGAAGTTGATGACAAAATAATGGGTCTTGACAGCGGTGCGGACGACTATCTTACAAAACCTTTCGTCACTGCTGAACTGCTCGCAAGAGTAAGGGCTATGACAAGACGAAAAGGCGAAATAATGGACGAAAATAAAATGCAGTTCAACGGTCTTGAACTCAATAAGAATACCTGTTCAATAGTCTATAAGGGCAAAGATATGAAACTCAGTCTGAAAGAATATCAGATAATGGAACTGCTTATTGCAAACCCGAAACAGATTCTTCCAAAGGAACGCATAATAGAAAAAATCTGGGGTTACGAAAGTGATGTTGAATACAATAACATTGAAGTATACATATCTTTTTTAAGAAAAAAAATAAATGCCATATCTGCACCTATTAAAATAAAAACTGCAAGGGGTATAGGATATTCCCTTGAATAAGGAGGCTGATGTAATTTGTTCAGAAAGGTACAGTTAAGATTTTTCGCCATTATTACAGGTATACTTATTGCTATATTCATTGCCCTGCTCCTTTCAATAAATCTTATAATGGATACCATAATGGAAAGACAGTCAAAGGAAGTTCTGCAACAAGTTTCGGCAGGTATTGAATATGACGATAAAACTTCGACTTTCAAATTTACTCCGCCTGACGATATGAAAGAACCTCGCTATAACAAAAAAGAATACTCACCTGTAAAACCTGAGGACAAAACTACCGTCCCTGAAACATCTACGGAAACAGATTCCGAATCAACTTCACAGGACACAGAAACTACTGCCGTAATAACTGAACCAGATACTACTTCTGCGACTTCTCAGGAAACTACAGTTCAGGAAACTGAACCACCCGAAGAAATAACAGATTCACCCGTTGAAGAAGTTCCTGAACCTGTCCCAGATGAACCCATTCCGCCAGCAGATGAACCCCCTGAAATAATTATCTCTCCGACTTCTCCGCCTCAGACGGAAATTCCTCCCACTGAACCAAATGAAGAAAAAATTGAACATGATGATATTGATGACAATAAAAATGATGACAAAAACGATGATAAAGATGATAACAAAAACGATGACAAAGATGATGATAAAAATGATGACAAAAATGATGATGACAAACAAAATGAATTTCCCTTTGAACCAAAAAACGATGACTTCCCACAAGACCCAGAAAAACCTGACTATGACCCTTACAGCGAAAAACCTTGGTCAAGAGAAGATGAAAAATATGACCCTTGGCACTGGTATTACTATGATGACAGAAAAAAAGAAAATAATGACGAAAATTATTTCCAGTTCGATGGAATGTCAGCAGATACAGAAAGCATTTACAGCGGAAATATAATTCCCCTTGCGGAAGAAAATGAAAAGCCTTTTGAGGACATTCCCCCTCAGGAAGACCGTTTCCACGAAGAAGAACCTTGGAAAAATAATCGTGAATCTATGGTTCCACGTTCAATAGGTTCTATTGACTTCTTTATCCTTATGGCTGACAATGACGGAAATTATCTCGCTGAAATGAATAACAACGAACTCGATGAGGAAACCGCTCAGAAGTACATAACCGCCATACTTGAAAAAAATGTAACAAGCGGAAGACTTAATAATTATCAGTTCAATTCAATTAAAAAAAGTAACGGTACTATTATCGTATTCACCGATAAAAGTGCGGAAATAGATATGCTTAACAACCTCATGAGAACTACTGTTATAATAGGTATAATAAGTATCGTAATACTTTCGATAGCGTCTTATTTTCTCAGCGGACTTATAGTAAAGCCTATCAAAACCGCTTTTGAAAAACAGAAACAGTTCATTTCCGATGCAAGCCATGAACTTAAAACACCCCTTGCAGTAATCTCAGCAAACGTTGACGTTCTTTCAGGTGAAATAGGCGGTAACAAGTGGCTTGATTATATTCAAGACCAGACAGGAAGAATGAGTGTACTTGTAAATGAACTGCTTAACCTTACAAGACTTGAAAACAATACTACACAATTCGTAGAAACTGATTTCGATTTAAGCAGTGCAATAGAAAATACTGCTTTGCCGTTTGAATGTCGTGCATTTGAGGAAAACAGAACTTTTGAAGTTGATATTGAAGAAGGTCTGAATATTACAGGAAGTGAACAGCATATCAAACAAATGGCTGCAATATTCATTGACAATGCACTTAAATATTCAAATGTCGGCGGTATTGTCAGAGTTACTCTCAAAAAACAGAACGATAAAAAGGTGTTCTCCGTATACAATACCGGAACAGGTGTAAAGGAAGAGGACAAGGAAAAAATATTTGAACGCTTTTACAGAAGTGATGAATCCCGAAACCGTGCAACAGGCGGTTACGGTCTCGGACTTGCTATAGCAAAATCCATCATAGACAAGCATAAATTCAAAATAAATGTGGAAAATGATGAAGGTCACAGTATATGTTTCGTAATAACAATGTAAACAAATAAAAAAATCAGTCCGTTATTAAGCGGACTGATTTTTATTTAGTCTTTTTTCTTTCTGAATTTAAATACAGCAAACAAACCTGTTACAAGTATAGTCAATGCAGTTACGGGATAATCTGCATTTGTATCAGGTGAATCCAATTTTTCAGTGATTTTTTCATATACAGTTGTTTTAGTTGCGGTCTTTGCTGTTTCATTGGATTTTTCAGTTTTTGCCGTAGTCTTTGCGGAAACAGTTTTCAATGACGAAACATCAGTAATTGTACTTATGGTGGTTTTTGCAGTGACTGACGTTCCAGCAGTTACAGAAGTCGTTGTAACTGTCGTTGCGGACGTTACAGAAGATGTTGATGTTGTCACATTCTGACCTTGTGCAAGTGTTGAATAAGTGATAATATCAGGCTTTTCATCTACCCATACAGGTTTTGAACTGTTCCATGTATTCTGTATGGCAACATTGTAAGTATTAAAAAGTTCGCCTTTTGCACGATGTACGCAGGTCACTCTATAGTAGTGACCGCCTTCAACATCAGCGGAAACACCGTTCACTATGAAATATCCTGTATCTTTTTCGCTTGTATCTTCAAGAATTTTTTCATCAGTCCAGTTCTGGCAGTCGTCACTGTATTGGATTTTCATATCATAGTAGCCGATTTCCTGCATTAGTCCCCTTACCTGTGTTTTAGCGATAATCTTTATATTTCCGTTGCCGTTGCTTATACACGATATTGAACATTTTTCAATAAGTCCTGAATTTACCTCTTCAACAGCGTGACTTTCAAAAGGCTTGCAACTGATACCCGATGAGGCGACTATAAACAATATGCCCGCTATAATGGCAGAAATTAATTTCTTCACTCTCATTCTTCTGCCCTCAATTCTCCGAATACGGTACAAAGACATACGGCAGTTCATAAACTTTCGATTTTCCAGCGTCACCGTAGCCCGTTATGGTATAGACGGTATTTTCATATACAAATACAGCCCTGTTGAAGTCATCTTCATTAAAGAAGTAAACGTTCCCCAGATTTATGCTTTCTGCATGACCGTTAAGGGATTCGCTCGGAACAAGAACAGACGGTATATCTTCCTTTTTATTGTACTGTTCAGCGGAAATATTAATAACTGAATCATCTATTCCGATTAATGTAAAATAAATATCCTTTGAAAGTTCTGTTTCATCAGATATGTAATCGCTTAAAATAAATTCTTCTATAAAAGTATCTGGATAAGCTGATTTTATGCCATATTGTTCAGATATTTCTCTTATATATTTTCCTTCAAAACCCTCTCCATAACTTGAAGGAACATGGGAAGTAGTTGCAATTACTTCTTCTGTAACTGTAACAGCGGTTGTAGAAATTTCGCTTATATCAGTTTCTTCAACAGGAGTTGTTCTCGTAAACCATGCAATTGTAGTTGTACCTGCTGACATTGTTTGTGTATGGTAGACACCTGTTGTGGTACAGAATACTATTATTGTAGCAGAAATATTGTCTTCCTGAGTGGATGAAGTGGATTCAGCAATTATAGCAGGAACATTTGATGTAGTTGTCAATGCAATTTCTGTTGTCACCTTTTCTGAATTTGTTGAAGTCGATACAGGTTTATCAATGGGAACTTCATTTGAAAAATCAAGCGAAAATCCATTCTCTGTAATCTCCATTACAGTAGTTATAAGGTCTGTACCGTATGAAGAAACAGTATAGAAATTAAGTGCAATCGCAAAAACAAAACAGGCACTAAGAACTGATACCCACTTATAAAGTATATTTATACCTTTTCTTCTTTCACGGACATTTGCTTCTGAAATTATTTCTTCCGCACGGATTTCAATAGTTTCTTCGGGAATGTCTTCCGCCCCTGAAATTTCGGCTATAGCTTCCGTAATTTCGGCAACCTTATTGAAATCAATTTCGTTTTCAGGCTTTGACATTTCTTCATCAAGCATTTTCTGTAAATCTTCCAGCATATCCGTGTCTATGCTGTCATCATGAACATTTCTGATGTTATCTTTCATATTAATCTCCCCTTTTCGATATATAATGTCAGAAAAAAGGCAAGTTTTTTCTGCTATGCAGAAACTTTGTATATCTGCACAAAAATCAGTCCGTTTTTTAGTCAGTATTTACCGTCTTTCAGCTTCTGCTTTATTTTATGTATACGCTGATAAAGTGCAGGCAAAGTAAGACCGAGTTTCTTAGCTGTGACATTTTTATCACCATAATCAGAATTATAATAAGCTGTAAGAATATTTCTTTCTTCCTGAGTAAGAACATCAAGAGGACTTTCTTTCTGTGTAAAATCAGAACTATCAGAAATACTCAACGCCTCCGGACTTTCTTCTATACTTACGGTCATGCTTGTATTGTTCTTACGCATATAAGCCTTTATGACGTTATCGGCAGTACGATAAAGCCATACTCTTATTGCGGATTCTTCCAGCCTGTCGCTCTTTGAAGCAAATGCAACAAAAACATCTTGAGTACAGTCCTCAGCGGAATGATGATTATATCTCAGCTTTGCATAGCAATAATTATATATTTCCTTGTAATACTGCTTTATTATTTTTCTACATCTTTCTGCATCTATCATCAATAATCCCCCTTTATTACCCCTAAGATATTTTAACATTTTATGATGTATTTGTCAATAAAAAGGGCGGTCAAATGACCGCCCCCGAAATTATTCAAAAACAACCTGATAATCACTTGTATTTTCAGAAAGATTAAGGAAACTTATAATAACCTGTTCCGCCTTATATGTAACAGAATCAAGAAGTTCCCAGTCATGCTTTATTTTTCTTTCTTCACGGTCTTTCTGGTCGCTAATCATGCCTGAATAGTTACTGAAATCCATATCGCTGAAAACCGCATTTTTAGCGTCTGTAAATTCAAAGCTGGATTCGTCTACAATATGCGAAAATATTTCGGGTTCGGGCATAAGTATATATATCGTCCTGTATTCGTTGTCAACCTCAACAAGAATTTCACTGAAATCAATTCCGACTGTTATTTCACCGTCAAATGAGAATACAAAAATATCAGTGGTGAAAGGTACTTTTACTCCCCATGCCTTTCTTGAATTTTCATATACCTCAGATGAATGGTATCTGTAATTCTCGGAAACAAGACTTTCAGCAGATGAAATAATTTCTATGACTTCCTGTTCGTCAACGGTCTTTACAGTGGTTACAGTAGTGGTGACTGTTGTAATTTCTTCTGTTGTCGTGACGGTAACGGTTGTTTCGGCAACGGTTGCGGTTTCTGTAATAGCCTGCACCATATTTTCCGCATTTACTGCACTGACAAGTGATTTATCATAGGAAATCTTTGCACTTACCCTGCCAAGAAAGAAAAATATAACTATAAGTGCAATGAAAAGAAACGCAAGTATTCCGAGTATGCTTATATTAAGCGGATTCTGTTGTTCTTCACCGAGAACGTTATTAAGTTCCTGAACTTCTTCCTCATCGTTTTCAAATTCGTCATCATAATCATTGTCAAAATATCCCATATATCATTCCTCCTCAGAGTAACAAAAAAGGACGGATTTTTTCTGAATCCGTCCTTTGAAAACATTATTCTACAGGTAAATCGGACTGCTTAATTATATTTGAATCAACGTGCTGTATTGTAAGGGCATCAAATGCAGTAATACCATCATTTCCGCCTTTTACGTCAGCGTTTTTCCTTGCTTGTTCGGAAAGCGGATACTTTTCCTTATTTGCAATGTACTGCAAAACTGCAACAACATCTGCAAGTGTTACTTTTCCGTCAAGGTTAGCGTCACCATAGAGAACTTCATCTTCTTTAGGTTCTGTAGAATCCGAAAGCATACCGTAAACAATGCCACAGCCTACTGTTGACATATATATTTTACCGTATTCGTCCATATCGCCTACGATAAAGTTACCGTTGCCAGTACCGCCGTAAATATGGTCAGTATTGATACATTCCCAAGTTTTTCCGCTGTCTTTTGAACGGTAAATACCTTCCTTATCATCTTCGTCAGGCTTGCCGTACATATAAAGCACGTTCACATCTCCTGCTTTTTCACCGACTCCATAACCTACAGTCTTACAGTAATTAACATTGTCAAGTTTTGTTACAGTGGGTTTGCCGTCCTTTATGACAACATCATACATACCATACCAACCGCCTGCAAGTATAAGATGATTTTTTTCAAGATATGCTATTCTGCCTGCACTGTCGCACTGGTCATACATACATATATCTGTTGAAGTGAAAGTTTTTCCGCCGTCCGTGCTTATGCACAATTTGTACTGTGCATCAGATGCATCAGGTGCGGTTTTTGAATAGAACCATGAAGAATTATAATAAGTTGCATAAGCATAAACTGTGTTCGGGTCATCAGGTTCTACAAGAAGCTGTGTGGGCTTTGAACCATACTGTGATGGTATACCTGTACAAGCGTTCCATGTTTTACCCCAGTCGTCACTGTATTTTACATTTCCGTCCTCTTTACCTGTGTTGAATATTCTGTAAGTATCCTTATCTATCTGAGCGATAGCAAGTTTACCGCCTTTTGTAGCAGGAGAAAATTCAGTCCAAGTGTTACCCCTGTCGGTTGTATAGTAACCTGCACCGTTATCGCCTTCTGCAATTCTTGCCCATACATCAGTATTCTGAGGGCATACTGCTATTGCAGATGTAGAACCCATATTTGGCTTATACTGCAAGCCTATCTTGTCAACTTTTTCATGTACAAATCCGTCATAGTCACCTATAGCGGAAAGGTCAAGACCGTCATTTGTACTTACAAAGTCAAGTGCTACGACTTCTTCAATGCCGTCTGGGTGGAAATAGAACTGTACACCTTTTTCGTCCCATACATTGTCACAGGCGAACATTCCGTTACCGCTCGAAAGTATAACCTTATCGGGATTCATAGGGTCAATAACTATACTGCTTCCCCAGTGACAAGCCTTGTTTCTTATCCATTCATAACCGCCGTCCTGAAGATAATTGGAAACCATATATTTATTTCCCCATTCTCCTGCCTGCTGACCTGGAGTTATATCTGTCCAAGTTTCACCACCGTCAGTAGAACGGAAGAAGTGGTCACCCCATGCAGGACCTTGTTCATCGCTCCATTCCTGCCAAAGCTGGTCAGACCATACACCACAGGTTCTTGTTACAAGCTTATTTGGGTCATTCTTATCTGCGTATACAGTACCGAAAGCGTTTCCGTTAGGACCTGTTTCCTTTACAGTTCCAGAAGCAAGACTGTACTTATACATACCGCCTGAACCGCCTGAAAATGCAAGTCCGCCTATATATGTGAAGAAAAGATTGTCCTTACCGTCATATGAAATGCTTACAGGGTAAACATCAGTAGGAAGGTCTTTTGAAAGAACTGTGAATTTATCGTCCTTTACGTCTGCAACGTGTATGTTAGCCTGTCCCTTTATAGCTGTACCTACATAAACTTTTCCGTTGAGGATACGGATAACGCATACACCATTCTGAGTATTGTATGCACCGCTT
>Ga0326514_10000919_pt1 | contig 19392 bp, 29 predicted proteins | sample 3_2548_0518_D_FD_203653 | JGI IMG/M metagenome (GOLD analysis project Ga0326514, IMG submission 203653) | Bovine rumen microbial communities from UC Davis, California, United States - 3_2548_0518 | ecosystem: Host-associated > Mammals > Digestive system > Stomach > Rumen | place: USA... | reverse complement strand
TGTCTTTGTCATATATACCTCTATATATAACAGGAACATGCTTTAAATTAAATGATTCACACAAATCAACAACTCCCTCCCATGAAGAAAATGCATCATATATATTATCTCCATCCTTATCCTTATATGCAAAGGCAAATACTTGGAAAGTATCTTCTATGCTGTCAAACTTGTATCCTATAGAATGTTTTGCATAAAGATTCTCTCCGATAATTCTTTCACCATCTTGGAGTAGATAACAAAAATCCCATACTTTTGATTTCAACCAATTTTGCCATTCATAACTATTTCCATCCAATGAACGTGCATGTATATAACCATCAGGATAGATAGTTGTATTTTCACCATCCATCTTGATTGTTACTACAACTTCCATTCCTTTGAATTGGTCGTCATTTGGTAATGTCTTATCATCATCTGTTTTTGATTGAGAATAAGGCAAGTGATATGTCCTTGGATATTTAATTCGTTCCATGTTGTTTTGTAATTATTTCGTTTTCTAATTGAATTTATCAAATGCTAAATGTTAATACCAGACTCAATTATCCCAAATGGTAAAATTAAACAAGTTATTGCCAATCCATAACAAATAAAAATAAACTCAATAAAACCATCATTGTCTGGACTCTGCAAAAATACTTTGCTAAAAATCGCCCATATAAAATATGGCAACCATAGCGTTGTTGTGAATACTGCAATACAAATGGATAAAGCCATTCCAATAGGGATACATACAAATCCAAAAATAATATCAAATACCCTCATTCTTTTGTCATATTGTTAGAAATTATCATATTTTGTCGCTTGATTTACATTTGGATGTGCATAATTCACTTTAAAATATATATTGTCAGGAGCATACCCTCCCCAATATAAATTGTTTACCTGACATAACCATATTTCTCTTACGGGGCAATTTTCATCATCCACATGGTAGTCTGCACCATCATATATATCCTGTAATTTCTCAAGATGTATGCCTCCGTTATTTTTTAACGATATAATAAGACTTACAAATTTTGAACCACCAGATAGATAGTCTAATAAAGAATCCGCACCCATTACCATTGTAAGTTGATGTAAGTTTCCTTTCCAACCAGGCACATCGGCATACCATTCTCCACACAATTTTACAAAATCAAGAGCATTGTTTGTCTCTGCTTCATTTACAATAAGTTTCTTTTTCGGAAGAAACCGATAGAACCAACGAATGATTCTATTAACAATAAATCCTAAATCTCTTTTCATATTCCTAATGGTTCTAATGCAAGTTTAATAGTTTCTTCTCCAAGAATTTCAATTGCTTGTTGTGCAAGTTCTTTGGATTTGAATATAGTTTGTCCAGAACACGCACTACACTCTTCTTTAATAAAATATATTACTAAATTTCCATGATAATTATTAATATAGTATATATCGCTATCTTTATCAGGTTTCCATCCCTCATTCAGATACTTTGCAACTGTAGCAAGTTTATTCTTTGATAGAATACATTCAAGTTGGTGTTCTGTTGTGGCATTACTTGCTTTATATATTGCACCACAACACTTAATAGGATATCCTTCCCATGCAATAATATAATGATCGTTTTTAAACAATTTCTCACAAACATCTTCATAAGTCAATTGTTTGTCTTTCAAAACAATCTTGTTTTGTTTCTTACTTTCTTCCCAATCTACTATTTTTCCTTCGGGAATTTCAACTGTTAATTCGCCTTCTTTCATATCTGTGTCTGGAATAAAATCGATAATATCTACATTACTTTTCCTTATATTACTATCAAAGTAGTAACCAAATTGTGTGTAAGAATACTCGTTAAGACAATATAGATATGTATTATTACATCCATCACTTTTACATCTAGATAGTTCATCCGAATTACATTTGAACCCGTTTCTCAACACAAATGTTCCTTTCAATTTACCTGCAAGGACATCTTCAAATAATTGTTTGTTGATTTTCATATTCCTAAAGTTTTAATAATAATTAAATTATTTCCCTATTCCAATCATCTTCATGATTTACAAAGTAAGGCTGTTCATACTCAATACCACTTATCATACTAGTACAATCGAAACGATAAAATGTGTTCTTCAAACATTTAATCATAGATTCTGATATAACTCTACCAGCCCAACTCAAGTGAATATTTCCTTCTTTTACTCCGATAAAAGTTTTTTCATAACTAGGAATCACCTCGGCACACAAATCCATAAAAGCATTAAGTGCAATCTCTACAGACACAATATCTTGCTGAACAGCACCGTCATCTACACGAGGACGCAATTGGTTCATTATCTTTTCACACTTTTCATAAAGCGATTCGTATTTCTCGGCTTCTTTTCTCGTGTCAAAACGACATCCGTCCGTTGTCTCGTAAATTGTTACATCTTTAATCATAATCGTATATTTTTTTAATTTGATGCAAAGATACAACTTTTTTCCGAAAGTACCAAATTTTTTGTGATTATTCTTTCAAAAAAGTTTATTTTGCAAAGTCTACTTTGCAAAATGCCCCAGTTTGACCGATTTCATTTTAATAATAAAATTATTATTATAATTATTATCCGTCAACTGGAGTTTTTTCAAGATTGTTTTCACATACTTTTGATGCAGCACAAAATTCACATTCTTGCAAATCAATCTCTCTTTCCTGCCAATAACAATAGTATTTCACATTACTATTCTTCATCTTCGTTCTCTAAAATCATTTCAAGATCTTCGTTTAGTTCTTTTTCTAATTGCTTTCTTAATTTATTTTGCCCCGCCTTACGAACATGTCCAGCCTTTTTAGCCTTTCTGTTACCATAAGGTTTTTCTAAATCATTACAATTACTGGTCGGATATAAAGAACCTTGTTTGTAATTAAAGGGCATACAATTATTTAACAATCTTTTTCCAGTTGGCATATTATTCTCCTTTCTTTATATTAGTTCTCGTATAAAACACAATTACCATCCCTTGAGGGCTCGCTAATTAAAAGATTTTCTTCTGGATAAAATTTCATGAAGTCCATCCAAAAGTCTAATTCTTGCCGTTTATATTCTGCATTACCTCGCCGTATCTCCTCTGGACTAATCTCTACAATATGAAAATTAGTTTCTATATCAAGCATATATTTGATATGAATACCATCAAATTGCTCGTTCCATAATTTTAACTGATTTGTAATATATTGAGAGGTCTTCATAATTTATTCTCCTTTCTATGAAATTATTTCAAGTGCTTTCTTTATTCCTGATTCTTGAGCTTCTTCATATGTATAAAACCTGCATGCAGTTAAAGCCAAAATAGTACTATCCTTATTGTTCAATTGGTTGATTTTACGGATAACATATTCCCATTCACTGTAGCGAGTTGAAGATATATCCACAGAAATATTCATCACTTCCCTCAACCACCTCTGTGCTACTTCAAGAGATGGTGCCGCATATTGCCAATACATCGGGCATTTGTTGGGTTTGGGTATATTTCTATATGATGTTTCTGTACATATACAAAGTGTAGGGTTATTATTTCTATACATGTATCTAACTTTCCAATCAAAACCTGCTTGTTTTAATAATTTTGCTACTTCGGGGGATACGTAGCATTCGTGATTTACTGTTTCCATAATTCTTATTTTCCCTTCTCTAAAATTAGTTCAAGTGCTTTTTTGATACCAGCTTCTTGAGCAACCTCATAATAACGAGTATCGTCCCAATTGGAACCAGAATATCTTTCACCATTCAAATATATAATCCAATTATATGTATAGTATATATTATTCTTATCTAGGTCGTGTACAAATACATCTACCCTAATAGAACAATTTTTTACTTCCCTTATCCACCTCTGCGCTACTTCGAGAGTTGGTACTGATAACCCACCATATTTTCCATCATTTAGATTATGGTAGAAAGGTAAATCCTCCATGTATCCAGAGCATGAATTGTCTAAAGCACCTACGTTGGGGTAACTATGATTAACCTCCCAATTAAAACCTGCTTCTTTTAATAATTTCGCCACTTCAGGTGAAACATAATATTCGTAATTTATTTCTTGCATAATCTTAAAAACTCATAATTAAATATAACAACATCCCGATTAGTTTATTCCTCTACACAACTATTATTTTATGAGGGTTAATCAATTCGTATACGTATTTTTTAGAGTTTTCTGCCAATGGAATTTTATCCAATACTTTCAGGTCTATCGTGTGACAAGATTGAGGAGTCAACCAGTACTGAATTTCTACATACTCGCCAACAGACAGATTGTCGTTAGTCGTGCAGATTCTACCGTTTTTTTCAATGTAGTCCCAACCATCACTGTTTACTTTTATTGCTTTCATAATACTATCTCTTTTTAATTTTACAAAGTTTTAATGCGTGTTGGAGTTCATAAAACAATTCCTTAACCTTCATAAAATGAGTCATGTCATAATCTTTCCAAAAAGGATTGTTTATGAGTGCCCGATAAATGTCTTGTGCTTTTTCTAAATTCATAAACTAAATATTTTTCTTAATGCTAACTTATCTGCTTGCTTGATTGCTGACAACTTCACTTTCTTTCCATTTACATCAACGCAACCGTCATAATTCCATAACTGACAATAACGAATTATAGACTCCAACTGTGAATCTGTTATATCTGGAGTATATCGTTCATTATCACCAAATCCTGCTTGAAAATGTGCCAGATAACGTATATCGAAACCATGCACCTTAACGAAACCCGCCTTTTCCAAACCGTAGTCAATACTCATTCCGTCACCATACAGTAATATTCTATCTAAATTATCTCCATATAACTTAATCATCAATGGTGCCAACTCAATATGTGCAAGACCATTCTCGGATGACTCCATAAGATAGAACTTACCGTCGGGTGCGATATATCCGACTGGTTCCTCGAATTTTTCTGGTTCGTCAGAACCAGGTTCGGACACCATTACATCTGCTGGTGCTGTGAAATGCAATTGTCCGCAATCAAGCAAACGTTCAATCTCACTCTCTACCTTGTATTCATCATCCAAGTTTTCAGGTACTTCAAGATAGATAGTTGCCTTTGCGTAACGTGTCTTGTGTGTATTTGGTAAGTAATTCTCTTCCATGATTGTTTATCTTTTGGTTATCCAATTTGTTAAACTACCATTCTCAATATGTCGTTTTTGTTCACCAAAATAATATAATTGATATTCGGTAAGGTTCTCAAACCATGCTTCAAAGTATTGTTGATACTTTGCGTGATTATCTCTCCGCCACAGTTCTTTTAACCACAATTTTAATTCTTCCATAGATTCTATTTTTTATTTTCTATGCAAAGATACAACTTTTTTTTGAAACCACCAAATAATTTCAATAAAAAATAACAAAAAAATGAATTTTGCAAAGTAGACTTTACAAAATGGCACAAAAAATGGTAAACTATTGAAGTCTACCATTTTTATGAACGAATGTATAATTATTTTATGAAGTAGCATCAAGTGACACTGTCTTGTCATCTCCTTCGCAATATACTGTTGTGACAGGAACAGAATAATGCCAGTCTGAACCTCTCGTAATCGCGCACCATTGAGCAGATGTGCCTGTGAATGTGATTGAGGTTAAATTGCGACAATAATAGAAAGCACTCTCTCCAATGCTGGTGACATTATTTGGAATAATGATTGATGTCAAACTTGTGCAACTACCAAACACGTAATCACCAATGCTTGCAATATTATTTGGAATAGTCACAGATGTCAAACCGCTACAACCATCGAAAGTATACCTTCCAATATTTGTGACACTATCAGGAATCGTCACAGAGCTCAAACTGCTCCAATACCAGAAAGCATAATTTCCGATGCTGGTGACGTTATTGGGAATAACCAGATTTGTTACTTCTACATCATTTATATATAGATGATTTGCTTTAACCAACGGATTGGCACCAGTACCACCGAAATTTATATTACACCACGCGGCAATATCCGTAATGTTCACTTTGGTCAAACTGCTCCGACCACCGAAAGCAGAATATCCAATGATGGTGACACTATTTGGAATTTCAATAGATGTTAAAGCACTACAATCTTCGAAAGCACTTCGACCTATACTTTTAACATTATTGCCAATCGTCAATGAGGTCAAACTACTGCAACTACGGAAAGTACCCTCTCCAATGCTGGTGACGCTGTTGGGAATTGTCACAGAGGTCAAACCGCTGCATTCATAGAAAGTATAATCTCCAATGCTGGTGACGCTATTTGGAATCGTTACAGAGGTCAAACTGCTGCAACCATAGAAAGCAACACCTCCAATGCTTGCGACACTATTGGGAATCGTCACAGAGGTCAAACTGCTGCATTCGTAGAAAGCCCTATCTCCAATGCTTGTGACGCTGTTGCCAATTGTTACAGAGGTCAAACTACTGCAACCATAGAAAGCAACACCTCCAATGCTTGCGACACTATTGGGAATCGTCACAGAGGTCAAACCGCTGCAACCACCGAAAGCACCACGTCCAATGCTTGTGACGCTATTCGGAATCGTCACAGAGGTCAAACCGCTGCAACCATTGAAAGCACTACTTCCAATGCTTGTGACGCTATTGGGGATCGTCACAGAGGTCAAATTGCTGCAACCTTGGAAAGCATCTTCTCCAATGCTTGTTATAGAATCAGGAAGTTTTATTGAAGTACAACTACTCGGCAGGGATGCAACACTACCACTAATTTTATATTTAGGACATGTCGTCACACCAGTAAACCATTCAAACTCATCAAATGATTCCAATCCAGAACTACTCAACAGTGAATAACCACTGCTATCATTCACCGTAGTCACTGCCATCGCCTCAAGCACACTCATCTTCTCCGCTCCAGAATTAATCCATCTCAGACTTCTCGCCAGTGTGATTAATTCAGGATTGCTCGTAGTGTCGGCAATATATTTCTTCATCATTTTGGCGTTCTCAAGACTGTTACCGATGACTATCAACTCCTCATCTTCCACATGCGTATCCAAATAAAGAACCTTGCTGTCTGCTATTGATGATACATTAGGAGAAACAATTGTATTATCCGCCTTTGCAGCATTCAAATTTGCATAATTTTTCAAATATTTACTCATTATAATATGTTTTATTTATAGAGTATTTATGTATTTGAAGTACCTTCGCTTGAAGAACTGTGCGTTTTGCGAACAATTGGATAATCAGTTACTGTTCATCGGTTTTCGGACCAACAGCTGGAGTCAAATCAACCAAATCATATCCTTTAAGAATATTTGCTTCAGGAATCATTACGATGTTTCCAGTTTTATCATGAGTCAAAACAGCACGACCGCCAGCAGTTATCAAGATTTCATCAGAAACTTGTACATACATCACTTGTTCACCGTTTTCGTCTTTCCTTAAACCAACTTTGACATCATCATAAGTTCCTTTCACGAACTCTAACACGTCATTCAAATCTGTTACATCGTTGAACATAACTCCTTCAAGATAAGAAGGTTTCTTTTTGTAAGTTACTTTCATGTTTCTAAAAATTAAAAATTGTTAATAAATTTCTTTCATATGACATATCGTATCGATATACTTTCCATTTTCAAACGCATCTTCTCTAATCACCTCATACAACTTGTTGTTAAAACCGATATACTCAAATACAAATAAAGGCCATTCAAATTCACTATCTGGAAGTTCTTTCCTGTCAGATATCCAAGCGATTCTCGGCCAACAAATCGAACTGTCAAAATGGCATTGTAATGAGATGCTCTGAAGTGAATGATAATCTTTTACATCACCTATAAAACAAATACAATCAACACCCTCACCATTCTCACGATATATCTTCTTGAGTTCTTGGAAGTTTAATTCTTTATTGTTTGAATCTTCCGATACTTTTATAACTAAAGATTTTCTATCTGGAATTTGTGTTGTCGATATTGTATATGTTTTATAAGTGATCATAATTTTTTCTTAAAATCCAACCATTCGTTGCTGTTGTTCTTCTTTCCTGTTGATTTACCAGTTACCGAGTCATATATTGTTCCGTCGTTCCATCCAATCAAACCTGGACATGCTTTTCTTGTAGCATCATAGTGACGAATCACGTGATCGATATCAATTTTATATTTGTTCATCAGGTATCTTGCCAACCATAGTGTGTTGTTCAGAACCGCGTCAGAAATATGCCACCCCTCATGATTAGGCATTTTGCTTGTTGTTCCCTTATCGAGATAAGAACACATCTCGATGCTGATACAATCTTTGTTGTTAATACCATATTTACCTTTTCCGTCTCCAACCGCCCAGCAATAGTATTGCGTCGGGTCTGGATTTGCCTGTATGATTGTCTCGTCATCTACACAGAAATCCGCACTTGCAGCACGTTTCAAGAACACGTCTCTGTTTGCTTTGGCGGCACCTCGTTTACTGTTACTACCAGCAGTGAAGTGAATGACAAGATATTTTATTTTGCGTTTAGGTGACTTTGTGATATGAACATCAATGAAATCCTGTGTGATAAACGGCATTCCAAGAGATTCGTTCTCAAGCATTTCCATCGTTTTGTTTCCTACGACACCATCAACAGCCAGTCCGTGAGATTGCTGATATTCTTTCACCGCTTTTTCTGTCTTTGATCCGAAATCACCATCCGCAGGGTCGAGTCCCAATAAAGTTTGAAGATGTTTTACGTCTTCTCCTTTAGATCCGAGTTTGAGTATCATAGTAATTTATTTTATTCTTACTGTTTCGGTTTAAATCCGAATCTCATTGTCCAAACATCATCTGGAACATCATTAACTAAATCAATCAACCAACATTCTCCCTTGTTAGAGAATAACTCGGCAAATAGATATTCTATATCAGCAAAATAATTTGGCCAATCACCAGAACCGTTCTTTCCGCCGTGTATACAAATAACATAATACTTATCCGAACCGTTTATATCCACATTATTTACATATGCAACATACGCAATACCTGTTTTGGAATATATATTTGTCTTTGACAATGTCGCCTTAATATCCTGATATACTGGATCGGTATCATCTACCTCCACCCATTTTTCGTCAAACTCATTTTGAATAAGTTTTTCTACAAGATATTGATAAAATTTTTTGACCATAATTTTAATAATTTTATTATTATAATTTATTTATGGTATAGTTAATCAACAACATATGTTTTTTCCATTCTCCAAAACCCTTCTATTTCTTCGAATGGTAATATTATTTGAATCTTATTGTTTTTTTCGTCACGAGCATAACTATAAAAAACATTATATTCTTTCAGATTATTCGTAATATTTGTATAGTCATGCGAAAGAGAATCATAGTGTTTATCCATGAACATATGTAATTTCTTCATCTCATCATCAAACCGTTCATCTAACGGAGCACTATCTGCCATTTTTTTCATGAAAATCACAATAGAATCGCGATTAACACTCTCCTCCTCTTCATTTACATCATCCATATACTGAAATGGAAGAACTTGCCAAATTTTAGTTGGAGAAATCTCATGCATAACACAATATGTATTGATGATAGCATTAATAACCGCATCATCTACCATCCATAAATCAACATGTCTTGTTCTGGTATATATATCAAATTGCTTTGCTACATTAAATCCGACATCACTAATCAAATTGCTAAACTTCCTGCTCATTAACATAAAGTTTCCCCTGCAGAATAATGAATTATTGAAAGGTGAACTGGTTATGCTATTCAGAAATAATTGGGCAGTGTATATCTTGTTTCCGTCCAATACATCATCATTCAACATCTTTGACAGCAGTCCGACATTAACAATCGTACTGCAGTTTGTTCTTAACAACCAGTCATATTCAATTCCCATAAAATTCAAAAATTGAATCGCCTTATATGTCTTTTCAAATGTGCCATCCAACGCATCAGACAGACATGGAACATAAATCATATGCTTATTATAATCAACAACATATTTTGTATTAGGCGATGCCGTATATGACCATATTTCTATGTTCGGATATTTGTTTTCAATAATCGGTTTTGCCCAAGTATTTTTCAATTCTTCATATTCGCGTTGATAATAAACATTATTACAACACATACACAAGATTACACATTTTTTCATATACCTTTCCTCCAGAACTTATACGTTATATCATTCACCACAAAGTCGTCAGAATCATGTGACACTTCATAAAGTCGTTGATTGGTCGTTTCTTTGTCTAAACTTCCGAATTTCTTGTCATAATTTCCAACTTTTATGTAATCAAGTTTGGAAAACCAGTCTTTATCTTCGTTCAGGTCAAGTAACTCCTGCAAATCATGTCGTCCAGAATATACGGCAATCTTAATGTTTGTGTTATGTGATTCGTTATATTTTTCGACGCAACAAACACAATCTTTCAACGACTCATAATCCGCATCACCACCCATCAAACAAAAGCACGTTATTCCCTCATTTCTTTCGATTAGAGCGCATATCTTTTCTTCGGTGAGGACTTCTCCAATGTCGTTCCAAAGTTCTTTAGAATGGCAATCTGGGCAGTGTATCGGGCAATTTGAGATATTAATACACAAAGTTATTTCATCTGGGACTTCCCTAAAGGTTACCATTGTATCAGTAAATTTTAACATAATAAAAAAAGATGTTATCTAAAATATTTTATACGTCTTCTGTCTTTTAGTGCTTCAACTTGCTTATGAGTATATCCATGTGCTTTAAATAAATGACACTCCTCACAATAAGTTACTAAATTATTTAAATCATTTACACGCCCATCTTGTACCATTATGTCATATAGTTCTTCAACATTTTCATATTGGTTATATTCAGGGTGTTCGTCAAGTATCTCATAATATATTTTCCATAGTGGTTTTTTATGGTGAACATGTAGGTTTTCCTCACTTCCGCACATTTGACATTGATAAGCGTCGCGTTCTTTTACTTTTTTATGCAAGTTATCTCTTGAATATGCCCTCAATTTCTCATACAAGGAATAATTTACACCTTTCCAATGCTGACTTTTTTCACCAACCATTAATTTTGCCGATTCAGATTGAGTGCGCATTTTTATTCCAAAATATTTCATAGCGCGCTTGACATAGTAAATTGAAACATTATACATATCTGCAATCTCCTGACATGAATGTTTTTCTGTTTGATATAATTTGTATAGCATATCATGATTTACTATTTCTTTTGGCAAAACATCTAGTAAGTATTTTTCTGAATTATAGTATTGTTTTTTTATAGTTGACTTATAAATTTTATATTTTTTTAACCTTCTCTTAACTTCCCTTTCGTATATATCATACATCTTCGCAATTTCAGATGTACTGAGTCCATTTATCATGAATAATTCATATAATACATCTTCATCTAACCCACAATTTTTATTTTTATTTTTTTCTTTATTCCATCTTGTGGCGTTAGCACTCCTTCTATCTATTCCCAATTCAGTTAAACATTTACTGATATAATAACATGTCTTTCCGTATTCATCAGCAATATCCTGTATTGATTTGCCTTGTGTAACGTATAAATCGTACATAAAATCGTGTTCATGTAACTCTTTAATATATTCACCAACAAAGATTTCGTAATCATACCCCACACTATTTTTTGTTGGTATATTATATTTTTTAAACCACCTACTTATAGTACCATGACTAACACCATAAATATTAGCAATTTCATCTATTTTCTTACCTTCACTAATACTAAGTCTAACCAAATCATCTTTACTTACACTAATCATAACATAAAAAATTTCACCTTTTAACTCCAAGGGGTCGAATACTCGGAATTAAAAGGCTACTCTTTTGTACTATAGTTATTTTTGACAATAAACTACTTTTATTTCGACCCAAGTAATCTATTGTTCATATATTTTCTTTATATATATTTATGTTGAAAAAAATATGATTCTATTCAAAATTTTTGTCATTAAAAACTCTCTTTGAAGCTTCGATTTGTCTTGGTTCACTAAAATTTTTAATACGTTTTAAGTACCCAATTATTCTCGTAAGATAATCTAAGTTTTGGCTACCACATTTCGGACATTTATCTAATGTGTGTTTGCTTACATATCCACAATCATTACATACAGTTGTCTTTATGTTAAACGTAAAATATGATGTACCATTTTTTGCCGCAAAATTAAGTAATGTACGATATTGTTCTTTAGACAAATGTTCATTTAGATTTTGATGAAGTGCCATTCCTCCGTCACATTTAGATGAGAAACGTTTTCCGTGCATTACAAATTTATCAAGAACATTAACTTTTTCATCTTCTGGATTATAAAAATATGAACTATACATATTATGATTAGGTGAAACATAATATCCCTCATTTTTATCCCATGTATAATGTTTATATGAAACATTTTCTCCTGGAATAAATTCAGTATTAAACATGCAATCCCTTGTTTTATCTTTTTTATTGGTTATATTAATTGTCTCCAAAATCATATTTGCAAACTCCTCATATTCTTTATTCGGGGTTATGTCAATATTCATGAATTCGGCAGCGTCTGTTAACCCGTTAACACCAACTGTTAGGTATTGTTTTCTCATATCGATAAAACCAGCAGAGTAAACTGTTAGCATATTTGCATTATAGAAATCTTTAATGATGGCATTAAATGCTGATAGGTATTTGTGTACCCTTTCTGTTAATTCTCTAATATAGTCGCTAATGTAAACATACAATTTCTCTTTATCAATATTACTTAATAATTTTTCTCCTTTTTTATATGTAATATTATTGTCTTCATAAAATTTAAATGTAGCATCTTGTACTGCTCTATTTAAATCAATTGTCATAACACATTTCGAACCAGTAGCAACAGATGCGGTACCCATTGAGAATTGATGTGTTGTATGATTGTATTCATCATCTAACTTATTGTCTTTCAATGAGTTGCGTAAGCGGCAGCAACTTGAGAGCGAGTCTGGACTATCACTCAAATAACAGAAAAATGAATGACCTTCAGACCACATTTCTGCAGTAAAATCAGCATATTCCTTATCAATAAAATCATCTCCACCATTAGTTAATAACGCCATTGTTTCAACTGGGAATGTTAAATCTGGATATTTTAGTCTTTCGTTATTAAACCATTTCATAAATCTTTTTTGTAACCATGAAAGTGTTTCCCATATTGGTTTCGAACCATCTGGAAATCTAAAGTCACCAAAGACTCCTTCAAAATAAGGCTTATCAAAATATCCAACGTTCCAGAACACGGTTTGATATCCACGATTACCAGCTGGCATATTCATAGAGTGAACAACTTGCTGGAATGCGTTATCGATTACTTTTCCTAACGTTCTTTGTTTTCTGTTGTTTTCCACGACTTCATTTATTCTACTTATATAATCATCTCCATAGTCTTGACGAATAAAATAGTCCATACAAAGTAAAAATTCTGGTGTGGCAACAGCACCCATAAATTGTGATGATATTGAGTAGACCAAATTAATAAACTCTCCACAAAACGATTTTAAATCGGTAGGTGCAACTGATGGTCCGCCTAATTTCGTTAAACCATCAACCAAAAATGGATACATAGTAATTGCTACGCAATATGGAAAACCAGGTGTACCACTTTCATCATGCCTATATATAATATGATGTTCCAAATCATAGATATACTGGTCTGCTAGTTTTTTAGAGTAAATTGATTTTATTTTACTATGCATTATATATCTATTTTGCTGGATGTTTTCTCCCTTATGTATCTCCTGACCTAATGTTACTATATTTTTATTAGAAACATTTGCATTAGAATCGAATTTTGAACCAGTAGCAGCATTTGAGGCCAATATATAGTTTTTAGTAAAATCGTTATTTTTCTTTAATATGCGATTATTATTTGATTTATCTATATAAGTTCTTGCTACTTTCTTATTGATTGACATTAACGCTTCTGAAATTTGTCTGTCAATTTCAAATGTTGGAATTCCATCGTAATTAAATATGTTTCCACATATGCTGTCCAATAATAAATCATTATATTTCTCATTACTTGCTTCATAAGCGTTTATTATTGCACTTTTCACCTTTTCGCATGAGAACTCCTCATAACTACCGTCACTTTTTCTTACATTCATACTATCTTCTTTTATTTTATATCTTTATTAATTATTTGAATTCTATTCCGAAAAACTTCTGTACATAATTTCTCCATGTAACATTTCTCATAGAAGAGTCGAAGAATCCCACCCATCGGCATCCTTGCCAATCTGTCTCTCCTCTCTGGCAATGAAACTCATCAAAATTTGGTTTTCCTTCCGCTTTTATAAAATTGAAGTACAATGAGTAAATAGTTATTCCATCATCTGTTCTATATGGAAATTTCTTACACATCTCAATGAATTTGTTCTTATTCAAAGGCATCGGAATATGCGGATTCCAGAGTTTGGCACCATATCCAAATCTGTCCAAGCATTTACGAAGTCGTCTCCACCATGTACGTTTCCTTGCCATATCATCAAAATATGCACGTGTTTCTGGTGAATATACTTTCATATAACGAGGGACACAACAATCAGACCAATTCGTTTCTTTTGTAACAAACTGATCATCACTCCACATCATAAAATCTTCTGTTAAATCGGGAACATTCTCAATAGTATATCGGATTTTCCCTATTATATTGGCATCCTTGTCGTGATTATATATATCACCATGTCTCAACCAAACTATATCGTCACCCAACTCTTTTATCGGATCGATTTGAGTCACTATAATTATTCTGTTTAACCAAGAAGAACAGAACTTTCTAATACTCGTTACTGCGATTAAAATCTCATTATTCTTCTGTTGATATGACTTAACTCCAAGTGGAATTACAATGTCATGCTTTTGTTTTTCTTCTGCCATAAAATTATAAAAATATAGAACAATCTATTTATGTTGTCTATATATAAAAATAACAAAAATCAATCATAGAAAAATGACATAACTAATCATCAATTCTCATAAATAAATAGAGATGATTAAAGATTTTCAGACATATATAAACGAAGGACTGTTTGACAGGAATCAGTCTGAATTTGTTATCAAAAAAACAAACAAAGGTATTGAACAAGTATACGTTCCTAAAACAAAGGACGAATTGTACAAGTATATAGACATTGCTATAGAAAACGCAAAGAAAGAAGGAACATACCCAGATGTTAATTTGAACAGCATTGATGTTTCAGAATTAAGAGATGGTGAATTAGATGGTTTGTTCGGTGATGATATTTATAGGCAGATTATCCCAGATATTTCCAATTGGAATATTAAATATATACCAAATAAGTTTTTTGTTAGTAACAAACAAATAAAAGAATTTACTATTCCTAATAGTGTAACAAGTATTGGAAATGATGCTTTCTCTTGCTGCAGCGGTTTGACCTCTATAACCATTCCTGATAGTGTCGAAAGCATTGGAAAATATGCTTTTCAAAGTTGTAGCAGTTTGAAATCTGTTATGATTCCTAACAGCGTCACACGCATTTTGCAGAGTGCTTTTCAAGGTTGTGGTGGTTTGAAATCTGTTATGATTCCTAACAGTATCACACACATTGAATACGGTGCTTTTTCTTATTGCGGTAGTTTAATCTCTGTTGAGATTCCAGACAGTGTTACAAGTATTGAAGAGTATGCTTTCGACGGTTGCACAAGTTTGGCATCAGTAACGATTCCAAATAGTGTAACCAACATTAAACTTGGTGCGTTCGGTGGTTGCGGAAGTCTGACCTCTATGACGATTCCCAATACCGTCACAAGCATTGGAAGTAATGCTTTCATTAATTGCAGTAGTTTACCCTCTGTAACGATTCCCAATAGCGTCACCAGCATTGGAAATTGTGCTTTCAAAGGTTGCGACAGTTTGGCTTCTGTGAGTATTCCGAAGTATTGTCGTATATCATCGGAATACGATTTCCGATCTTTCCCAAAAAATTGCAAAATAACACGAAGAGATGATTAAAGATTTTACAACATATATAAACGAAGGACTGTTCGACAGAAATGCATCGGAATTTGTGATTGTAAACCATAAAGACGGTTCGGTTACCAGTATGAATTCAGAGATTAGAAAGAAGATAGAGATGGATGATATGAGTGATATCACATTCGATGAATTCTTGGATAATATAGACGGTGAATTGTTCTGGAATATTGTTAAGAAATATTGGAAAATGTTAAGTGATAAGTACGCCCCATATCTTTATTATACAAAAATATTTAAGGATGGTTTATTTTTATTGAATATTACACGACTTGGTACATTCAATACATATTTTAATATTTCTGGAAAGCATGCCCCTACTTATGGTAGTATATTTCTTGAATATGCTGATAAATTAACAAAACAGCATATATACTTTTATCACAAGAATGTCCGTTCATATATGTGGAAAAACAACAAACCGAAGATGTTTGACGAATTCATAGACTGGATGGTGAAGCATAAGGAAGATATGACGGTAAACATGGGTGGATTAGAAAGTCATTAAATTAAATTATATATGGTAAAAGTTTTTTTGAAGGCAACCAAACGTGATTCCAATGAGGAATTCACCGTTATTGATGTAGAAAGCAGTTGTGACATCAACATTCCTATCAACTATCTGTGTGAATACCCAGACGGCAGAAGAGAATGGGTAGATGAATGGAATATAAAATTTTGTGAAATATATATATGAAAAAGATCGAAATTGACAAAGAGAACGAAGGAAAGTTCACTAAAACAAAAAAGAGAACTGGAAAAACGACTGAAGAGTTAACACACTCGAAGAATCCGTTAACAAAGAAACGTGCCATTTTTGCACAAAATGCAAAGAAATGGGCAAAGAAAAGGAAAAATCAAGATTAATGATTAAAGATTTTCAGACATATATCAACGAGGGGCTGTTTGACAGGAATCAGTCCGAGTTTAATATCAAAAAAACAGATAATGGTGTTGAACAGGTATATATTCCTAAAACAAAGGATGATTTGTACAGGTATATAGAACTTGATATAGAACAGGCAAAGAAAGATGGAACATATCCAAATGTTGATTTGAACAATATCGATGTTTCAGAATTTGGAAAGTATGACTTAGAAGACTTGTTCTATTATAATACTTATAGGCAAATCAACCCAGATATTTCCAATTGGAATATTGAATATATACCAGGTAGGTTTTTTTATAGCAACACGCAAATGAAAGAATTTACTATTCCTAATAGTGTCACAGGTATTGGAAAAGAGGCTTTCGCTAATTGCAACAGTTTAGTCACTGTAAAAATTCCAAATAGTGTCACCACTATTCAAGATTTTGCTTTCTCTCATTGCGGCAGTTTGAAATCTGTGACGATTCCTGATAGTGTAACAGTTATGGGATATGATGCTTTTCATTATTGTCTCGGTTTGACCGCTATTAATATTGAAGCAAATAACCCAAATTATTGTTCAGTAGAAGGAGTGTTATTTAGTAAAGATAAAATGACATTGATTCTATATCCTGCAGGGAGACAAGGAACATATACCGTTCCAGATGGTGTAGAAGTCATTGGAAATAGCACTTTCGAATGGTGCGGCGGTTTGACATCTGTGACGATTCCCGATAGTGTTACATACATTGGATGGGATGCTTTCGCCCATTGCACCAAGTTTACCTCTGTGACGATTCCAGATAGTGTCACACATATTGGATATAGAGCGTTCTATTATTGCGACGGTTTGAAATCTGTGACTATTTCGAAGCATTGTCGTATAGAGAATAATTCTTTCCCAAAAAAATGCAAAATAATACGAAAAGATGATTAAAAACTTTCAGACATATATCAACGAAGGACTGTTCGACAGAAACCAGTCCGAGTTTAATATCGGAAAAACCAGCAGAGGCGTTGAACAAGTATATATGCCTACAACAAAGGATGAGTTATATGAGTATATAGACCTTGATATCGAGCAGGCAAAGAAAGATGGAACATATCCGAATGTTGATTTGAACAATATCGATGTTTCAGCATTAGGAGAAGATGAATTAAAATGTTTGTTCGGTGATCATTATCCGTTTGGTGGTATTTATAATCAAATCAACCCAGATATTTCTAATTGGAATATTAAATATATACCAAGTAGTTTCTTTTATAGAAACGAACAGATAAAAGAATTTACTATCCCAGATAGTGTCACCAGCATTGAAGAGTCCGCTTTCCATTGTTGCAAATGTTTGACTTCTGTAACCATTCCAAATAGTGTCACCAGCATTGGAAAGGAGGCTTTCGAAGATTGTTGGAATTTAACTTCTATTAATATTCCAGAAAGTGTCACAAGCATTGGTAGTAGTGCTTTCGTGCGTTGCACTAGTTTGACACATGTAGTGATTCCTAATAGTGTCACAAGTATTGGAAATGATGCTTTCAAAGCTTGCAGTTTGACATCAGTGACCATTTCGAAGCATTGTAATATAGGGGATAGTTATTTTCCAGCGTTCCCAAAAAAATGCAAAATAATAAGAAAATAATTATGATTAAAGATTTTGGAACATATGTAAATGAAGGACTACTTGACAGAAACGCATCCGACTTTGTTATTATGAAAGACAAAAATGGTGGTGTTTCACAAGTAACCGAAACACACGGAGAAAAACAATTGCTCGAACTATTAAATGAAAGATTGGAAAAATCATCAGATTTGGATTTGGGTGATGTTATTGTGTGTGATATAGATGATCACAGACAAGAATATGTACTCAAAGAATTGTATTCTCTGAAAAACTTTCAAAAACCCACAAGTATCGTCTTTCCAAAATTCGAGAATTGTGACACACAATTTATGTGTGCACTTTCGCAAAGCAACACCAGATTGGAACGAATCGTATTAAATCCGACTGTATATATATCTGATGAAATGTTCAGATGGGATAAATCCCTAAAAGAAATTGTGTTTGCCGAAGGTGATTATACTTTTCACACAATTGGTCAGTCGGCATTTCAAGGATGCACTTCATTAGAACGTGTTGAAATACCAGAAGGTGTAACAATCATTCGTGGATATGCGTTCTATGGATGTCCTAATCTAAAACATGCAAAAATTCCAGACTCTATTAATATTGTAGGTGATGCTGCGTTTGGACATTGTGATAAGAATTTGGAATTCGATATATCTAACGAAGCTTTGTTAAAAATCTTCAAGACACATGTAATTGATTTTGAATAATGATTAAAGATTTTATTACATATATAAACGAAGGGTTGTTTGATAGGAATCAATCTGAATTCTCTATAAGAAAAACTGGCAATGGTATTGAACAACTATATATTCCTAAAACAAAGGATGAGTTATTTAAGTATATAAGGCTCGACATTGAACAAGCAAAGAAAGATGAAACATATCCGAATGTTAATCTGAACAATATTGATGTTTCAAAATTGG